>Ga0209488_10000944_pt1 | contig 24554 bp, 19 predicted proteins | sample Rivendell_Oct201_8_FD_188349 | JGI IMG/M metagenome (GOLD analysis project Ga0209488, IMG submission 188349) | Vadose zone soil microbial communities from the Eel River Critical Zone Observatory, Northern California, USA -... | ecosystem: Environmental > Terrestrial > Soil > Vadose zone >...
CGAAGTGGACCGCAGCGAAAATCGCATCGCCTTCAACCGACAGCGCGCCGCGGAGCTCGCCGGGCGTCATGCCCAGGTGGATGCGGAACTGGGGCAAGCAACAGCGCAGGCCGTCGAATGGGAATCGCGGAGCGCTTCGCAGATTCAAGCGGTCACGCTGCTGCGCGAAGAATCGGGCATTTTGACCGCTCGCGTGGAGGAACTCGCGAAACGGGCTGAGTCGCGCGCCGTCCAGATTTCCGAATCCGAAGCACGGATCGAGGCGCTGCGCCGCTCCTCATCGGAAGCCGGCGAAAGTTTGCTGCGCCTGCATGGTGATCAGAAGCAAGCCGAGGAAGCGCTCGTTCACCAAGCCGAAGCGCTGCGGAAGCTCGAAGCAAACGAGCACGACTTGCTGGAAACTTCAATGCGCGCGCGCGATGATGCCGAGCGCGCTGCGTACGATCATGAATCCGCGACCGGTCGGCTCAATGCGCTGAAACAAAGTGCAGCGGAGTTGCAGGCCAGGCTCGCCGGATTCCGCGAGCAGCGCGATGGCCTGTCGAAAGAGGCCGCCACGCTTCGCGATTCATTAGCGGGCGTTCGCGCGCGGCATTCGACGCTCACGCAAATCCTGAACGACCGCTCGTACACGGCGGACGCGGTGCAGAAACTCTTTGCCGCCAACGAGCGCGGCGGCGGGCAGGCTTTTCGCGCCGTCGGCGTGCTCGCCGATTACGCCGAAGTCGAGGAGCACCACGAAGCCGCCATCGAGCAGTACCTGCGCGACGAGCTGGAATATGTCGTCGTCGAAACCTACGACCACGCGCGCGCCGGCGTTTCCATGCTCCGCGACGAAGTGGGTGGCCGCGCGACTTTCTTTGTGGATTCGCTTCGCAACCTGCGTCTTCCCTCCGAATACGAGCCGATCGTGAATTTCCGCGCGGAAGACGGCGTCATCTCGCGGCTGGACAAATTGGTGGAATTCCGTGATCCGCTAGGCGCGGCGGCAAAACAATTTCTGCCGCGGTTGCGCTCCGCGTATCTGACGGACAGCACGGCCGCAGCGGAGAAACTGGCTCGCGAAAATGCGCAATACGCCTTCGTCACCCCCGACGGCACCTGCTACCAGGGCCGCATGGTCACCGGCGGCCGTCCCGACGAAGTTGGTCCGCTGGGCATGAAGCGCGAATTGCGGGCGCTGGACGCGGAAGTGATGCAGCTTGAGCATCAAATGGGCGAAAAACAAGCCGCACTCGAAGCCGCCGCTACCGAGTTACGTTCGACGGAGCAGGCGCTCACAGAAATCAATGAAAAGCAGCGCGAAGCGGAACGCGAGGCCATCTCCGCGATGCACCGCCACGGCCAGATGCAAAGTGAACTGGCCCGCCTCGGGCTGGAACTCACCCTCTGCCAGAACGAGCTTGCGCGCATTCGCCAGGACGTGGAGAGCGCGCGGCAGCGCGCCGAGCGCGCCAGCAACCAACATGCCGCCGCCGCTTTGAGCCGGGCCGAAGCCGACGCCGAGAGCGCGCGGCTTGCGGAAGCTCTGGTTCAGCTCCGCGGCTCTATCCAGTCGGAGCAAAACGAGCTTGCCGCGGGCCGCGCCCAATTTGCCGCGATGAATGAGCGGCTCATGGCCGCAGAAGCGCTGGCCGCCCGGCTGAACGAAGAGCGCGCCGAACTCGCGCGCCGCGAAGCCGCTCTTCAGCAACAAGTAATATCTATTCTCGACGAGACTAGTGCCCTTGCCAAGCAAAGCGAAGACCTCGCGCTGCAGCTCGAAGGTCTGCGAGGCGAAAAATTGCGCCTGGAGATCCGCCAGCGCGAACTCGAACAAGAATGGGACGCCGCACGCACGCGCGTCACGCAGATGGAAGATCACTTGCGCATGGGCCGCCAGTCCCTGCAGGAACTTCGCGAGCAGCGCAGCCACGCGGAAGTCGATCGTGCCAAGAATGACTCCGACCGCCAGCACCTGCGCGAAACCTGCATGAGCGAAGTCAACGCACAGCCCGAGGACCTTATCGCCACGGAAGCGGCTTTCATGTCCGGTGAAGAGCTGGCCATCGCGGAAACGAACTATCGCGAAATGAAGCAGCGCATCGAATCCATGGGGCCGGTCAACATGATGGCGCTCGAAGAGTTCAACGAGTGCGAGCAGCGCTGTACATTCCTGACGCGCGAGCGCGACGACCTGTTGCAATCCATCGCCGACACGCAGCAGGCCATCGCCGAGCTCGACCTCGCCACCAAGGAAAAATTCGAGCACGCCTTCCACGCCATCAACAAGAGCTTCTCCGAAGCCTTCCACACCATTTTCGGCGGCGGCATGGCGGAGATGCGCTTGACCGAGCCGGACAGCTCCGGCGATGAGGGCATCGACATCGTCGCTTCACCGCCGGGCAAGCGCTTGCAAAACGTGTTGCTGCTCTCCGGCGGCGAAAAGGCCATGACCGCGCTGGCGCTGCTCATCGCCATCTTCCGCTACCAGCCCAGCCCCTTCTGCATCCTGGACGAAGTCGACGCCCCGCTCGATGAAGCCAACGTCGGCCGCTTCACCCGACTGATCGGCGAAATGAGCGGCCAGACGCAGTTCATTATCGTCACCCACAACCGCAAGACCATGGAGATTGGCAGCGTGCTCTACGGCGTGACTATGCAGGAGCCCGGCGTCTCCAAGCTCGTCAGCGTCCGCTGGGAAGAATCAGAAGCGCGCTCGCCAAAGCAGCAAGCCGCGGCCGCCTCCGCAGCGTAAAATCATTCGCCGTTTTAGCACGTAGGGTCGCCCGTCGCGGCGGTCTGCGCCTCGAACACCTCCCAATCAGACCTTGCGGAAATCTCCGCAAGCTTCATAATTTTTCTTATGTTGATGCGCAACAATTTTCCTCAGCCCGCCTTTGACTTCGCGTTGCGCTGCGCTAGAATGCTTCTCACTTTGTCGGGGGAACTTTCTCTGTGTCATCTGCTCCTGCCATGAGAGTTTTGAGGGAAACGCAATTCGCCGGCTTGACACCCGTCGCGCGAGGCAAAGTCCGTGACATCTATGATCTTGGCGACAAGCTGCTGATCGTCGCCACGGACCGGCTCTCGGCTTTCGACGTCATCCTTCCCACACCCATCCCCGACAAAGGCCGCGTCCTCACGCAACTCTCTCTCTTCTGGTTCAACTTGTTAAAGAACGTCATTCCAAATCACGTCCTCAGCGCAACTGAATTCCCAGCACCATTTGACAGCTTCAAAGAGGAACTCGCAGGCCGCTCCATGCTCGTGCGAAAAACGCAGCCGCTGCCAATCGAATGTGTCGTACGAGGTTACGTCTCCGGCTCCGGGTGGAAGGATTATCGGACCACAGGAAAAATTTGCGAAATTCCGCTCCCAACCGACTTGGTCGAATCCGATCGTTTGCCGGAGCCCATCTTTACACCCGCAACAAAAGCCGTCATCGGCCATGACGAAAACATCTCTTTCGAGCAGGCCGCATCACTCATCGGCAAGGAACTCGCCGACAAAGTCCGTGCCGTCAGCCTGGAAATCTACCGCCGCGCCGCCGCCTATGCCGAGCCGCGCGGGATCATCCTCGCCGACACGAAATTCGAATTTGGCCTGCTCCACAACGAATTGATCTGGATCGACGAAGCCCTCACGCCGGATTCCTCCCGTTTCTGGCCCGCCGCACATTACAGCCCCGGCGGTCCCCAGGCATCTTTTGACAAACAGTTTGTTCGCGACTATCTCGAGCGAATGCAGTGGCCGAAAACCCCGCCCGGCCCGGAACTTCCTCCTGAGGTCGTCGAAGCCACTCGCGCCAAGTACCGGGAAGCCTATCGCATCCTGGCCGGGCGCGAACTGGACTAGGAACCCGGGCCCTCACACCACAAGTTCTCGAGCGGAGCGTGCCATCGTGAAAGACCAATTGGAAGGGCTCGTCAATCAGATGGTTGAACGCGGGATTCTGTTTGACGAAGCGGTCGGCGAATTTGAAAAGCGTTTTATCAAGCGTGTCCTGGACCGCGCAAACGGCAACCAGTCCCGCGCCGCCGAAATACTCGGCATCCACCGCAATACGTTGAGCCGCAAGATCGATGAGTACAAGCTCGATTCGAACGGCCACCGCCGCTACACGCGCTGACAAATCTCCACGTCGCTTGCAAAGACGAAAACGGCTCACCGGCTTGGCCGGTGAGCCGTTTTTCTAATTGCGTAAGAGTCGAGGAAAACTACGGTTTTGCAGCCGGCTTTCTCGCTGCCGGCTTCCGCACCGGCGGCTTTTTCGGCCCCTTCTCCTTCGGAATGTCCTCTTCCTTCACTTTGCCCTTCTCCCAGTGCAGGAAAAACGCCGGATCGGGATCGTAGGAAGTCAGCGTGCCCGTAAAGTGGACGACGTTGTCCTTCTCGACGCGCGCTGCACCGGGCTGGCCCACGACCTTCACGTCCATGTTGGGTTTAGTCGCTTTTTCAAACTCGTCATCACTCTTGACGAACGCGATCTTCAGCACGATGGCGTCTGTCCCCGGCACAACTTCGATCAGCTTCCCTGGCACTTCGGGAAACTCCAGCCCACAGGCCGCCAGCCACGTTATTTTGGCTTTATCGCCGCCAGCTTTCAGGTCATCCACCACCGACGCGATGGTCATCACCGGCGGCCCGTTGCGAACGGCTTCAAGATCCGCGCTGCTCGCCAGTTTGTAGCTTTCGGGCCGCTCCGCCGAAGTACTGGCGAGTTGCAGCAGTTCGCTCAGTTCTGCATCCGTCAGGCTGTCGCAAACGTTCCCGCCCTGATAGTTCGCGACCAGCTTCCGCAGGTATGTCTTGATCTGCCTGGACTGCGCCTCCGTCGCGCCCTTGGCCGTCACCGCCTTTGCAAAATACCAGAATGCGTCCATCTGCTGCGGGGGGTTCATCGCCTGGTAGGCCCGGCCCACGTTGTAGTAGGCGATTGGGTCGTCCGGATTCAGGGCCAGCACCGCCTTAAAAGAAGCTACTGAGGCAGGGTAGTCCTTCATCGTCATCGCCGCGTTACCCGCTGTGTAGTTAAAAAGAATGGCCGGTTGTAGTTTCTTTTTGGGCCAGTCCTCTGCGGATATGTTGTCGGGCTTCTTCAATTCGTCGAGAGTTTTCAGGCCAAGGAGCGCCGCTTCTCTCGCTTTTGCTGCCGCGGCCGGGTCCGGAGAGTTCAGACCCGCGTAGGAAAGAGCCCGGGCGTAGAGCGCCTCATACCGGATTCCCGCTTCCGCCTTATCCCCCAGCGCCACCAGCTTGTCGGCGTACTCGATTACTTTTTGGGGATTCTTGAGCTCCGTGTAGGCCCGGTAGTAGAGCGGATAGATATAGACGAGGAGATCTGAATTCGGATACTTCGAGACAAAATCATCGGCGCACCTGATGACCGTTGCAGGAACCTTTTCCGCCGCACAGGCCTGTTCCGCGTTGTACTCCGCCTGCGTGTACTTCGGCCCCTTGGCCGCTCCGGCGTCTTGTCCCGCCGCCGGCGCTTGCGCGAATGCACTCGGCCCGCTCCCAGCGATCAGGAAAACGGCTGCGATCATCGCTAGCCCCGCCAATCTTCGTGTTGCGTTCATTCCCATTTCTCCTCGCTCAAACTCCAAGCCTGAGTTTTCTGCTTCCGGTGCAGCCCGGAATGCTTCTGCCGGGAATCGCTTTGTTTCGGAAAACCTTGGGATTATAGGGAAATCCGCACCCTATCTGCAAGACGTTACCTTTCACTGACTTTATGACCTGAGGAAATTTCTTCATGCAGATGGCAGCTTCTTTTCTTGATTCTCTCACGGCCACCAAGGGATCCCAAGTACCGCGGAAAACTCTAGTGATAGGATGAGTGTCGCACAAAAAGAGTGGCCCGTACGAGGAAGAATTCTCATGGCGCGAATAAACAGAACAAATGGAGATCTCCTGGAAAAGAAGCCGCTTACGGGTGGCGTGGCGCTCGTCACTGGCGGGAGCCGAGGTATCGGCCGGGCGATCGCGCGCCAGTTGGCATTGCTGGGAGCTTCCGTATCGATTTGTGGCCGGGATCGCACCGCACTCGAGGAATCCGCACGGGGGCTGGCAAAAACCGGTGTGTCCGTTCATTCCCAAATGGCTGACGTTACAAAACCTGCAGACGTCACGGATCTGGTTGCCAAAACGGAAACGAAGCTGGGCCCCATCACCATCCTCGTCAACAACGCCGGCATCGGTCTCTTCGGCCCGGCCCACGAGAAAACCGAGGCCGATTGGGATCGCGTCCTCGATACCAATCTCAAGAGCGTCTTTCTCGTTTCCCGCGCTGTTGCGCCTTCCATGATCCGCCGTGGCTCGGGCGACATCATCAATATCAGTTCCCTGGCCGGAAAAAATACCTTTGCCGGCGGCGGCATCTATTGCGCGTCCAAATGGGGTGTCTTCGGCCTTTCCGGCTGCATGGCGGAAGATCTCCGCGAATACGGCATCCGCGTCAGTGTGATTTGCCCGGGCAGCGTCGCCACGGAATTCTCCTCGCGCGGCGCAAAGGACGCGTCGAAAGTGTTGAGCCCGGAGGATGTTGCCCACGCCGTGGAAGCCATCGTCACGCAGGGCCCGCGAAGCTTCCTGAGCGAGATGCACCTTCGGCCGCTGCGGAAACCCTAGGCCAGCCGACGTCCCCCCGGCCCTGGAATTTTCCTCTTGACATTAGTCGTTATAACGACTATATTCCCTCCATGTACTCGCGCTCCAAATCCTCCCGCCTCTCCATCTCCCTGGAGAACCGCATTTTCGTGGCGCTCCTGCAAGCCGCCGATTCCCTCGGCCAGGAAGCAGAGCAGCTCCTGAAGGCCGCGGGTCTTACGGGCGCTCAATACAATGTCCTTCGCATCCTCCGCGGAGCCGAGCCCGAAGGCTTGCCATGCCGGGGCATCGGGGACCGCATGATCTCCCACGACCCGGACATGACGCGCCTCCTTGACCGCATGGAAAAGCGCGGCCTGATTACCCGGGTTCGCCAGACTGACGACCGCCGCGTTGTGAAAACGCGCATCACGCCGCAAGCACTCAGCCTTCTAAAAACCCTGGACCAGCCGGTTCACGATCTTCACAAACGCCAGTTCCGGCATATGCCTGCCGCGCGCCTGAAGATTTTCTCTAATCTGCTGGAGGAAGTCCGCGTCCGTAAGCCTGCGTAGCAGACGATTCGGAACGAGTTTCGAACATCCAATCAAAAAGGAAGAGGAGAAAAACATGGGCCGCTATCTATCTCGTATCGCAGTAACCGCCGGACTCGCAGCCGCTTTGTCGCTGCCTGCCGCCGCGGCGACCTCCGAGTGGAAAATTGATCCGCAGCATTCGTCCGCGCAGTTTTCGGTCCGTCATATGGCCATTTCCACCGTGCGAGGAGCTTTCAGCAAGGTCAACGGCACGATCCTGCTGGACGACAAGGACATCACCAAATCCACTGTCAACGTCACCATTGACGTCTCAACCGTGGATACGCGCGAACCGGATCGCGACAACGACCTGCGCAGCGATAAGTTCTTTGACGTCGCACACTTCCCCACCATGACTTTCAAATCCAGGAAAGTCGAGCAGCTCGCTCCCGGCAAGCTGAAAGTCACCGGTGATCTCACCATTCGCGGCACCGCCAAGGAAGTCGTCCTCGACGTTGAAGGGCCGACGGCTCCCGTGAAAGATCCCTGGGGCAATGTGCGAGCAGCCGCAACAGCCACATCCAAGGTCAACCGCCAGGACTTCGGCGTGAAGTGGAACGCCACTCTGGACAACGGCGGCGTGGTCGTCGGTGATGACGTCAATATCACCATCGACGCGGAAATGATCAGGCAAGCACCCGGAAAATCCGGTAACTGACAACACGCTATCAGCACGGTTTGGGAAAGGAGTGGACGGTGCGAATGCACCGTCCACTCCGCCTGCACCATCAAAGAGGAGATCGCAAATGGAAGGGATTGAACTCATGCAGAAACCAGCGCCAACCGATTTTCCAGTCCACGAACTAATCCGCGAGCGTTGGAGCCCGCGCGCTTTCGCCGACAGACCTGTTCCACAAAATGTTCTACGCAGCATTTTCGAGGCTGCCCGTTGGGCGCCTTCCAGCTCTAACGAGCAGCCTTGGGCCTATCTGGTTGCACCGAAAGACGACAAAGTCAGTTTCGCGAATATGCTCAGCGTCCTCGTGGAATTCAATGCCAATTGGGCTAAGAGCGCTCCCGTGCTGGCAATCGCCGTGGCACACCTGGCCTTCGCGAAAAACAACGCCCCCAACCGCAACGCTCAGTACGACACCGGTGCCGCGACCGCCCTGCTCTCTGTGGAAGCGACCGCACAGGGATTGGCCGTCCATCAGATGGCGGGATTCGATCCGGAAAAAGCGCGCCAGGCCTTTGGGATTCCCTCGGGTTGGGAAGCGATCGCTGCGATCGCCATCGGTTACCCGGGCGATCCAGCTTCCTTGCCTCAGCCTCTGAAGGATCGAGAGATGGCTCCCAGGACACGCAAGCCCATCACCGAATTTGTTATGGCCGGTCACTGGGGGCATACTGCTCCTTTCGCAGAGAAATAACCGGAGATCGCAGACCCCGCCCAGCCATGCACCGCACTCTCGAATTCCTCCTCCATCACGGATACGCATTGTTGCTCGGATGGGTTTTCGCCGAACAGGTGGGGCTGCCGCTCCCTTCGATGCCCCTGCTTCTCGCGGCAGGAGCGCTTGCGGGTACTGGCCATCTGAATTTTTTTGCCTCGCTGTTCTACGTGATGCTGGCAGCGATGACAGCCGATTCCATCTGGTATCAGCTTGGCCGCCGCAAAGGCATCAGGATCCTCCAGCTTCTCTGCAAGATTTCCCTCGAGCCGGATTCCTGCGTTCGCCGCACCGAAGGCCTTTTTTCAAAGCAGGGCGCTCGCTCGCTTCTGCTGGCAAAATTTCTTCCTGGCCTGGGCGCGGTCGCGCCTCCTCTTGCCGGCATCTTTCACATGCGTGCGCGGCGTTTCCTATTGTTCGATGCCGTGGGATCACTTCTCTGGGGCGGCACGTTTCTCGGCCTCGGCTATGTATTCAGTGGCCAGCTTGATTGGGTCGCCGAGCACCTCGCTTCTCTCGGCGGCTGGCTTCTCGTCCTTCTACTCGGCGCTCTCGCGGCCTATATCACGTATAAGTTCGCCGCCCGCCAGCGCTTCCTGCGGGATCTTCGCATCTCGCGCATCACCGTGGATGAGCTAAAGGAAAAACTCGACTCCGGCGAAGAACTGGTAATCGTTGACCTGCGCCACTCCATGGACTTCGAAGCCGACCCTGAAACCATTCCCGGCGCTTTCCGCATGGACGCCAAGGAGTTGGAAGAGAAGGACGACCGTTTGCCGCGCGACCGCGAAATAATCCTCTACTGTACTTGACCAAACGAAGCCACCAGCGCCCGTGTGGCGCTGCTTCTCAGAAGAAACGGCATCACGCGCATTCGTCCGCTGCAAGGCGGGCTGGACGCCTGGCGCGAACGCGGCTACCCGCTCGACACGGCCACTCTCACTTAATCCTCTAAAAAATGCGTCCCAATCTCACCGGCATTGCAGTTCACTCGTAACAGCGCCAGTCACGAATCACTAGTCACCTGTTCTACAGCCGTGGCAGCACAATCCCGCTCTGCGCCTGGTACTTCCCCTTCTTGTCCTTGTAACTCACTTCACAATCTTCATCGGACTCGAAGAAAATCACCTGGCACAGCCCCTCATTCGCGTAAATCTTCGCCGGCAGCGGCGTCGTGTTGCTGATCTCCAGCGTCACAAAGCCTTCCCACTCCGGTTCAAACGGCGTCACGTTCACGATGATCCCGCATCGAGCATAGGTCGATTTGCCCAGGCAGATCGTCAGCACGTTCCGCGGAATCCGGAAATACTCCACCGACCGCGCCAGCGCAAACGAATTCGGCGGAATGATGCACACTTCGCCCTTGAACTCCACGAACGATTTCGGATCGAAATGCTTTGGATCCACGATCGTCGAATTCACGTTGGTGAAAATCCGGAACTCGTCCGCCACCCGGATATCGTAGCCGTACGACGACACTCCGTAACTGATCACTCCCTCGCGCACCTGCCGGTCCGTAAACGGCTCGATCATCTTGTCCTCCAGCGCCTTGCGCCGGATCCAGCGGTCTGGCTTGACGGCCATCCATTCCTCCCCAAAATGTACCTTCGATTTGTCTCTTCGATTGCTTGCAGCGCCAAATTGATTCGAACGAGAGCGCCAAAGGATGTTCAGTGTAGATTACCCCTAACGTCTTGACAACCTGCGCCGCACCCTCTAGCATCTGCCTCGGAAGCGCTGGAGGATTGCGTGATTAAGCTGGATATCGTAAATGCTGTCGTCGCCACCACGAACATCAGCCGCACCAAAGCCGAGCAGGCCGTCGAGACCGTTTTCGAATCGTTGAAGCAGGCTCTCGGCCGCGGCCAGCGCATCGAACTTCGCCGCTTCGGCGTGTTCAGCGTCAAGCCCCGCAAAACCGGCATCGGCCGCAATCCCCGCACCGGCGAAGAAGTGAACATCCCTCCGGGCAAAGCCGTCCGCTTCAAACCCGGCAAAGAACTCCAGGGCATCGACGAAGAAAAAAAAGCGGAATAGACCGGCCGCGCCAAAGCTTCAATCGCTCCAAACGTTCAACTGCCTGAGGACTCCGGCTCTGGCGCGAATCCGTGCAATTGTGCTGTACTGGTGAGTGTCTATCCCATTCGTCGCGCCGACCACTTCGTGACCACGCCACTCCCAGAAAATCCTTCACCATCCATTCCCGTCGACGTGGATTGGCACTCCGCAACTCCCGGCAGCGTCCGCTACACACCTGTCCCCTACCGTCCTTCCAGAAAGATGCTGATCCTCGCTTGTATCCTGTTCTTCCTCACCTTCTGCACGTGCCTCGTCGCCGGCACGCAGTTCGCTACTGCCTATTCTCAGAATCAAGCCTTCTCTTTCGACGAATTTCTCCGCTCTTTCACTCTTTTTTACAAGCACCCTCTCGGCCTCGCCGCAGGCCTGCCATTTGCTTTCACCTTGCTCACTATTCTACTCACCCACGAGCTCGGCCATTTCTTTGCCTGCCGCTATCATCATATTCGCGCAACCTATCCTTTTTTCGTTCCCTTCCCCAACCTGAACGGCACGTTCGGCGCCTTCATCTTGATTCGTTCACCTATCCTCACCAACCGGGCTTTGTTTGATGTCGGCGCTTCAGGCCCTCTCGTCGGTTTCGTCTTCGCCCTTCCTGCGCTCCTCTACGGCGTCCTACACGCCAAGCTTGTTCCCGGCCTCGCCAACCCTGCGAACGCCGAAGTTATCTATGGCACCCCGCTCCTGCTGCGCCTTTTGGACGCGCTATTGCATCCAGGCATCTCGCCCGACGCGCTTCTTTTGCCGCCGGTTGGCCGCGCCGCCTGGGTCGGTCTATTTGTAACCTCGCTGAATCTCGTGCCGGTTGCCCAACTGGATGGCGGACATATCCTTCGTTCTATCAGTGCCCGCCTGCACCGTTACATGTCGCTCTTCCTCCCCATTGGCATCATCCTGCTCGGGCTCGTTGGTTTCTGGGATGGCTGGTACATCTGGGGCGCTCTCCTTCTCGTCATGCGATTCCTCCGCGTCGCTCCCATTTACGATCCAACGACTCTCGATCCCAGGCGCCAGTGGGGAGCGCTCCTTGCTCTGCTGATTTTTCTCCTTTCCTTCATGCCCGCGCCTTTCTACTTTCCTCCAAGTTCTCATTGACCCGTGCAAATCTCCGGTTATGATTCCTCGCATCTGCTCGCGCGCCGTGTCGCGGCGGCACACCAATGCCAGAACTGATTCGCACACTTCGGTTTCGCGATCTTCTGCTGCTCTTCATCGGCTCCGTCATCGGCTCCGGGATTTTTCGAACGCCTGGCCCTATTCTTCGCCAAGTCGACGGCTCCGTCGGCCTTTCGCTCTTGGTTTGGATAGTGGGCGGCGTCCTCTCTTTGCTCGGTGCACTCACGTACGCCGAGCTTGCGGCTGCAAATCCCGAGGCGGGAGGGTTGTACTGCTACATTCGTGACGGCTTCGGCCGTCTCTCAGCCTTTCTTTATGGCTGGTGTCTCTTCCTGGTGATTGCCAGCGGCTCCGTCGCTGCCTTGGCGCGTGCCTTCAGCGAATATCTCGCCAGAGTGCTTCCGATTTCTCCCGTGGAGCAGACGATCGCCGCCGTAGTGATGATAGGAATCGTCACCGTCATAAACGTCTGGGGCACGCGTAAGAGTTCAGACCTTCAGAACTGGACTACGCTCGTCAAGATGGGCATCATCGTTATCCTCAGTGCCTTGCTGCTGGCCTTCGGTCATCATGGCCGCGACATTCCCTCGGCCTTGCGTGCTTCTCAGCATGGACTCAACCTCTGGTCCAATTTCGGCCTTGCGATGATCGCGGTTCTCTGGGCTTATGAAGGCTGGCAATTCGGCACCTACAGCGCCGGCGAAGTCGTTGATCCACAAAAAGCCTTCCCGCGCGCTTTTCTAATAGGCTCATTGATTCTCGTGGGGCTCTATCTCGTCGCCGTTGTCGCTTACCTCTTCGCCCTTGGCCCCACAGACATGGCAGCGAGCGAAACCATCGCGGCCACCTCTGTATCCGCCGTCCTCGGCCCTTGGGCAGGCAAGATCGTGGCGCTCACCATTCTGATTTCCACTTTCAGCGCCGCCAATAGCGTGATCCTCACCGCCCCTCGCGTTTTTTACGCAATGGCCAAAGACAAACTCTTTTTCATGAAACTCGCGGAGGTGCACCCTCGCTTTAAGACTCCGGCAGCAGCCATCGTTGGACTCGGAGTATGGTCGGCAGTTCTGGTGTGTGCTGGTGAGCTGGGCACTTTCAGCAAATTGATCGAAGGTGTGATTTTTATCGGCTGGATCTTCTACGGCCTCGGCGCCGCCGCCATTTTCCCCATTCGCCGCGCCTCAGCGGGCCGGCCCATTCCCTATCGCACTCCCGGCTATCCGTGGACACCAATCATCTTCGTTCTTGTCGCCGCCGCCATCGTCGGCAACGCCATTTATCTTGCCTTCCTCGACCCTTCTCAGTTCATGAATCTCGCCGCCGCCGTCGTTCTGTTTCTCATTGGCCTCCCCGCCTATTTCTTCTGGCGGAAACGCGCTGCCTCCTGACCCCTTTGGAGTGCGGCGGTCTACCCCGACTCCTGTCGTGGCGCAGCCGCCGCTTTTCCAGCGGCCCAGTTGAGTTTGCATTAAAGAAATCTACGCTCCTGTGCGGAGCAAACTCACTCTTCCGGATGAAGCCTCGCCACCATACTCTGAACCGCCACGCGCGCTTCGCGGACGGTTTTGCTCTCCGCGCCATTCGGCTCAAGTTTCAGGTAGGCTTCCAGACCTTGGAGTTGCGAACTGTACTCGTGTCTGCGCCCGTAAGCATCCGCTAGCACAAGATAGGCCTGCGCAAAATTGGGATTGCGGAGAAGAGCCTCGCGCGCGCTTCGTTCCGCTTCGTCCGGGCGATTGAGCCGCAGTTGCGCCATTCCCAGGATTAAGTAACCATCGGCCGAGTTCCCGTCCAGTTCCAATCCTCTGCGGACGGTGGTTACTGCCTCCTCTCCCTTTCCTTCCAGGTGAAGTAGATACCCTATGCCAAACTCTGCCCAGGCGTACCTTCCACCACTCAAATCAATGGCCTTTTGAAAAGCCTGCATCGCTTCATCCAAACGGCCCAGTCTCGTCTCCACCACGCCCATGTGATAGTAGGCCTCGAAGTAACCGGGGAACGCTTGGGCAGCCTTCGTGAAGTGGCTCAGGCTTCCAGCGAGATCTTTCTTTGCCAGGCTCCCCAATCCCCTTTCAAACTCGTTATGCGCTTTGCCAGGAATCTTCAGCTCCCGTGCCGAAACCGTGTAGCTGTTCCGCTCCGTTGGCGCCAGGTTGGATGACTTCAGGTAAAGCACCAGCTTCGAGGGAGATCCATCGAGCTGGGCGCTTGTTTCCGCTGGTTCATACCCCGGTTCATCGACCACGATCTCGTATGTGCTGGGGGGTAGGCTTCGAACCTCAAAGTGACCTTCCAAGTCCGTCAAAACGCTTCGGAATATTCCGGCGGCGTGCGATTTCAGTCTTACGGCCACCTGGCTCGCGGGCCGATTGCCCGCCTTCAGGAGTACCGTTCCCGAAATCTTTCCGTCCATCAGCTCAAAGCTAGGCGCTTGCGCCTTCGCCATCGGCGCCCAGACGCTCGCACTCATGTTGAGGAAGAGGATTGGAAGGAGTCCCGCTCTTAGACACGACTTCTTGCAGTTTTGCAATGTACACAGCATCTCGACCTGCTGCGCACTTTTGAGGCATCTCCTCGGGAGACTTGGCGGTTGGGGGAGTCCATCAGTACGGCCGCGAACTGCCACTTCCAACAGTCAACTTCGGGCTGCGGTTGTGGTCTCGCCTGTGCCGCTTTGCACCTTTTTTCCCAGAAACCAACCGTCACGTGCGCGGACCAATGCCCCGATATATGCACCGCGCATACCAAAGAATTCACTGCTTCATTCTTCTTTAGCTGCAGGTGACGGCATCTATCACCGCCAAGCCGCGACGCTGCCATCTTCTTTCCTTTCAATGCAGCTCCCCAAATTTTTCCTCAACTGTGTGATTTCTGTAGCCATCTAGGCACTAGCCGATGAATCGCGATTCCACGTCCGTAGCTTTGGAAACTGTCTCAACCGCTGACACCCTGTGCTATCTTGACTCACTTTGAGAATCGCGGGCGCTCCAGCACACCGCGGATTGGCGCTTTGGACCTAGTGGACAACCCCGGATCGCATGTCCTGCGCAAAATTCTGTAGTGCCGCCAAGTCCTCGATAGGACCGGACCCCAGCGCGCTACGCCTTTTCAGCGCTTCTCGAGCCGCTGATTCGGGAGTCCACGTTCGCAGAAAAACGCCTTCGCGCAGATAGCGCAATTGTTGAAGTATGGCATCGGAAGCGCCACCATATTTATCTACCTGCTCAAGGAAGAAGCCAAAAAGCGGCTTGGGAAGTTCAAACGAGTCCGGGACATCGCGGCGCGTGTATTCGTAGATGGTTTTCTGGCGCCAGGGATCAAATTTCTTCGTGTCAAAGCGGTCGGTTTCGTCGAGAAATATCTGGGACGTGGGTACGACCACGCGCACAACCGGGCCCGTCGCGGGGCGCAGCACCCAAACCGCAACCGTATGATTCGGCGCAGGCCAAAACAGTCCGACACTCTTGACCCCGGCCCTTTCCACAAGGAAGGCATACAGCGCGGAAAGTTCATCGCACTCCGCCGTAGCTGTTGATTCCAAAGCAGATGGCCGCTTCACGCTCTTCCACTGCTGCCAGATCCTGTCGGAGTTTGGCGGTTGATCGGTGATGGCCCAATGAAGGTTCCAGAAGCCTGCATCCCTGGTCGCCTCAAACAACAAACGCACAACGATATAGTCCGAATAGCGGATGCTCTCCGGAGCAAGCTTGTGCGCGGATGTAAATGCCTGAAAACCAAGTCGCATACCGGAGCTGCCTTCGAGAGCCTTTGCCTTTCCCCGGAGCACGCTCACCAAATGCCCCACAGAATCACCCGACGAAGACGAAACAGTCGGCGCGGGCTTTCGCTCCTGACCGTAGACCCCGCCACTCGTCGTCATTATTAGTAGGAGGGTGATGGAGCAGGCGCCAAACCGCCTTGGAAGATGACGTTTCATTGGCCAAGGATCTCTCCTGATCATAATTGCCACCGCACAAATTAAGCAACCATCTCCAGCAAGAGTGAATCCCATGAGGTGGAGAGAAGTTGTCTTATCCTACGTTCGCAGGGAAAACCTTCCCGCTGTCTAGTTGGCCGAAACGCCAAAGACCTTCTAACAAGACTAAATTCGCCAAGTAGATTAATTCCTTATTCTTGACGAACTTGAGCACTCTGACGTGTCAGTGAGCTTTCTTCAATAGTTGCGGTCCTTTAGAATCAATCGCTTACGCACTCTTTTGCGCTATTTTGCATTTTTTTGCACGCCCGAAAAATACAACTCTTTTCTTTTCAAGCGATTCCACACTCTTTGGCAAAAACACCCGGGGGTGGGTATACCCGCTGCACTCCAAACCTCAAGCCGCAGTGGAGAACGTCTACCTTGATCACAACAAGTTCAGCGGATCGATTTCGGCCAGCAGGGCCAATTTAGTCGGAAGTGAAAATTGCTCGCGTAGCGGGGTAGACGCGGCGGAAGGCAGAATAGCTGGCGTTGAGGGTGGCGACGGCGGCGGGATTGGGATTGACGCGCGAGGCGACTCGAACGGCGGCGTGGCAGGCCTCGTCGACGGTGGGCCACATGCCGGCGCCGACGCCAGCGAGAAGGGCCGCGCCGTAGGCGGCGCCTTCCTCGGCTTCGACGATTTCGACGGCGTGGCCGTAAACGTCGGCCTGGATCTGGCGCCATAGCGGAGAGCGCGCGCCGCCACCGCCGAGGCGGATAATGGTGACGGGGACGCTCATTTCGCGGAAAAGGGTGAAGGTGTCGCGGAGGCTGAAGGCCACGCCTTCAAGGATGGCGCGAACGACGTGCGCGCGGGTGTGCGAAGCGGTCAGGCCGACGAGTGCACCACGAGCGCTGGAATCGAGATGCGGAGTGCGCTCGCCCATCAGATAGGGCGTCCACAACAGGCCATCGGAACCTGGTGGGACTTTGGCGGCTTCGGCGGTGAGCTGGTCGTAAGAAGCGCGCGCGCCGCTGGAGTCCGTTGCAAAGGTGTCGCGAAACCAGCGCAGGGAGAGTCCGGCAGCCTGCGTTACACCCATGACGTGCCAGCGGCCGGGAATGGCATGGCAGAAAGTGTGGACGCGGCCGTGGGGATCAAGAGCGGGGCGATCGGTAGCGGCAAAAACGACGCCGGAGGTGCCGATGGTGGCGCTGACGGTTCCCGCAGCGACGATGCCCATACCGGTGGCTCCGGCGGCTTGGTCGCCCGCACCTGCTACAACGGGGGTACCGGCGCGCAGACCTGTTTCCGCAGCCCCTTTGCTGGAAATCTTCCCGCAGACGTCGGGAGATTCGTGGAGGGAGGGCAGCAATCGCTCATCGATTTCGGCGGCCTGCAACGTCTCCCGCGACCAGCGGCGATGGGCCACGTCGAGAAGCAACGTGCCGGAAGCGTCGGCCATATCGGTGGCGCGTTCGCCGGTGAGGCGGAAACGGACGTAGTCCTTCGGAAGCATTACGGCGCGAACACGTTTCCAGTTTTCGGGTTCGTTCTCACGGACCCAAAGCAGTTTTGTAAGCGTGAAATTTGCCAATGCCGGATTGCAGGTGAGCTGAATCAGCCGTTCCTGGCCGATTTTGGCGGTCAGATCGCGGCACTGCTTTTCGGTGCGGACGTCGCACCAGATCAGCGCCGGACGAACGACGCTTCCCTGCTCATCGAGCAAAACCGCGCCGTGCATCTGACCGGAGAAACCGACGCAAGCGATTTCTTCGGCGCTCAGGTTGGCGCTCGCGATGGCCTTGCGAACCGCGATGCAGGAGGCGCGCCACCAATCTCCCGGGTACTGTTCGGCCCAGCCGATCTGCGGCGAAGCGAAGGGCTGGTGCTCTTCAGTGGCGGAAGAGATGACGCGACCGCGGCCATCAACGACAATGGCGCGCGTCCCTCCGGTACCAACGTCAATCCCGAGTACGTAGATAGGGCCTCCCGACAGTCGGCGTGGCTTGCCCAAGCTATGGGGAGAAAGACTATCCCACTTCGTTGGTCATGAGGAAGAGCGGGCGCATTTCGAAGCTGGCGTATTGGGGGCGGAGACGGTCGGTATTGTACTGCTCCTTGACGTTGACGACCTTTTTGGTGGCGGTCACCGTTTCAAGCGGGATGTTGTCGTAGTGGCCGTTCTTGAGGACCACGAGGCGGCCGCTGATGTTTTTCAGGAGGAGATCGAGAGCGAGATTGCCGTAAGCCATGGGAGCGATGGAGTCAATGGCATCGGGATCGCCGCAGCGGACGAGGTAGCCGAGCTTCTGGTTGATGACGTCGATTTTCTTGCCGTTGTTGAATTTAGCGGAAACGTCCCTAATTTTTTCGCCGACGATTTCGCCGATACCGCCAAGTTTTTTGTGGCCATAGGCGTCGATGCTTTCGCTTTCGAAGACCATTTCGCCGCCTTCGAACATGGCGCCTTCGGAGACGAGCACGATGGAGTAGCGGCTGGGATTTTTGCGGCGGTCGGCGACGAGCAATTCGGTGAGATGTTCGATATTGAATTTGTGCTCCGGAATGACGCAGCGATTGGCAGCGCCGGCCATGGTGGGAAGCATGGCGGTGAAACCCGCGTACCGGCCGAAGACCTCGATAACCATGAAACGCTCGTGGGAGCCGGCGGAGGTGCGCAGACTGTTGACCATCTGAATGGTGCGCGTGACGCAGGTGCTGAAGCCGATGCAGTAGTCGGTGCCGGGGACGTCATTGTCCATGGTCTTGGGAATGCCGATGACTTTGAACCCTTCTTTGTGGAGACGAACACCGTAGCTGAGCGTGTCGTCGCCGCCAATGGGGATGAGAGTGTCGATGCCGAGCCAGTCGAGATTTTTGAGGACTTCAGGGGTGAGGTCGTTCTTCTCAGCGGTGAATTTGTCTTTCAGATGCGCGGGGACGCTGGACTTGGCGACGCGGCCGGGATTGGTGCGGGAGGAATGCAGAAAAGTCCCGCCGGTGCGTCCGGCACGATCAACGGTCTCATCGTCGAGGAGGAAGAAATTGTCGGAATTGTCGTAATCCTTCTCGCGGACAATATCCACGAGTCCGGCCCAGCCGTGGCGAATGCCGATGACCTGATGGCCTTCGCGCAGTGCGCGAAGCGTGACGCCACGGATGGCGGGGTTGAGACCGGGAACGTCGCCGCCTCCGGTGAGGATGCCGATGACGCCTTTCTTGGTGTTGATGTTTGCCATGACTCTCGACTCGCCCTTTCATGAGAGGTTGAACAAGAAATTATCTCCCTTGGAGCAGTTTTTAGGAAGAGTGAAGGCGAGATTTGTTTATTAGGATAAATGAATTCAAATCATTGGTTTGGAAATTACAGTTCTATTTTTGTGCCGAGGACGGCGAGAAATTTGGCGAGCCACGCGGGATGCGCGGGCCAGGCGGGGGCGGTGACGAGGTTGCCGTCGGCGATGGCTTCGGTCATAGCGAGATTGACGTAAGTGCCGCCGGCTTGGGTGACGTCTGGGCCAACGGCGGGATAGGCGCTGCACTTTTTTCCCTGGAGAACGTCAGCGGCGGCGAGGATTTGCGCTGCATGGCAGATGGCCGCGATGGGTTTGTTGGCCTTTGAGAAGTGGTGGACGATTTCGATGACGCGTGGGATGAGGCGGATGTATTCAGGAGCACGACCGCCGGGAATGACGAGGGCGTCGTAGTCTTCGGGTTTGATTTGGTCAAACGTGGCATTGAGGGCGAAATTGTGGCCGCGCTTTTCGGAGTAGGTTTGGTCGCCTTCGAAATCGTGGATGGCGGTGCGGACGTGGTCGCCGGATTTTTTGCCGGGACAGACGGCGTGGACGGTATGGCCGACCATGAGCAGCGCCTGGAATGGGACCATCACTTCGTAGTCTTCGACATAATCACCGACGAGCATGAGGATGGATTTCTTAGACATGCGGCCTCCGGAGAACGAAAAGAATACCAGAGAATAGGATGTCGGGGCGGACGGGGGCGATAAGTGGAGCCGGAGAAAAAAAGGGCGCCCCGATTGGATCGGGGCGCCCCTACAAAGAAAAATGACGATGCGCCTTATTGGGCGTTGAGTTGGGGCGCGGAGGCGACCGACACGTGCTCGGTGGAATCCTGGATGGTGAGCCGGTCGGTGCGCATTTTGTCCCATTCGAGCAACGTCAGACCGTAGGAAGCGAAAAGACGGCGGATGCGCGCGGAGTCCCAGCGCAGAACTTTTTCGAGCACGGGGACGAGCACGCTCATGGCGTTGTCGCTGAGCACGGTGCGCTTGGCGACGCGCGTGATGAACTTGGCTTCGCTCACGGCGATGGTAAGGCCGTCATACTGATTGACATGCATCATGACGGGAATATCGGAGCTGCCGTCGCCCATATAGATGATGCTGTCGTGGCTGATGCCGAGGCTCGCGCGGAGTTCCTCGAGCACTGTGATTTTGCCCCAGCCGGCGGAAGCGCGAATGATGGAATCCACTTCGCCGGTGGCTTCGTTGTAGCGGAACCGCGTGCCGAAGATGTGATCCGGTGGAACGATGCCTTCCAGCGCCGATTGGATGATCTCCTGCGGCGCGGCGGAGATGACGTTGAAATGAAATTTGTAGCCTTCGGCTAGATTTTCAAGCGCGCGCGCGAAGAGCGCGACGTCGTGCTTCAGGCGGATGCGCTTACCAGTTTCGACGAGGTGCTCGCGCCGGACCTTGCGGAAGTCCGGGTCATGCAGAATGAGATAGCTGAGTTCCGCGCCCTGCTGGACGAGGTTCATCTCGGCAAGGCCCTTCACCTTGTCATCAAAGCCGTGAAAGCCGATCAATTCACTTAGAACGACTCCCGAGTCGTTGAAGCTGAGCGTCTGGTCAAAATCGCTAGCCAGTAGAAATTGTTTGGTCATGTACTAGTACTCCTGTTCTTACCTTTCTTGGTGGGCTTGCCCTGGGAAGCCTCCTCACCCTCTCTTCATACACCTTAACCGCGCTCCCCCCATACTGCCCCACGAATTATTTTGATGGGTGCTATGCGTTAAAAATGTGAACGATTCATTATACCTTGATTAGATGCTGGGTGGCTATAAGCGGTTAAAAGGAAAGGAGATGAGTGTGCCAATTAGTGACTGAATGCTGCAAATTCAGTGCCCTGAAAGAGATAGCAGGGACGAATAAAAGGAGAAAATAGAGCGGCGAATGGAAGAGTGAGCTTGGCAGAGGGGTCGGCGGGTTTGGGCCTTCGAGAGGTCTTTATAGACCGAGGGCGTCCATTCCAGGCTTTTCGTACACGTCGTCCTCGCCCGGGTAGCGAAGGCGATCCTCGAATCGCCCCGTCTCCTTGGCGAGAGCCCAGACCAGGCTTTCTCCCGCCGGAAGCGTCTGCGGCTGGCTGCGGAAGATGGGGTCTTCAAAGGCGAGGGAGGCATCTATCCATTGCCACCCGGCGGTCTCGAAGGCATTCATGACCTCGGGAAGGACGAAGGCATTCAGCGGGTTGAAATGCATCAGCAGGGTGTGACGAATGTCGCGGCCGAGGAGGTCGAGAGCAAGGTGGCGATAGAACGCCGCGCGATCCAGGAGATGAGCGATCAAGTAATCGCGATACGGAGCGATGGGGGCATTGGGCTGCTTGGCAAGCCGATCGACGAATCGCTGGCTGACGTACCAATCTGAAGCGTCAATGGTGACATGGCCGACGCGGTAGCCGCGCTCCTTGAGCAAGGCGCGAAAACGATCGCGCTTGTCCGTGGTGTCGCCTTCCTTAAGGAAGGGATAGCGGAAAAGCGCGGTGCGGTTGTGATAGGGAGCTATCACCTTTTCGTTTTTCAGAAAATCGACGGCGAAGTCGGCGTAACTCGTTTGCTCGCCATAGAATTTGTGCGAATAGGAATGATTGCAGATGAGGTGGCCCGCCTGGTCCCAGGCAGAAAGCAGCTTGGCGCCGTCGACCTCATCCACGCGCATCCCGCAAACGAACAACGCGGCCCTGATATCTTTCGCGGAAATCGCTTTCAAAATGCGGCTGTTGGCTTCCTGCCATCGCAGGACGGAACCGAAAGAGAGCGTCGGATCGTCGAGTGTGAGGGCCAGCTGGGGCCGCGTCGAACCTTTGGAAGAAGTTTTTGGCATGGCGCTTTGTGGAAGTGGAAAGGCTCGCAGGCCACGGGGAAGGAGCCGGGAGCACACCGCGGCGGAGGCGGTTTTTATTGCATGGGAGAGAAATCTGCGACGTTTCATGGCAATGACCTCAATGAAAATAATTCATCCAAGCTCGAGCACGCGAAAACAGGGAATTGAGTGAGGTTACAGAGGAGGAAGGCGGTATGGCGCGAGGTTTCTCAACGGCGTCATCTGTGACGCCGTAAAGCTGTCCGGCATTTGAGTGGATGTAAAGGCTGCGCATTTCGGCGCGGTTGAGGGGGCGTGCGCCGCGGCGACCGAAGACGGCGAGCTGGTTGCCGGATTCGTCGACGGCGCGGTCACGGTCAATGCCCTTCGAGATAGCCAGAGCGGGGCCGCGCGTGCGGGCCGTGGCGATGAGCTTGGGAGTCGGGCGCGGGCTAAAGCCGGAGAAGTGCGCGGGGTCGTCCCAGGGCGAAAGGATTTGCAGGACGCGGAGGCCGTTTTTTCCGTCGGCGACGAAGGCAAAGGCGCTGGCGGCGACCATGCCGATTTTTACGTCGTTGACATCATTGAGCTGGTCATCGGCGGTGAAGAGTTGCTCGAGTTTCGGCGCGTCGGGTTTTTCGACGTCGATGATGGCGAGTCCCTGCTTCCCTGCGGAAACGTAGGCGTACGTGCGCGCAACATAAATGTTGCGGGCGTCTTGGAACGGAATGAGAGCGTTGCCGATTGGTTTTGGCTGCGCAAGGTCAGTAACGTCAAGGACTTTCAGGCCGTCGCGATCCACAACGAACGCGTAGCGGAATTGCACAGCGATGCCGCGCGGATCGTTGAGCACAGGTGAGCCGATGGTCGCAGTGATACGCGGAGTGAGTGGATTGTCGAGATCGACGACGACAAGAGCTTTGTCCGTGAGGATGTAGGCAAATGTTCCGGCGATGCTGATACGGCGCGCGCCCGTCAGCGCACCGCCCGGATTGAACGCGAGGGCGCGCTTTAGGAAATTGTTAGCGGGATTGCCGTCGAGGAGCGTGCCAACGCCGGGACTTTTCGACTTGAGATTGGGATCGCCAATGATGACGAGGCCTTCTTCTTTGTCGGCGACGTAAAGGAAACCGTAGAGCAAGTGAATGGGCTGCTCCTCATTCTCAGGCAGTTGCTGTCGCAGCGGATCAACGCCGAGCGTGGTGGGGGATGCAACGGCGAGGGCATTTTTCGTTGGAACATAAAATTTCTGGCCGATCGGCGAAACCGGCGCCGTGGTGACTTTCTCGGAGAAACTCTTGTTGTCGATGTTGGCGATGTCATAGACGCGCAGACCGCCGGGGCCGAGGGCCGCGTACGCATATTCGCCGCGAGATTGAATGTCAAGAACATTCCCAGGATGCTTGGCGGCGGCGCTGAGTTCACGATTATGCTCCACAAATCTCTTGAAATTATCGGGATAAGCGATGCGATGAAGGTCGCTGCCGTAGATGGCTTCGGGCTCGTCATGTTCGGCAACAACGATGGCTTCAAATCCACTTTTGCCGGTGGCGACATAAATGTAGCGGCCCATGAAATTCATGAAGTTGGTGCCTTGCAACAACAATTGCGCCATCCAGGCGTTGTTGTCGTTCTGCGCGGAGACGTGGCAATCGCTGCACCGCTTGGTTTCCTTGGCGCGCACGGTGTGCGGGACAAACGTAGAGAAAGCCTGGCCGGAGAACCCAGGCGTGGAAATCGTCTGTTGCGTGTAATAGAGCCAATCACGATTGGCATTTTGAGCGCTGACGAGCACGGCGCAGGAAGAGCGCGCGGGAGCGATGCGATGGCCGGTAACCGTGCCGTCCACGCCAAGCATATAAATGTCGTCGCGCAGAACCTGAAAATTGTAGCTCGTGTAATTTTTCGTGGTCAAGCCTTCGTTGTGCAGCATGGGCTTGCGGGCATTGGCGGTCATTTGCAGATGGCAGCCAAAGCACGTGGGCGTCCAGGAGGTGTGGCAGGAGTAGCAGGTCATGCTGCCGTTGGCGTGCGCTAGAGACGCGTCGTCGCCCGGCATTTGCAAAGAAACCCCGCCATCCTTGTTCATGAGTTTCGCTCGAAGAGACTTCTCGCTGAAGTGTGCGCTGCCGGGCGTGATGGTGTCGATCGTCTGAACGACCTCCCATTCCCTGTTTTCTTCGGACATGGAGCGCTGCAATAATTTTCCATCCCGCCATTCAAACCGCCGCAATCCCCACGGTGTGCGAAGCGCGTCGAGATGGCGCCCGCCTTCCGGCGCTGCCGGACCTGACGTAACCAATGCGGCTTTCTTTCGAATCGTGCCATGGCAATCGATGCAATCGATTTCCACGGCGGCTCGCGGCTCCCCGTAAATTTTCCCATTGCCGTGATTGTCCTGCGCGAAGTGGCAATCGTTGCACTGCATCCCCTTTTCGAGATGGATGTCAGCGAGGTGTACGGCTTTGCCGAAGCGTTCAGGATCGTCGAAGGCGATCTGCTTGCCGTCCTTATCGAGCCAGTTTCCTTTGCGGTCGTGATTGAAGACAGCGCGGAAAATCCAGCCGTGGCCGTGAAAATCGGCGAACTGCGTAGTCTTCAACTGCTTATTAAATTCGGGACTGCCAACGTTCTCAAGGAATCTTTCATCGTTCCAGAGGCCACGAACGGCGGCGCTCTCCGGATTGCGTTCAAAAGATTGATAGCGCTGCTCCTCCGTCGGATGGCGCTGCTCCTTCGGATACATTTTGTTGCCGTCAATTTCGTTGTC
>Ga0209488_10000945_pt1 | contig 24550 bp, 38 predicted proteins | sample Rivendell_Oct201_8_FD_188349 | JGI IMG/M metagenome (GOLD analysis project Ga0209488, IMG submission 188349) | Vadose zone soil microbial communities from the Eel River Critical Zone Observatory, Northern California, USA -... | ecosystem: Environmental > Terrestrial > Soil > Vadose zone >...
GACGCTGGTGCCGGTGCCGGCGCCGGCGCTCGGCAACGGCAACAACCGCGGCGCATCGCGCTCGAGGGCTATCCCGCAGCGCACGACTTTCACCCACTCGGCATCGACGTGTACCCCGCGCGGCCGGACGAACCCCACTCGAACCTGTTCGTTGTAAACCACGCGCGGTACAACAGCACGATCGAGCAGTTCGTGCTTTCATGGCACGAGCCGGACCGCGCGCGGTGGGTCCGCACGATCAACGGCCCGGAGCTCGTCGCGCCTAACGCGCTCGCGCTTACGAGCCCCACGTCCTTCTACCTCACGCACGACCACCGCTTCACAAGGCGCCTTCCTAGCGTCCTTGGTAAAACACTGCCTATCACCGAGTCGGTCCTTGCGCTCCCGCTCGCATGGGCCACGCACGTCACTCTCTCCAACTCGGACATTGTGACACATCCCGAAAAAACCGAAACCGAACCCGAAACCGGCGCAGGCACAGGCTCGAGCTCGCATTTCGCAACCACGCACGAGAAAGTCGCATCGAACATCCCCTTCCCGAACGGCGTCGCAATCTCTCCCGATGGCTCCCAAGTCGCCATAGCCTCAACCACGCTCTGCGAAATCCTCTTTTACGTGCGGGACCGCACCACGCAGGCGCTCTCGCTCCTCGCGCGCGTGCCGACCCCGTTCGCGCCCGACAACCTCATGTTTGACACACAAGGCTCGCTCATCGTCGCCGGTCACCCGCACTTCCAGTCCCTCGTCGCCGTCGCGGCCAACCGCACGGGTGCGCTTGCGCCCAGCTGGGTCGTGTCCATCACGCCGAAAACAACACCCCCAGGGGTGGAGACGGAGACGGGCGGCGATTGGGACGTGGGCGTGCCAGTTCCAGCTTCGCGCAAGGTCCCACAGTTGCCTGGCTATGAATTGCGCACGTTGTACCAAAGCGATGGCAGCGAGTTTTCGTCTTCGTCAACGGCGTTGAGGGACACCAAGACGGGGATATTGTATGTGGTCGGACTTTATGCGGATGGTTTGATGGTATGCACGCCATAGATATTCTAGTAATGTTGTTGTCTATGATCATGAGTCAAAGCGGTGGCTGCCGTGTATACTATCATGTTTTTTCGAGTTATGTTGCCGATTTCCCCGGACGCAGTAGTAGTAAATACAAAGAGAAGAGAGAAAAAGACTATTTAACGATGGATTCATCGGGCGATCATCCGAGAAATTACAAGGCCAAAAAACAAGTTCAACAAGCGACGATAATCATGTGACATTGGAGAGAGAAAAAAAGAACCCTATGGCCCTACCTATTAGACTAGCAATTGGAAGAAAGGACGATAGATAACGTAGCACGCAAGGGAGGAAGAGGCCGAAAAAGAAAGTCAGAACCACGGGGTTGGCACGTATGTCCTGCATGGAAATCAGCGGCCAGAACGCACTACTGGTGTAAAATCACACTCACATAGCGCCGATTGCGGCCGCAAACGCAGCCACACCCCACGCAAACGACCTCCGCTCTGGCGTCATCTCTGGCAACCGAGTAATACGCCTGTTCGAGGCAATCTTCCTTTCTTGTGTCTCAGGCTCCTTGAAATTGAACTGGGGCGGGGGGTTCTCCTCTTCCCGCTCACGCTTCTTCTCCGACCCCTGATTCATCGCATCATCCTCGTCGCCCACCGCCGGCGCCTGTAACTTAGCCTCCCTTTGCGCCTTGAACGCCTCGATCATCTCCTTCTGCTCTCGAATGTCCTCATTTGCATCCGGCCCCGGTACTTCTGGGATGTCATCCTCCACGGCGGTCGCGTCGGATCCCGCCGGAGTGACTGCCTCCGTCCGGCGAGTCCTAAGGGGAGAACGTAGCACTCTCGGAGATTTCATGGGGCTGGCTGCTTTTGGACTGGTAGGCTTGGGAGCAGGGGGAGGGGCAGGGCTCGTCGTGCGCTGGGAACGACGGGTCGCGGCAGGGCTAGGAGGAGGCTTCGTAGGTGAACTGGCGGCAACGGAGGGCGGCTTGGGAGGAGCCGGGGAGGCCTCGCGTCGGCGCTTTGGAGGGTTGGGGGTGGGTACGGACGGAGATGGGGTGGGGAGCTGCTTCGGTGCGGGTGTCTCCTTGTCTGGCGTCTGTTGTAACTGCTGAGCGCGCGACGATTTACGATACTCGGTGTTGGGATCGGGTTTCGCATCCGTCAGTGAGGGGATGACCTTCCCGAGCAAGTAGTCGTTGGCGATGGTGATCGCGACCTCGGTCGTGACCCATGTACCAGCGAAACGCGCTTTGCCACCGCGGTTACCTCCGGTGCTGTCAAAATTGGCTTTTACCCAGTTTGCCTCTATCCTCTCCGATTCATCACTGGCTGTCGGGAACGCGGCGCGGAACATGGTCGTGAGACTGATCGCGCCCGTATCGAGGCGGCGGAGGATGAAGGCGTGACCTGCGGGCTACGGGAGTACAATGAGGCAAATGGAAGGCAGGTGGAAGATCGATTGGACGCACAGTCGGAACCTTCATGCGCGCGACCTGGGATTGGAGAAAACGGCGTTTGATTATTTTTTTTAATCGCGAAAATGAGAGTAATCCACGTACGATCGTCGACTGTCCCTCGCGTATTATCTCTTGGAATTTGACAGTAGGCAAATTTGAAGAATCAACTGTGAACTGACGTAAGAAACATGCCGGTCCAACTAAGGAAATGGTAATACTGACGTGATTTTATATGGGGATTGAGGTGCTCCAGAGGGAGTGGGGGGCGAGGAGTACCTGCGAGGGGCACAACGAACTGAGGTTGGGATGGCATGGAGAGAGTCTGTTGGTGTGCGCAAGTCCAAGCGTAGCGTGACGGCGTGGCGTCGCGCGTTTTTATAGCTCCGCTTGAATTCACCCATCAACAAAATTACAGCAAGTACAAGACAATTCACGACAAGAGCTGTGGCCTGGCAACTAACCTCTCCACAAGCCCTTTGTGTTCAGCCCACCATGCACCTTTCCCTCTACGGTTCTTCATATCCGCATGCGCAACCATCTCTCCAACAGGGACCCATTTTATCGCCGAACTCTGCAATGTGATCACCGCTGCTGTTTCGGGGCTCGCTTGTCGTGCCTTGAACTTCTTTCCCCTCAGATCCTCGTGATGCTTCTCAATAAATGCCATGCTCTTCAGCGCGAATCGTACCCCGTATGTTCTATCCAGCGGTGATGGTACGCCTCCCTGCAACGTGTGGCCAAGGGATGCCGAGCGCGCGTCGAAAAGCGAGCCACCTGCTTCCTTGAAAATCTTTGTGATCACGTCTGTGGTGTAGATGTCGGATGCCTTTTCGTTCCTGGTAAGACTCTGACTCAGCGTATGGCGATCATAGTGAATCTACCCAACGCACCGAATCACAACGCGCCCTTCGCTCTTCCCCTTCACATCGAGACCATACCGCGTCTTGAGCCACTTCACGTCCTCGCGCAAGGTATCAAGGTTAATTCCCAATTCTGGCGTATACACAATACTTGCGCCAACCTAGCCTGTGTCAGTACGTAAGGATAAAGAGAACAAATTAAAACGTACTGCTAGGGCCCCCATCGTCGCGATATAGCCGCACATCCCGCCTTGCGTTTCGACGACAAAGACACGGTTCCGACTCGCAGATGCGCTCTGTTTAATCGAGTCACATGCTTCTACAAGCGCGTTCAAGCTGGTATCGCTCCCAAGGCTCAATTCTGTCATGGGCACATTGTTGGATATGGTGGCCGGAATGTGGACCATAGGAATATGGAACGCAGGATAAAACTTCCTACTGTCTTCCAGGATTACCAAAGAGTGGAATGCTTCAAAGCCCCCGATTACGAGTAACGCCTGTAGCTGGTGCTCCTGGAACTTCGATGCAATCGCACCGAGATCCGAATTGGGGAGTGTGCGATTGGTACCAAGTTCCGAGCCACCGCGCACCGTCCAGTTGTCAACACCAAGCCAAGAAAGCTCGTGGATATTGTCATCTACCAACCCCTTGAAGCCATTTGAAATCGCCAGTGGTTTATGTCCTTGGCGTATGCAGTACCGGACCGCGGCACGCGTTGCGGCGTTCATGCCACCTGCAGGAGCACCCATACTAAGAAGAGATGGGTCAATTGCTAGCCTTGCTTTAGCAAGCAGAACCCTTACTGCATGATGCCCACCCGTATCCTCTACAGGTGATCGTCAATATAAACAGCGCGCTGATCTGGTATGCCCAAGTCGTACCTTCTCCGGTGGAAGAAGTGGATTCTTTTCCAATGTTGAGGTTGCAACGAAACCCTCCAGATTCTCTCGGAACTCCGGATCGCGTAGGGACATTGCCTTGTCAAAGTCCCGATTCTCTATGGCCTCAGCTACAGCTTTCGTCTGGGAAAGGTCAGGTGGATGGCGGGCGTAGATGTAGTCTAGAGTTACCATTTGGACTGCTTGCACAAGTGGTACACGGTGCACCCTATTTTCCCGCATCCCAATCATATAAGATGGCGTGTCTGGTGTTGCCTCGAGGAGTGCGTCAACTGCGTCCAGGCCTTGTAGTGTTGGCTGAATGGCATGCGTGAGCGTCCAAAAGCAAATGGAGAAGTAGGGATTTCACCCAAATGCGATCCCAAGCGCACGGCCTACCGCCGCGCTGAATATGGCCAAGGGTTGTGACACGGGTGTCAAGGCCGAGACGATTGGTGAGGACGTCCTTAACATAATCGGCACGGATGGGCTTGAGATTGGTATCATGTGCGCCTTCTGCTACTATCACTATGGTCTTGCGTTTTCCGATCTCACGGTGCTTGATTGGGCAAGGTCAGGTGTCTGGGGCAGAGTCAATCACACGCAAGGGGCGTACCCGTTGAATAATTTCACACATCTCGTCCTCCCAAGGATCTGCCGCTGGTGGGCGTTCGGGGATGAAGATAAAATCTGCGCCAGAGCTGGTCGAGGCAGTAGTCAATAGGGTTTACTTTCGAGGAATGCACAGATGATATACAAACCTGACGCCAGCCATCAGGGATAGCCACCCGCAATGCCGCCCCATGACCTCGAGCACGAATGCACGCGAGTGCGAGATAGCAGTAGAGTGAATGTTGTCGATGGCCTCGCAGATTCGGTGCAGCGCAGTTGGCGCGCCGATCGTCAGATCTGTCATAGACATGTCATTATCTATCGACCCCACAAGTCCCACGATTCTGAGGTGCCCATGGCGCGCAACTTGGTCATCCGTGATGCGATCTAAGCGGCAGCATCAATAGAAATATTGACGATATTCGGAAATGGGTTGTGGAGATTGACGCACCTTGCGATCGAAGGGTTTGGATGAGCGTCGGCCACTCGGACCTGAAGAGGTCTGCTCCCGTGAGAGAACCGTCCCCTCCACACACCACCAATGCGTCGATACCCTCGTTGATAAGATTGTATGCGGCGATAAGGCGACCTTCTGGTGTTCGGAACGCTTTCGAGCGTGCGGTACCGATAAGCGTGCCACCCTATTCTCGCGTGCCCCACAAGGAAGCGACTTTAAGCATCATGCCGACCTATATGGATAAAGAAAGAAAGGAACGCGGCGCACCTCTGCGAACCAACCGCGCACGTCATCCCACCCGACGCGCACGATGTAGCGCCCCTTGAGCGTCCGACCACCAGGATGATCACCAGTTCCGTCGCGCAGGAGAGCGCCATCTCCAAAACGCAGGTTCTTTATGAACGAAGGATCCCCGATCTCAGTGTTGAGTGTCGAGGTGAGGTCAGGCGAACTTGTGGCCTCCGCGTCTGCGTTCCCGCGGACCAGACCTTCGTACCCTTCACGTACAATCCATGTCTCGCATCCCCTGCATATGCGTCAGCGCACATATATATGTATGTGTATCTCTGCCCGCTGGATGATAAGAAAAGGAGACGACGCACTTGAGAATGCCGGCTTTGACGACCGCGCGAACGACGGCGTTCATGCCGGCGCTGTCGCCGCCAGAGGTGAGAACTGCGAGTTTCATTGAAAGGTGCGTTAGCGTCCGCTCTTGAACGAGAGAAGTTTATATAATGACGGAAGGAGACAGGCGTTGGGGTCGGAAATTATGGTATCGCGCTCATATCAGTGGGGGAACGAGATTAGATAAGATTTCACTGATAAACTAGGCCAAAAACGTGCGTCTCGGCTCAGCCTCCCCGCCAAGTGCGACTCGTTCGCTCCGGCCCCGAATTCTCGACCAGTCGAGAGCGCGATTTTTTCACACACCCGCGCGTCGTTCCCGAAATACACCATGGTCCACCTGAGGCTCAACGAAAACGAGTCGAATCCGAATCCCCATGTCAATTTCATTACCGCTTTGCCCGCGGCGGATCCACAGGAGCAGGAGCGAGCGCGTCAGCTGTTGCGCGCGCTGGCGGCGCAGGTCAAACCGATCATGAAAGCTCACGGGTTTGCCGTCAACAGTCTAGAAGAGGTGCGTATGTGTGATGGGCTTTGGCCGATAGGGGTGTGTGGCGCTGAGCGCGATGCCAGTAGTACGAGTATAACACCGTCTTTGCTGGGAGGAACTGGAACAACGGAGAGACCGTCGGTAAGCACGTTTCTTTCTCGAAATCCGGAAACTTTCGGGATGATTTTGCGCTCGCGCATCAACAGAACTCGTGCTTCGCCGACGGGATAGCTCGTTTGTCTCGACGTCTTGGTTGATGGGGACATTATGCCATGAAGTGCGTACCACGTCGCTTATGTTTACGGTTCTCACAAGGCGGTCATCAACTAGCTCGCTCATATCAAGGTGAATAACTTCTCTCTGCGCGTGCTACGTCTGGCCCATCTTCGCGCATACGCAGCACATGAACCATGGCCCCGATTTCCAAGCCCTCTGGAATCACCTTCGCAGCGAAGTCATAGTTCTTCAAGCGAAGGGCTACTACGGAGATGGTAAAGACCGAGGCAACTTGTTACGACCCAGACAACTGAATGGCACCTAGGAATGTGGTCTTCGGGGACGCGGCTTGCTGACTCTGCCAAAATCGACCACAATACACTCACAGAAGATGATCTCCCCGAGTACATGGTAACAAGGCTCCTTTGTCCGCGACTCTGGCACGCTCACCATTTCGTCGCCAGTGTGGAGGCGCGCAGAAACGCGCCCGCCCTTCGATTCGCAGACGACGTCAACGGCCAGCCGCTGGACCGTCCATGCTGACCGGTGTTCAAACTGCGAAGCGACGCAAAGCGGGCTCTCGTGTTACGGCGGCCAGTACTTTTGCCGGCAGCGGTCAAGCTCTAAATGCTGATGGGAATGAGAAGGGAACGGGCACCGGGTTCCGGAAGAAGGCTGGCAGGTACGTCAATCTGCTTAGAACCTCGTTCTTCTGACACCCCACGATGCAGCAAGCGAGCCCGCGAAGAACGTGCCCTTGCTGCGGAACGACGCTTGCTGGTCTTGCAAGGTGAAGGTACAAACACTTATCACCCAGGTGGTATAGCGACTCATGCTGAACCTTGTCAAAGCAGCCTCCAAGACTCCCACGCATGGTCCGGACGAGGATGACTCGGACGTCGAGGTGGAGGAATTACCGGAGACGGATAAGGACCGTCGTCAGGCCATGATGACATCTATGGACGCCACCGAGGCCGATAACCTGAGGATAGGCACTTTGGCAGATCTTTGGAGCGATTTCATTTTACCGAAACGCTTGAATGTTGAGGAAATTGGCCCTGATAACAGGGCAACAGGTGACGACGACGGTCCATCCCGTGTCATCCAGAAGAGAGCCAGCCCCTTGCCATCAGCCCCTGAAAGGGGTCGTGCCGGCCTAGTGGGAACGACAGCACGCGACGAGATGCTGCTCAAAGAACGTGGATCGCTTGATCAAAATCAAACAATTGCCAAGTCGCGCAATAGCAGAGTTTCAAATTCCTCACAAAATTTCAAAGTTGATAACGTTCCGGGGACGAGAACCGTAAACGAGCAAATTCCAATGTGGTCCTGTCTGGTGTGCACCCTGTGAGCGATGATAAGTTCCGTTCGACGCCTGTCAACGTCTCATACAGCGCCGCTACGTTATTTTAGCGATAACGAACCCGATCACCTTGCATGCTCCGCCTGCGGTACCCCTCGAGGTGATAAACATTGGCCAAGACCCGTTCCATGACCACACATGACCACACCACGCTATCATTTCAGGGGTAACTCCCACCGAAATCACCCGCCATGCACAGTATGATGTGTTATCCCATACTACGTGATGCGGTCCAAGCTGTTCATCTACCATGCGGTCGCACGGCGGCTAGTCTTAGAATTTCCAACACCTGTGTGCCTATCATGAGTCATAACCAAAGATTGAGAATGGACTGGCCCCACAATATTTCATAGTTATCGTCTACGATGTGCTCATTTCCGCCGTATGGTATTCTGCAGCCGTTCTGATGAATGATATGAGTCGTCGACGTCGTTCTGCATGGCAGTCCAAAAAGATAAGTGAGGGCGTACGAAATGCAAGCCAGTCTTCCCAGGAACCTTGATACCCTCAACAACAGCCACGGCATGATACAACTCCTTGCCGTCATGCTCGAACCCGCCTTTCACGGGGCGTCTCCCGGGGGGAATGCGTCCGCCGGAGGTCTGGACGAATTCCATGTGCTCAGGTACGAACGGGAGCAAGTCGTACCGTCCCTCGTGATGGATCTCCTCCCCGCCGTACGACACGAAGCACGGCCGCGGGTGGTTCGGCGCGATCTTGCACGGGTGTACCGAGTACTGCATGATCGCAGATCCGATGAACACAGGCGACTTGCCGTCCGCGTCCGTGAAGGGCGCCTCGCGCGTACGCTCCACGCCCGGGAAGGGGGACCCGTCGGGTGAGGTTAGGGGGATGCGGTACCCCGAAGGTGGGACCTGCGGCGGCGGCGCGACGGGGACAGCGGCTGAGGCTGAGGCCGAGGCCGTGTAACTTGGGGGAGGCTCGTGGTCGCCGCGCGCTGATGACGTTTGCGCTTTCGCATCCCCTGAGCCACCACTGGCACCGGTGGTGGCTCTCTGCTTCTCGGACTGGGATGGGTTGTGGGGGTTTGGGGAGGACTCGGAAGAGCTCGAAGAGGAATCGATGCTACGGCGGCGTTGCGAGGGGGCCATAGATGAAACGATACGATGCCTCGTTGTTGCAACGAGTTGGGGGTGTGTAGAACCCTAAGTTTGTGGTAGTAGGAAGCACGTCGAGATGGGTGTGGGCTCGGTGATACTGGATCAGGTAAGCGTTACTGTTCCACGTGCTGCTCAGCGACAACGAATTTTGATTTCCCGCGAGCAAGGCGCAATACCTCCATCTGGATATTGATGTACAGTAATCATACAGACGAATAGACCCCTCGAGCCTTTCATCTCGGTAATACGATGATGGATCTTGCAGTTACATACATGCCTGCTTATCGATAATCTACACTTATTTCTTTCTTTGTTTACCGGTTCGATGATCCGATGGCGGTGGTGGCATATCCATGACTTCCCATTGGTCTGAATCAGGTGGCGGAAGATCTATTGCAATTTGGCGACTAGAGCGCGATGCGCGCGGACTGTGCGAAACCGAATTTGAGGTTCTCGGCACGGATACTCGATGGGAACGAAGGGACAGGGGCGTCGTTTGCTGCGCCGGCGCATTAACTTCGATTTCGAGCTTCTTCATTGAATTGGTAACCGAACTATTTGCCGATGAACACTGATGAACGACGGCACGAGGAAAAACAGGAGATTCACCTTAGCTCCGACCGTCGGGCCATCACCCATTCAACGCAGCTCTCTTTAAACCGAAGCAGCATCGCAGTGAGGTCGTTGTAGAACTATTGAAAAAGACGTTCAAAAAGTGAGTAGCGACGGCGTTAGAAGAAACGTACTTGGATCCCCTCGTCGAGATGTCGAACAATTTCTTTGTACTTGTGATAAGATAGTTCTAGAGACTGCAACGCATATTCTCGCTCCTTTACGGAAGGATCTTCTTTACGAGAAGAAATGAGGGAATCCATTCGGGTCTGAACAATACGCACGTCAGGACCGAGACGGAAGTAATCTCCGGGCGATGGATGGCTTTCCTTAACATTCTCGAGTAGCTCCGATTGCCTGACAGCACCCTCTTCTATGCCACGCCGGAACTTGTCATACTTGGACAATTCCTGATCGAGGGTGCCCTCGAACATGGATGGCTGGACCTCCGCCCACCTTTCCAAGCTCGCAGCTTCCTTTACGATCCGAGCGCTGATATCGTCAGCATCAGTGAGGCGCTGTGCTCGTGACACGAGTTGGTTGCGCTCGCGCCCGAGATCATCTAGTTGTTCAAGCAGCACGCGAAGTGCACGTGCATGAGTTTGCGTATCCCCAATCGCCGGTTGACGGGAACTTGACCATATAACGGTAGACGAAGGCACGGCGGCCTCCAACTTAGCCTAGTGTAGCAGTTATGATCCGAGACGAGGGCACATGTCACAATGAGCTACATACCTCGTCCCAAGTAAGTTGAGCAATGCATTTTTCCCATTCGTCCCATCTCTGTCTGATAACGGCATCGCTCTCCGCAGCCTGATTTAGCACGTTACGATAGCGCTCGGCTTTTGATGTTAGTTGTTCATTGGCTTGATAGGAAGGTAGCCGTTGGGTCGGTGTGCTCCCGCGCAATTGTTCATCTTCAGAAGCTTCCTGATCCAAAATATCTAAGGACTGGGGGAAAGGATGAAGAACAATAAATCACGATGAAATTGAGGCTGTACCTCCGTCAGAATGGCCGTGGCACGGCGCGCCAACATCTGGACATCCTCTAACGATTTTTCTACACGCTCAGGTCCGTTGTCCAACCGTACCTCCTCCGCCTTTTTGAGAAGACTGGGCGGTAGGCCAATGGGCTTGTCTAAGGCATCCAATGCAGCAGGAAGATTGTGAGACTGGAATTCCCTGAAACAGTTATATGGGCTTCTGTGCACACCCGATGTAGATCATGACTCACTGCGCACAGGCGTCATTCAACTGTTGTGCCCTGTCCTTGATATACTCTTTGATAGCAGTATTTCGCCTGTCATTATAGATTTCTGGGAAAAACAGTAAATAAAGGAATTCACAGTTGGAATTTAACAGCAACCTATGGCAGTCTGCGCGCCCAAATTGATGAGCTCCCCAAAAATCAAATTACTATTTCCCAGGATCTTTCTGGGTTCGAGAAGTCCTGGAGGCATGAGGCCCGAAACCATTGATGCTGGCTGGATGATCGGAAGAGAAGACGCGGGAGGGGTATCTTGGTGATATATCAAATCATTATCGCGCTGCGCACGAGTGAGATTTGTCTCAAGTATGTCCAGAAGAGACTATATGAGGTCAGATGAATAATCAGTAAGGGACAACAATAACACAACCTTGACATCTTCCATGACTGGTTTGGACGCCCCACGACGTGCCTTGTCAAAGGCGCCTTTCGCAGTAGATTGTGCGAAGATGAGGCGTGCCACTTCAAAGCCGTACCTAATGGTTGGGGGTCAATTACAAAACCAACATATACACCCGCGACGCTGACTTGTTGCGTTCCGTGTCATCAATTGACTTGCGATACTGCGCCGCTGCGCTGAAATGGAGGTGTTTGACTTCCATGTGTACAATCCACCCCTATAGAAACCTTCCGAGCTAGAGGGACCAATGGGAAACATATGGACTAGCTCACTGATGGTAACGCGCTCTGGATCGGTGTAACAGAATCACGAATTGCCAATCGGGCATTGTCATAAAGTACCGAGACCTGAAGGACTAGTAAACACAAATAGTAAGAAGGTGTGATGACGAACCTGAGCTGCCACTTTGGCTATCGTTCCGTTCGAATTGCGACCTATTTGAAAATTAGAGATTTGATAAGGAATGAACCCTTGATCTCACCCATGACGGCCCACTGCCACACGCATTCCTGTGCCTGTGCCAACATGAGTGACTCCATGGAGCTGATAAATGCGTCTGCCAAGTCCAAAGGAAGCCCGTCCTCGTCGGGGAGAGAGGCCTTTAGTTTGGGCAACACAGATGCCTTCAGGTATGAGAATGTTCCGGCCGAGTTCTCAATGACAGATACAACATGAGTGACATTCAGTTCCAGAATCTATCTGATTTAAGGCTCACCTGATAAAACGCGCTCGCTCGCTTCACACCGTCCGGGGTGGTGCGGTCCTCTGAGAGACCCAGCTGTGAATAAAGGGCAGCCAGGTTGAATAGCAAACAACATCGTTCGAAGTGGAGGTTTGGGAAGGAGACAGGAATGTCATCGGGAGAGAAGACCGGCGCGTAGGGAATGTCTAGTGATACCTACAGCAGAATGGGGTCAGAAGGACGCCCGAAGGAAGGCTGCGAAACCCATACATCTGCCGGTAATTTCGTGAGAATGAATGAGAGCTGTGCGTGATACCTATGAAAGGGATAACTGACCAAATCCAAGGAATTATAACGATTGACAACTTACGCAAGTATTGCCTCCACTTGATCGACGTGAACCGAACAATTTGCCACCGCCTTACGCAACTCCTCCCATTTATTCAGGTCCCATTTGAATGCTTCGGGATGGGTATTGTGATTTTTGGATTGGATGTGGCTGTAAACAGCGTCGGTCAAGGGGATAGTGTAGGTTCTTTTGAAAGGAATAGACAGTTGATTCGTCATTCGTGCCAGAGTTAATTTCTCTAGTTGGGGTCAAACGTGATAGATTCGTTGTGGTAACAACATCGACTGTGACAACAAAAGGGATAAACTCAACCGCGTCGTTCGTCAACCAACCACCTTACATAATCAACCATATTCATCGTCACCGGTTATTGCCGGAGATAGTACTTGCACCCCACCCATACAGTCAATCACGTACGCTACAGAAATGATCGGCTTACAGGAATAACGTTACTCGCGCCACGCATTGTACGCATGGTGTAGAGCGCAGTTGTACCACCATCAGTGACCATTGCAACAACGACGCGTCACACTTGAGCCACCCGTCTGGTCAGATGCTCACCACCGGTATCCCCGATCCTTACTGGGCCTTATCTCAACGCCCATTGATCCTTATTTCTCACTTTGCAGTGATGATGAAATCCCTGTTGCTATTGTTTGGATGTGTATTACCAAACCCTTCCCTCCCTTCCTTCCATGCCCGATTGTGGTCTAGCCCCAATGGACGGTAGTTTGCCCTGGCGCACCTCTTTTCTGGGAGGTCTCTACAAACACTACACCTTAAATAGCGGCGACCCTCGTTTTGTCACAAGCATTCCTCCCTCTCATAACAATCTACATGAGCTCCCACCCACACAACCCTTATGGCCCCATGTGGCCACCTCAGACCGGCTCCTCACAGAATCGCCCTCACAGGCCTCACGACGGTGCAGGGTCCTTCTTCCCGACTCCACCATATCCTCCGTACCAAGTGCCACCTCATGGTGGCTATCCGCAACCGCGCCCACCAGACTTCGTAAGCAAGTCCTTACTCTGTCGTTGAACCTCGATTGACTTGATTCACGCCCTGCAGAGAAAGGTTCGTCCCTTTCGCTGTTGAAGCCACGATGTCACAGGGACTCATGCTCGCCAAATTCCTTCAGAATGACACAGTCCAGCTCCGCATTGACGCAGACACCTGGGTAATTGGGGTCATCATCACAGTGGTACATATCTGTACCAAGGTGATCGCTCTTCAGCTACTAGACATTGTAAGGTTTGCTGACCGCCAGCTATAAAACAGCTCACAGGTGGGAAATACCTGGTCAGGTATCTATCGATGCAAAGCGGACGACACGAGACGAAAGAGGTCTCTAACGAAGATTTGATGCCTTATGGGCCGGGGGGGTGACCAAACACCTCTACTCGATGTAACATCCAAGGTGTCGTTTATCACATTGCGATAAGTGCCCATTTCGGTATCCCAAATCTACCACCCTTATGGATGGGTTGTATCCTTCGAGCTACTTACGACGTTACGATCGTCTTCTCCATGGAGGTGTGCACAGGAGACGAGCTACGAATAATTATTCGAGTCGTGACCTCCCTTGTACATCTGAGTTTCTCTACCTATATCAGCTGAGCTCCGGCTATGGCTACATTATTCTGGAATCGAGCTGGTGCGTCCTAACCGTTATCGGTATCACCTGCGTGGTAAAAGATTATGGGGCGGAGCGCCTTTGGAGCACCTGAGACGTGATTGATCGCGGCAAAGCGGCAAACCATCCAGTTGACATGTCTGTCGGCGGTGCATGTCAACTCAAGCAACACCAAGGCACAGCATATACTACGTCCCATTATTGGAGATTTGCCTGAGGTTGGGATGTAGCGCTTTGCGGCTCTTTCTCCGGCATACCATCATTCCAACGACGCGGACCACGGGACCTTCTGGCGGGATTTGCGATAAGCGTAGCGCTTCGGGTGCAGAGGTCTTAAGGCGCAAACGGCGCCCTGGAATGCTATGGCTTGGACACATGGGTGGCGTGGAAGCTTCCTGGCCTGGATCAAGTTACTGCTAGCACGTGTGAGTAAATCTAATTCAATTGAGTTGTCGAAGCGAATACACACAGCCGTCCGAGTCGGAAAACAATTCCGGCTCGTTCCCATTTTCGTTTTCATCACTTTTCATTAATATCATAGTAACTAGTAGATAAAGTCTCCGTCCCATAGAAATGATTGATGAACCATTTTCCTGATAACGCGTTCCATCTCATCATTGCCTGAAAGCGCAGTAGATGGCGATCCACTGCATACCGCGGGCGGTCACAGCCTCACGCATGAGGGAGGCGTAGACGACGCATGGTAGTCATTCTCAGGCTGTCGGTCGGTCATCGGCAAGATCCATACACAGCTGTTCTCGTTCAGAACTGCTGACCACCACCGTGCGGGCCTTGTCGAAGGCATGCGAGAGGGCGCATTCATACGTATCGTGAAGCTCCCACGTAGGTGTAGGGAATCTAGTAAGTGTGCTGTCTACACCCGGAGATGGGAACAGGCCAGCCAATCACTAGCACACAAGTATTCATCGGGCGGGGACGGTAGAATTCAGATTTACATTTACCCGTCTTCGCCCACAACAGTCACCGTTTTTATGGCTGTGCGACATGACATGTGTGTTTTCCATGCCCCCGAAAATTTCAACAGGTGAACGACGGGCGGCCCCGGGCCTAAGGGAAGGGTGGAGCAATGTCCGGTCTGGTTATGCTTCACAAGATGCCAGTGAGAGAAAGACGTTGTCGCGCCTAGCTTCATCATGATGTTCGAGTCTGTCATGGATGTCGGGTAAGTGGCATAGAGGATTACGTGACAATGCCGGCCGACACGAAAAAACTAGATTGCCGAGAAATGGCCATTTATCAAATACCGAGACTCCGCCGACAACTGACATCAAGGGGATACTGAAGGAACGTGCAAGTCAAGATTCAGTTACGACTGATAGTATGTGTAGTTCGGAATTACCGTTCAAAGTTTGACGGCGGCGTAGACACTATTACAACGTTCCGGAATGGTGGCGACTAGAACCCTTTATTGACAGGACAGCCCCATCGGCATTCTCTCACGCAGCGAGGCAATACTGTGGCGAATGTCAGTCATAGACATTCTTACAGGCATTGATATAGTCGGTGGCAACTGACCTTTCTTAATCGGTTTCTGCGATGCGAACAGCTTCCTAGTTCTTCACTAAATCCATGACCACCTACTTGCTGTCTTATCCGGTTGAAACGTCCGAGTCGCCGACCCCGATTTTAACTTGGCGGGATTAAATCCTTCGAAAATGCGCACTGGGATTATCACGTGGCACAGGCGATGGTCATGAAACAACACTTGCATGTTGCCCCATCGCTCTGTGCAGCACAGTAACTCAAAAGTCGCCAGAGATGGAGGGACCTGAAAGCGTACACGGCGTTGAGCCATATTCTTACGCCGGCAGTTCCTCTGGAAGTGCTTAGAATCATTTCTAGAGGTGCATGGGCCAATTCAAATTAGAGAAAGACCGAACCGCAAACCGCTTTCTTATCTACCTTTCTCCCCAGTTCAGCTTGACAATTTCGGAGGGAGCTCTTGACCGCTCGCGCGTAGTGCTCGATACCCGAAACGTCAAAGCGCCAGAGGGCGACGCTATGACGAAACCATAAACAGGGGCAATAAATATACCTCGTTGTTACAACGAGTTGAAGCTGTGCGGAATCCTAGGATTGTGGTACTAGGGGTGGCGTCATCAGTGGCTACATCGAGACTGATACGATGCAAAATCTAGGCGAGTGGATCCCGGATGCCTAAACGAGCCATGGTGGTGTCACGGTTTCTGTATTGTTACCTCGGTACAAAAGTCGGCGCCGAGTTCCCCTGTAGTCTCTCTCCAACCTTAAATAGTTATTTGTTCGACGGCAGCGCGGCGGGTAACTTGGATATGCAAACAAACGAATTGACCTCTCGAAAATTTCATCTGGTTCACATCGACACGGGCGTGCGTATCCATTGATATCCGATGCGTATATCTTTGCTGGCCGGGCGGCCAGATGTTTCGGTGATGGCCCGGGAGGTAGTGGTATATCTTCATTACTTGCCACATGAACGGAAGCTCGGTTATAAGAACGCGATGGGAACCAAGCACGTTGAGTCGACCGTGGGTGGGGCTTGCCATACTAGTTGCTAAGTGGGAACATGGTGATGGAGGCTGCGCCCGTGCAATAAGCTTGTAATCTTGACTGAACTGGTAATCGAACTGGTATTTGCCGAGTAGTCGAGAAGTGATCATAACCAAAACGTACTTCAATACCGACAGGCTCATCACGACGGCTTTCTTCAAGTTATACGACGAATCGAAGTTAGCTCATTGTTGGACTGTTAAGATAGCGATTTAGTAACTCAGTGGAGAGGTGTCCCATAAGAAAACGTACTTAGATCACTTTCAAGATGTCGTAATGATTTCTTTGCAACTGTTGTAGATGTCTCGAGGGCGGATGGCCACACCTCCTCCACCTCCTACAAGGTCACGCCGCTTCCTTTGCATCCACGCGCTGATGTCATTGGCGTATGCGGGGTAGCTTGTTTTCGCACCCAAGATCATCCCGCTGCTCCGGCAACACCACACACGAGTTTATATTTTCTCGATTGCAGTTGGACGTCCACTTGACCAGATAACAGCCACGGTAGAGGGCTCCAGCTTAGCCTAGAGAGCTAGTCATGACCCGAAACAGGAGCCTACAACGAGTTCTATACTTCGCCCACCCCAAGTGGAATAACATAGTTTTCTCGTTCATCTTATTTGTCTGATGATGGCATCGCTCGAGTCTTCGCCGCCTAGTCAGTTAAGGTGTTACTGTGGCGCTCGCCTTTTGGTGTTACTTGTTCGCTAGCCTGATGAGGGGGGTAGCCATTGAATCGGTGTGCTCCCCCGGCGTTGTCTATCCTCTGAAGATTTTCTGTCGGAGTCTGAGGTCTCTACGGAGCGAAGGGGAAAAAAATCAGTACTCAATAACGACGAGTGAGGGTGTACCTCTATCAGACGCCAACATGTAGATCACCTCTAATGATTTTTTCGGCCCTCTCAGGCCCTCTACTGGCAACCATATCTTCCCCGGATATGAACAGGGGTAGGCATGTGCCAGGAAGATTCCTAAATTTCAATTTGTTCCCCGAAGCAGTTAAATGAACCCCTATTCACGACCGATGAATGTCATGCATGACCCAGCGTCGCTCAGCGAGTTCTTGATCGGTGTGTTTCATGTTTCACCATTTCCAGAAAAGTAATGGGAAACAGGCCACCTCTTGCTGTCTACGCCCCCAAGTTGATGGGCTCGCAAAATTACCGAATCGCTCTGGATTCAGGATGCTTGTAACTATTGTGCTGGTAGGATGGCCGGAAGAGAAGACGTGAGAGGAATTTCTATAAATTGGATCATAATCATATTGGGCACGAGTGAGAGGGCACGAGTGATATTTGGGCCGCCCAAGATGTCCAGATGGTGATTGTCAGATGAACAATTAGCAAGGGACACAATACCATGTTTTGACATCCTTTTTGACATTCTTTGACGCTCCACGCCGTGCCTTTTTTACACACCTTTCATACAGTGTGCGAAGGCCATGCATCAATCGATTTGCGATACTGCAGAAATAAATGTGACCGACAGGCCCATCACTCTACAAAACCCCCGGAACGGGGGGGAAGCGTAAACGCCTGGGCCCGCAAGGCGCTCCGGACGTTCCAGATGCTAGACGCGTGTAACTATATGAGGAATTGGGGCTCGGGGTGGGCAGATATTGTTGTGATGTGGTAAAGAACCAAGATCTGAAGGGCCGGTGAGAACGAATAATAGGAGGCTGTAGTAACCGGACTAGGCCGCGAGTTTTTGCTATGGCTCACTTCCAGAAGGTACACTTAGAGGGTCCGATAAGGAGGAAACTCGTGATCACAACCCATGACCGCCCACTGCCACACCGTGACATCGTCTCCTGTGCCTGTGCGAGCATAAGTGACTGAGACGCGTGTCTGACGAGTTAAAGTGAGGCCGAGAGGAGTCATTAGTTCGGAAAAGGAGGATACGTTGAGGCCCAAGGGCGTTGCGACAGAAATTGGATGGTATCCGGCTGCCGAGGCTGTCCGATTCGAGAATCAACTGATGGATCACTTCATACCGTCCGGTAATGCGGACATCGGAGAAGACTAATAGGTCGATTCGGAACAACGCCGTTCAAAGCGGGACATCGCATAGGGAATCGGGGGACTCACCTCGAGTGGACACCAGCGCGTATGAGTGGTTTAGAGGATACCTAAAGGCGTCAGATAGGGGCTCGAAGGAAGACCATGTACATCGGCCGTGTGTGATTGCACTGTATTGCATTGTCTCAACTTGAACTGAACCGAACAGTTCGTCACCGCCTGACGGACTTCCTCAGTACCTCCTCCAGTCGGATCGAATGAGACTGCAAGATGTGTGAACTGTGCCAGGGGGATAAACAAGTGATTCGTCGGGTCATCTCCATTAAACTTGAACACTGGCACGCCACTTACGTGAGACAGCGCAGGCGATGATGATCCTTCCTCCGAGTCGTCAATCAATACGACTGTTCATCATTTTAGACGAATGGTGCAATCCCTATTGCCTTTATAAGATTTCTTTTCATCTCCCGTGCCCGGCAAGCAGGACTATTTCACCGTCCTCTTTACATGGCTTGGCTCAGCTTTCTGGCGGCTCCCTCAACACCCGTGGCCCTTAAATAGAAGCAACCACATCCTTCACAGCAACCTATATGAGCTCCTATTGGCACCCAGACAATCGCGGTCCTAGGCGGCAGCGTGATCCCTTACCAGGCCGTTGTAGCATCAATTGTGACTGCTCAGGACCCTACTACCCCCCACCACCATATCCGCCCCCAGGATACGTATCCCCAGCACACTCGACCCCAGGGTACTCTCCTGTTTCTCCCGTTTCTCCCCCCGGATATGCTTCCACAGGGTACTCACCCGCTGGAGACTATCCCTCAGAGCGCTCGCCGCCAGCACAGTCATCCTCAGGGTACGCTCTCTCAGGATACGCTCTGTCAGAGTACTCGCAACTCGGGGGCTCTCCCTCAGGGTACTCGCCCGCCGGAAACTACCCCCCAAGAAACTCGCTCGCTGGATATCATGGATACTCGCCCCCAGCACAGTCACCCACAGGGTACGCTCCCGCAGGATACGCTCCCTCAGAGTACTCGCAACCAGGGCGCTCTCCCTCAGGGTCCTCTCCCCCGGGATACTCACTGCCAGCACACTCGCCGCCAGGGTCCTCTCCCGCAGGGTATCCTACCTCGAACTCGCCGCCAGGGTATTTTCCTTCAAGGTTTCCGTCAGGGTATCCCTCCTCGCCCGGTGCTGGGCAGCGTGCAGACCCTCAACCAGGAGCCTCATACGGCAGTTACGATAATAGGTGGTCACAGGGCCCCTCACAAAGTGGTCCTCAGGCTTCCTACGACAGCACAAGACGCTACCAAGAGCCCGTACAGGGCGCTTCTATGTCCCCAGCACCTACAAGCCCATCATATCCTTCTTCGCCGGATATGAGGCTACATGCTCAAACCTCAACCCCAGCCGCAGATAACCCATCACCAGCTAAAAATCGTGGTGAAACGCAGCTTAAGGCATCGAACGCCTCACCTGTGTCACGTTCTGTACGCGAGATCTTGCTACGGTGTTGAACCTCGATTGACTTGATTTTATTCTCTGTAGAAAGCGGCGTCGCTTTCCCTGCCAAAGTTGCCATTTGGCGCACTTAGTAGCCCGGGATCGACGCTCGGTAGATTTTTCCAAGGGCAAAAAGTCCATGCCCGCATTGCTACGGACTCCTGGGTCATGGGGGTCATTCTGGGAGTTGCTCATATTTGCTATAAGGTGACCGGTGTCCGATTTCTAGAAACATCAAGGGTTGGCTGACCGCAAGTCATAAAACAGGTTACTGGTAGCACATACTGGGTCGAATTTGAGGGTGTACAAGGAGGATCTGAAACGGAAGTCAGAGATTTTTCTGAGGAAGAGCTGAGGGAGTGATCCAACCCTTTTATCACAGCGTGGCATGTCTGCTGCGACACAGTTGTATGCTTTATTAATGATCGTCGTACCAACATAGCATTTGCGGAGGTATAAGCGGGGATTGTTGCCGAAAGGAGTATTCCGACGGGCCGAGAGCGATGCATTTCCCCGTCCGTCCGTCGTCTCGTCGGTTCGCCACTCGCTATTCCTCTTATTCTTTTCATCCTCCCGCCATCCCCTCCTATCTCGTTCTGCCCCGCATTTCTCCCTATCTAGCGCTGGTGTCGCTCTGGTCACCGTTTCCGTCCCATAGAAATAACGATAACCAACCGATCGCACTCGTTCGAACCTAGGATCGTCCTTTCACACCCGACACACTTTCGTATCCCCTCACCCAGCAATGTCTTCCTTTACCGACTCCCCGTCTTCTCCCGCGACAATGTCATCTCGGCGGCTTACGAACAGAAACACTAATAGATATAGTGTTACAGCCTTGTTCAGCATGGCTGCTGAACAGGACGTAGAAGTTGAAGACGATCTAGCAAGAGGCATGTACATGCTCAACACCACGTCCTCCCTTCGAGTCTGATGTAAATGTTATTGTTAGCGCAAAAGCGTTTACGAGACCTAAAAGCTCGTATCTCGACACAGAGTAAGAAGAACTTCGTCTTGGAGCGCGACGTACGTTACCTCGATCAAAGGATAGCCCTTCTTATTCAGAATCGAATGGCTCTTGATGAAGTGCGCCCGTTTCTCTTTTTTGGCCTAATATCTCTGATCTGTTTGCCTTATCCTAGCAACGTGAAGTCGAGAAGCATTTCGAGGAGGTTGACCCTACCGAAGGACACTTTCCAGATGAGCGCAAGCTCCAACAATACTCCAACCTCTTCTTCCTCCTCCAGTCAGAACCTCGCCATATCGCTGCGCTCTGCCGTCTGGTCAGCCTCACCGAAATTGATACACTCCTTCAGACGGTCATGTTCACCCTCTACGGCAACCAATACGAAAGTCGAGAAGAGCATCTTCTCCTGACCATGTTTCAATCTGTGCTGTCTGCCCAGTTTGATACCGCAACAGAGTTTGGGTCGTTATTGCGCGCCAATACCCCAGTCTCCCGCATGATGACAACCTACACGCGTCGCGGACCGGGACAGAGTTATCTCAAGAGTGTGCTCGCCGAACGAATAAACAGCCTGATCGAACACAAGGAGCTGAACCTCGAGATCAATCCTGTCAAGGTCCGTCATCCTCATTGCAGTCCATTGTTCACCCGTTTCTCATGTATTCACTTAGGTCTATGAGCAGATGATCAGCCAGATTGAAGAGGAGACTGGCTCTCTTCCAGAGAATCTTCCCCGAGGTGTAGCTCCAGAAGTGGCTGCGGCCAATCCCGATGTACAGGCTATCATTGCCCCCAGGTTGACCATGTTGATGGAGATAGCAAATAGCTTTCTCGTTACCATCATCGACAGCCTGGATGACGTTCCGTATGGCATTCGGTGGATATGTAAACAAATCCGTAGTCTCACACGAGTGCGTATTCTGTCTCTTGTTTTACTTCGCTTCTCATCACGGGGCCATTAGAGGAAATACCCAGAGGCTACGGACATCGCAATCTGCTCGCTTATTGGTGGATTCTTCTTCCTTCGTTTCATCAACCCTGCCATCGTCACACCACAGGCGTACATGTTGGTTGATGGCGTTCCGGCCAAGCACCCGAGACGAACATTGACATTGGTACGTGTCCCCGATCTGTGATCTGAGCTCGGTTGACTCGTCATGCAGATCGCCAAGATGCTTCAAAATTTGGCCAACAAACCTTCATATTCAAAGGAAGCGTATATGGCAACCCTTAACCCGTTTGTGGAAAACAATAAGGCACGCATCAATCAATTTTTGAACAGTCTTTGTGAAGTCGGCGATTTTTACGACACCCTTGAGGTATGGTTACGATCATCCCTTGTCACAGTCCGCGGCATCTTAACGCCACCCGGCAGATGGACCAGTATATGGCTCTCTCCAAGAAGGACATGATGATCCACATTACGTTGAACGAATTGTACAACACCCATTCTTTGATCTTACAACATATAGAAGCGCTGGTACGTTTATGTGCGCTTTGGTAGATATCGCGTCATTAATTATCTCTTAGTCACCAAATGACAAGCAGCACCTACGTATTTTAACGGATGAGCTAGGACCAGCACCTCCTCAGGTGCCTCGGAAGGAGAACAGGACGATTGAGCTCAAGCTCTATAGCCGCTGGGAGACACCCGTACAAGACATACAAGCGGCGTTTGCGGACTCGGTTTCGTCAAGTGACATGCTCTACATGGAGACCAAGTCTATCTTTGTACAGCTGATCCGCTCTCTGCCGCACGCAGCCGAGAAACAACCATACAATCTCGGTGCTATTGCCGAACGCGCAGCCACGACAAAGGATGCGACTCTTGTACGTAAGGGTATCAAGGTGAAGGAGATGTTACGCGAGCTGGAAGAGCTCAAGATTATTGAAGCGACCGATGGCTACAAGCTCATGCAAGACGAAGTCGCCGCCGAACTCGTCCACCTCGGGAACTTGCGCGACAAGGTCATCCTCGAGACCAAGTCGCTTGAAGCTGTTTACAAGACGATTTTGGATCACAACAATTACATGCGCGGGCAGCTCGAGCAGTATAAGGCATACTTGCAAAATGTGCGCATTACAGCATCTAAGGACAAAGGCGCTGCAATAGCCGTCGGGGTTGTCACGGTTGGAGGGAAGGAAAAGAAACCCCCCAAGGCGGCTGTGCTTGGCCCGTACCGATTCACCCACGCCCAGCTAGAGAGGGAGGGCATCATCGTCGAAAGTAACGTCCCGGACACCAGGTAGGTGGTTGATGCCAATGGTGCATCAGTCCGGTAATCTGATTATTGATGAACGTAGGCGGCCAAACATATACTTCAATATCACATCACCAACTCCGGGTACTTTCATCATTGCCCTTCACTACAAAGGGCGAGAGAAGGCAATCCTAGAGATGGATCTGAAAATTGATGATCTGTTAGAGAAGGTAACCTATTCAAACCGTGATCCCTGCCTTGTGGCATGTGCTGAATTATGTTGTAGCAAAAGGACAATAAGCATCTTTTGGATCTTGAATATGTGCAGCTAAACGTTCCCAAGGTGCTCGGCCTCCTCAAAAAGGTCTTCGCTAAGCGGTAAATACAGCCAATCGTCCAGACCTCTTTGCGCCACCCCCTTTGGTCTTCTTCCTGCTTATATGTGACTTCTAACCGCTTTCTCGTTGATGCCTGATGCCCGGTCGGTCTTGTGCGGCCCTTTTACCCATCCATTTGTCAGTTACCCAGCGCTCTCATCGTACGCCCCCCTATCCATCTCCACTCAGTGCACTTTGCCACTTATTTCACAGTTGCACTCGCTCTGTCACTCATTCTATGACCCCTCGTTCTCGTTACCCCCCTTTCCGCTCTTTATTTGACTTAAGATTCGCTTGTTCTTTTTCTTTTACTCTGTCCGCCTCGTTCGTCCACCGGATGTATTATTGTTGTAATTATCATTGTGCGGCAGTGATGCGGCTGATATCCAATACAAGGGTGATTGATGTGTGCAGTGCGAAGGTGACGGACATGATGCTGATTCTCGTCCGAAAGTTCGGTTCATGCACATAATTTACGATGGAGATAAGTCACAAATTAAATCTATAGTTCACTCTTATCTCTATGCGAGATCCCATAAAACACCTCGGCAAGACCTGTGAAGTGGAGAGGGCCGTCGTCAACCCCAGGAACCGGACGATGGAGGAGGGACCGACGTACCTCGTCGCGTCTCATGGGAGAGATGTGTTGGGAGGACGACATTATACTCGACGAAAAGATCGCCATAAGAGGTCGGGTGCTGGAAAAGCGGCATGCCCTCGCCCTTGATGGTCTGCACGAACCCGGGCTGCGTGACGCCCGTGCGCACGAGCGGGACGACGTGTCCGTCCAAATGGGTCAAGTTGCGTGAGAAGCCGAGCAGAGCCTATTTTCAAAACAAAATTATTATTGTTTTCCGGAGGGGGAGAAAAGTGCACGGTGGCGGGGGAGGTCGGTGA
>Ga0209488_10000946_pt1 | contig 24543 bp, 22 predicted proteins | sample Rivendell_Oct201_8_FD_188349 | JGI IMG/M metagenome (GOLD analysis project Ga0209488, IMG submission 188349) | Vadose zone soil microbial communities from the Eel River Critical Zone Observatory, Northern California, USA -... | ecosystem: Environmental > Terrestrial > Soil > Vadose zone >...
GCTGCTGTGGCCCGCGATCAACGTCAATGACAGCGTCACCAAGTCCAAGTTCGACAATCTCTATGGCTGCCGTGAATCGCTCGTCGACGGCATCCGCCGCGGCACCGACGTCATGATGGCCGGCAAGGTCGCGATGGTGGCGGGCTTCGGCGACGTTGGCAAAGGCTCGGCCGCTTCGCTCCGCCAGGCCGGCTGCCGCGTGATGGTGTCGGAGGTCGATCCGATCTGTGCGCTGCAGGCGGCGATGGAAGGCTATGAAGTGATCACCATGGACGACGCGGCGGCGCGCGCCGATATCTTCGTGACCGCGACCGGCAATGTCGACGTGATCACGATCGAGCACATGCGCAAGATGAAGGACCGCGCCATCGTGGCCAACATCGGCCACTTTGACTCGGAGATCCAGGTGGCGTCGCTGCGCAACTTCAAATGGGTCAACATCAAGCCGCAGGTCGATGAGATCGAGTTCCCCGACCGCAAGCGTATTATTCTGCTGTCAGAAGGCCGGCTGGTGAACCTTGGCAACGCCATGGGGCACCCGAGCTTCGTGATGTCATCGTCGTTCACCAACCAGATGCTCGCGCAGATCGAGCTGTTCACCAATCCGGGCAAGTACGAAAAGAAGGTCTATACGTTGCCCAAGCATCTCGACGAGAAAGTCGCGCGGCTGCATCTCGACAAGATCGGTGCCAAGCTGAGCAAGCTCAGCGACAAGCAGTCGAAATATATCGGCGTGCCGGGCGCCGGGCCGTTCAAGCCGGATCATTATCGGTACTAATACAAACAGCGACAGACATCGACCTATCTCCGTCATCCTGAGGTGGCCGAGCCTTAGGCGCGTTCACGGCATCTTCGACGCGCTATGGCGAGGCCCTCGAAGGATGATCGGCCCGAACCGTCGCCCACCGATCTCGGGTTTACCCGAGATCGGATCATTGAGTGCGCAAGTCGGCCAAGGTCGACTTGCGATGGCTCCCCGGCTCAAGGGGCCAGGGTCGCGCCTCAGGGTGACGGATATGAGTCAGTCCTTGCCGCCATCCCTGCGGTGACCGCCGTTCAACGGCTTGGGACAGCGTTCGTTCCGACCATATTCGCCGCCACCGCCTCGGCGATGCGGATGCCATCAACGCCCGCGGACAGAATGCCGCCGGCATAGCCGGCGCCCTCGCCGGCCGGATAGAGGCCGCGCGTGTTCACGCTTTGCAAGCTGTCGTCGCGGCAGATGCGGATCGGCGACGATGTTCGGGTCTCGACTCCCGTCAGCACCGCATCGTCGAGCGCAAAACCTTTGATCTGACGCTCGAAGACCGGCAGCGCCTCGCGGATGGCTTCGACCGCGAAATCGGGCAGGCACGCCGCCAGATCGCTCGGCTGTACGCCGGGCCGATAGGACGGCACGACTTCGCCCAGCGTGATCGATCCTCGCCGCGCGAGGAAATCGCCGACGCGCTGCGCGGGCGCCGCGTAGGTCCCTCCACCGGCCGCAAACGCAAGTTCCTCAAAGTGACGCTGAAACGCCACGCCGGCGAGCGGATGCCCCGAATAGTCGGCGGGCGTGATGCCGACCACGATGCCCGCGTTGGCGTTGCGCTCATTGCGCGAGTACTGGCTCATACCATTGGTGACGACGCGGCCAGGCTCGGAGGTCGCCGCCACCACGGTGCCGCCCGGGCACATGCAGAAGCTGTAGACCGAGCGGCCGTTGCTGCCATGATGAACGAGCTTGTAGTCCGCGGCGCCGAGCAGCGGATGACCGGCGCGTTCGCCATAGCGGCAGCGATCGATCAGCGACTGCGGATGCTCGATGCGTGCACCGATGGAGAATGGCTTGGCCTCGATCGCCACGCCGCGATCGAACAGCATCTGGAACGTGTCGCGCGCACTGTGGCCGATCGCCAACACGACATGGTCGGTCGCAATATGGCTGCCGTCGGCCAGCACCACACCGCGCACCTGCCGGGTGCCGTCCGCTTTCACATCGATCTCAATGTCCTCGACCTTGCTTTGGAAACGATACTCGCCGCCGAGCGCTTCGACGGTCGCACGGATCTGCTCCACGATTGTCACCAGCCGGAATGTCCCGATGTGCGGCTTGGCGACGGTAAGGATCTCGGACGGCGCGCCGGCCTTGACGAATTCGGTCAGCACCTTGCGGCCGTAGTGATGCGGGTCCTTGATCTGGCTGTAGAGCTTGCCGTCGGAGAACGTGCCGGCGCCGCCTTCGCCGAATTGCACATTCGATTCCGGGTTGAGCACCGACCGACGCCACAGGCCCCAGGTGTCTTTCGTGCGTTCGCGCACGACCTTGCCGCGCTCGAGGATCAGCGGCCGGAAGCCCATCTGCGCCAGCACAAGGCCCGCCAGCAGACCGCAGGGGCCGGTTCCGATCACAACCAGCCGCGATGCTGGCGCTTCAGGCGCGCGCGCCTTGAGGCGGTAACCCTCGTCAGGGGCCGGCGCAACGTTGCGATCGCGCGCGAACCGCTGCAACAGCGCTGCTTCGTTGCGCACCTCGATGTCGAGCGTATAGATCAGCGCGATGGCGGAGCGCTTGCGCGCGTCGACCGCGCGGCGATAGACCGAATAGCCCAGGAGATCTTGCGGCTTGAGATCGAGCCGCTTGAGCACGGCGGCTTTGATCTCACCCTCCGCGTGATCGAGGTCGAGCTTGATGTCGGTCAGGCGCAGCATTCCGCAGCGGACTCCATCCTCGGTCAACGCAAGCGCGGCTCGATCAGCGCATTTGGGTGACGAGCACGTGTCTTGCTATACCCGAGGTCCGATCGCCGGCACCACGGCTAAGTGACAGGACCAAAGACAGCCCGATGACGAAAGTGGCCGAGGCGTTCGATGTCATTGTGCTGGGGGCGGGCGCGGCCGGACTGATGTGCGCGCTGACCGCCGGCCAGCGCGGCCGCCGGGTCCTCCTCCTCGACCACGCCGACCGGGTCGGCGCCAAGATTCTGATCTCGGGCGGCGGGCGCTGCAATTTCACCAATCTGCATTGCGCGCCCGACCGGTTTCTCTCCGGCAATCCGGACTTCTGCAGGTCCGCCCTGCATCGCTACACGCAGGATGATTTCATCGCGCTGGTTGAGCGCCATCGCATCCCCTATCACGAGAAGACACTCGGGCAACTGTTCTGCGACGGGTCCGCGCGCGCCATCGTGGCGATGCTGCTGGCTGAATGCGCCCAGGGTGGCGTCGATGTCCGCGTTGGCCACGCCGTTACTGATCTCTCCAACGCTGGCGGCTTCCGCCTGACGACCAGCGGCGGCTGTTTCAGCGCTTCAGCGCTGGTTCTGGCGACCGGCGGCCTGTCGATTCCCAAAATGGGTGCGACCGGCTTGTCCTACGAGGTTGCTCGGCGCTTCGGGCTGCGCGTCGTCGAGCCGCTGCCGGCGCTGGTGCCGCTCAAGGCCACGTCAGAGATGCTTGGCCTGCCAGCGCTGCTCGCCGGCGTGTCGCTGGACGCGATCACGTCCTGCGGCGGGCAGAGCTTTCGCGAAAACATCCTGTTCACGCACCGTGGCCTCTCGGGTCCGGCGATCCTGCAAATCTCCTCCTACTGGCGGCCGGGCGATGTCATCGCACTCGATCTCGCACCCACGCACGATGCCGCCGCCTTCTTGCTGGAGCGCAAGCAGTCGCGGCCGCGGGCGGAGCCCAAGACCGTGCTCGCCGAGATCCTGCCGGCGCGCCTCGCGCAGGCGTTGGCCGAGGCTTGCCTGCCCCTCACCGCGATGGCCAATATCCCCGATCGCACGCTGACCTCCTTTACGGCTCGCCTCAAGCACTGGGAGGTTCGACCCACGGAGTCGGAGGGCTGGCCCAAAGCTGAGGTGACGCTCGGCGGGATCGATACCCGCGACCTGTCGTCGAAGACCATGGCGGTGCGCAACGTGCCGGGTCTCTATGCGATTGGTGAAGCGGTCGACGTCACCGGCTGGCTCGGCGGCTACAATTTCCAGTGGGCATGGTCGAGCGGCTGGTGCGCCGGGGAAGCGCTCTAGTCGGGCGGCGCTGCGGGGAGCGGAGGAACGAACGGCGGCCGTGCCGGTAGCTCCGGCCTGATCATTGTCAAGGAGTACTATTGAAGTTTTAGGGCCGCTTGCGAACGGGCCTGAGCGCGTCTCGAACATGACGAAGGGGGGGTGCCGAGGAAGTACTTGCGCACGAATTGAAGCTTCCCGAAAAAGGCTCACACTCATCGGATCTGGGGCGCGCAATCAGTGACATCGCAGGAGGTTGCCGAACCCCTACCATACCCACAAGCCATGCGAGACCCTGCGGTGCCTGCGAATAGGTCGAGTTGGTCATTACCCGGCCGCATCGTATGCATATACGGTTGGCACAGGCGGCATCGGCGTGGCAGGCGGCAACGGTCGCTCAGGCGTGATCATCGTCGAGGAGTGTAGCCAGTCCGCGAATTCTTACCACGCATGAGCCCATGGCGGCTTCGGCATCATCATCGTGACAGAGTTCTACTGGCCTTCCAGGTGAGGTGTGAATCTGATCGGGTGCCCACGCAAAAACTTAATGAAGTTGCGAGGTGTTCTTGCTAGCCGGAGAGTTAGGGCGCCGTCCCACAGTTCGGAGGATGGCAATCGGCGGATGATGATCTGCGATCCTTTGTGAACGAGTGTGAAATCGCCGCGGTTCAGGCTCAGAAAAGTATCGATGGCCTGCTTTGGCGCCTGGGAGGGGCGATCCATATCATATAGGTAATCGTCCCAGATTATGTGGCCGCCGTGAGCGAGTACGCGCCAGGAGATGATCGAGTCCATGAGCACATCATCCCTCTGGTGGCTGCCGTCGATGTAGATCAGGTCAAACAGCCGCCCGCTTTCGACGAGTTTATCGAGGGCAGGCAGCGAGCGCATCTTCATCTTCTCGTACCGTGAGCCATAGTCACTCAAATTAAGATCAAACCTTCGCTCAAGGTCGCTGAGACTCTGACTGTACACCGGGTCGCGAACGCGTTCGCTGTCGCCTCCTTCAAAGGTATCGACGCAGGTCAAACGGCTGCGGACAAAGAATTCGAGAAAGAAGATCGCCGAGCGCCCCTCCCATGATCCTATCTCGAGGATCGACAACGGCTGCTCCCTTATGGGCTCGAAGATGTCCGCCCAAGTTTGGAGATGTGCCGACGCAAAATCCGTCGTGAACGATTTGCCTTTGAACCACTGCGCAAAACGCTGGTCGAGCATAGGTGTTCCCCGGGCCAAGCCCCCAGAAGGGGCTTATCGTGGTGATAGAGTTCAACAAGTAGCTTAAGCAGCGCCCCCCTTTGCGACGAGGAACGAGTCCGCGAGCTGCTAGGCGCCGATCTCGATGACGCGGGTGAAGCCGTCGAGCGCGCCGGAGCGCTTGAGCTCGATCAGATCGACGAGAAAGGCGCACCCCAGACCCATCTGCCATCCACTCCATGGTATCGCGTGGACCCTACCACACCCCCACAACCCATGCGAGCCGCCTTCGGGGGCTTTTTATGGGAAGCCCCGAGCGGCGGCACGGCTGCGTCTCAATAAGAACGCCAGTCCACATGGGCGGGTCGAGCGCGAACCGGCTAACCAATCAGCCGGGGGGGCTCGACGGCAATGTGCTTGGAGCGACGGGCGGCACTGCTGCGATGAGATAACGCACGGTGCGGCCGCGAATTCCGAGATAGCTGCGCGCAAGAGCGACCTCGCGGCGAATGGCGGTGTGTGCCTGATCGATTCGGTCGACCTCGTCGAGGCAGCGTTTGCTCTCCACCGGGCACACCATCGCAATTCCTTGCGTCGTGATGCGCTCGCGCGCAATCCATGGGGCGCTGTGTGGGTCGAACACACCGAGCGGCGCCGCATCCGCCAGATAGAAGGCGAGACCGTTGAGCGATTCAGACTCGCCGCTGATGAGCCGCAGTGGCTGCGTGGTGGCGGAGCGCCAAGTATCGGTGATCGCGTCCGCGGTAAGCCGGTAGCGCGCGTGCTGGTCGGCCCGGCCCAGGTGATGGATGGTCAGGGCGACCACCGGCGCTGCGATCACGGCGGCGATCGGCAGCGCGAGCGCAGCGCCGAGGATGCGCACCGCGGCTTCGCGCGAAACCGTGACCAGGGGCGAGGCAAGCAGCACGACCGGCAGCAACGTCCAGTTCGGAATGGTCCAGATCGGCGTGAGGCGCACAGGTTGTGCCAGATTCACGACCGCGGGCAGTACGAGCGCAATGACCAGAATCAGGATCATGAGCCGGCGTTCGGGCCCTTCCGGCAACAGGATGTCGCGGATCGCCGACCGGGACGGCCGCAGCAGCACCATGATGACGATCGGGCCCGCGATATAGGCGAACACGCCCAGCACGTACGACGCGCTTTTAGACACGGCCGAAGCGTCCGTGCCGAGCGTATCCTGCGCAAACGCGAACGTGGACGAGCCGCCGCTCGCGATCCAGGCGAGGTGCGGCCCCAACACCAGCAATCCGGCGCCGGTCGCGATCCAGGGCACCGCCGAGCGCAGGAAGCGCCCGCGGCCGGGCGCGAGCAAAGGCGCGAGCGCCAGTGCGATCACCAGGTACACCGACCAGTACTTGGCGAGCATGCAGGCGCCCGCGCTCGCTCCCGCGAGCGCCGCATCGGCCGGCCGCCGATCGCGCCACGCGCGCAGGAAGAACAATGTGGCGGCGGCCCACACCGGCATCATCGCGGTATTGGCATTGTAGACCAGAGCCTGGAACGTATAGAGCGGGACGAGCGCGAGCATCGCGAGCGCCACGACGCGCTTGGTTTCGTCGAGCCAGTCGCCGAACAGCTTCCAGCAGATCCACAGCGTGACACCGGCATTGGTGGCCGCGAGCAAATGGGCGGCCCAGTCAGCGCGCGGAAAGACCGAGAACCAGAAGGTCACGACCCAGACCCCGAGCGGGGGATGGTTGTAGCCGAGCCCGGGCTCTCGCGACCACCCGACGAGCTCGCCGACATCCTGGTGGACGTCCTGGCTGCCCTTGGCGATTACCGCATAGAGCGTCCACACCGCGGCGAAGCCAATGATGCACGCCACAGCGGCGCGTTCGCGCCGCAGCGGATCAGTCAGGGCGTCGAAGAGGCGGGCAACCGCGCGCGCCGGTGCGCGCCTGCTATCAGGCCCAGATGCGAACAAGGCGCTCCATGACATGACGTCCTCGGTCCTGCTCGGGCGCAAGAAAACCGAGGAAGTCACCACGACCTAAGCACCGGTTCCTGGCCTGGCTCGCCCACTGCACTGTAGCACGAGAATGGCTTTGCTCATGCTATCTTGCTACGCCAAGGCCACGACGGCAATGCCGGTGAGCCGAGACGCGCAAAGCCACGCATGATATTCCTGTCCGCAAGGGGGAAATGTCATGCCTGTCGCGCCTTTCGATTTCACATCGCTGTTGCCGGCGGGCCTTCCGCCTGCCGCCGCCAAGTGGACCGGCGCCGCACGTTACAACTTCATCGGCGGCAACAACGACCCCGCGCAGATCCCGGTCGACGCTCTCGCGGCGGCGGCAAGCGCCGTGCTCACGCGCGAGGGCCCGACGCTTGCGAGCTACGGCCTCAAGAGCGGACCGCAGGGCTACCGGCCATTGCGCGAGTTCGTCGCCGGCAAGCTCAAGCGCGATGCCGCCATCACGTGCACCGCTGACGACATCCTGGTGGTGTCGGGGTCGCTGCAGGCGCTCGACCTGATCAACGGCGTGCTGCTCGCGCGCGGCGACACCGTGATCATCGAGCAGGACTGCTATCAAGGCACCATAAACCGGCTCAAGCGGCTCGGCGTGAACGCGGTCGGGATTCCGCTCGACCGCGACGGCATGCGCATCGATGTCCTGGCGCAGGAGCTGGCGGTGCTGAAACAGCGCAACGTCAAGCCGAAATACATCTACACCATCCCGACCGTGCAGAACCCGACCGGCACGATCATGCCGGAAGCGCGTCGGCGCGCGCTGCTCAAGCTCGCAACCGAATATGGCGTGCCTATCTTCGAGGACGACTGCTACGCCGATCTGATCTGGGACGGCCAGCGGCCGCCGGCGATCCATGCGATGAGCGAGGCTAGCAACGTCATCCACGTCGGCTCGTTCTCGAAGTCGATCGCGCCCGCTTTGCGCGTGGGCTACATCGTGGCGCCCTGGCCCATTCTCGCACGCGCGCTCGCGCTCAAGACCGACGGCGGCACCGGCGCGCTCGAGCAGATGGTGCTCGCCGAGTTCTGCGCCCCGCAATTCGCGACCCATGTGCCGCGGCTGCGGCGTGGGCTGCGCGCCAAGCTCGAGGCCCTGATGGCTTCGCTCAACGAGCAGTTCGGCACCGCGGCCGAATTCGACGATCCCAAGGGCGGCATCTTTCTCTGGGTCAAACTGCCCGATCAGGTCGACACCATGAAGCTCAATCAAGCCGCGCTCGCGGCTGGCGTTGCGATCAATCCGGGGCCGGAATGGTCGACCGACGCAGCCCGTGGCAGAAGCCGGCTGCGCATCTGCTTCGCAAGCCCGTCGATCGAGGACATCCGCGCCGGCATCGCGGTGCTCGCCGAGATCTGCCACAAGGAGTTCGGCATCCCGGCGCGCATCGCCAATGTGGCGCAGCGCTAATCAAGTGGCTCGGCGCTAATAGAGTCCCCGAAACAGCGAGATGCTGGCCTGACTCTGGTCAGGCTCCGCCCGCCGGGGTTTCACGACCGAGCTGTTTTCGCTGATGATGCGGAACGTACCGGCCGAGACCATGACCTCATACTCGAACTGTGCCATTCCGCTTGCTGATGCCGCGCGTGCAACGCTGCGCGCCCGCCAGTCCAACAGTCCGCTGACGCTGCACACATCCGCCTTGCATTGGGCCGTGATTGAGTGAGCGCGCAGCTCATAGCGCCGTTCCGGCCAGCGCTCCAGAAAGCGGCGCTTATCCTGAAGAATCACCTCGCGTGATTTCAGGCTGCCGTAATAAAGCACTTGATCAGCATAGGCGCTGACGAACGACGCAAGGTCTGCAGTGCCGGCGGATGACCAGCGCGAAATCCGCGCTGAAATGAAATTGGCGGCGCGCTCATCCAAAGCAGCGGCAGCGGGAGCGCGGGACTTTTCGCCAACCGCGCGTGCGCCCAGGTGCACGGGGCGCTGCTGCGCCCGCCCGGCGATCACGTCTGCGATGCTGCCGGGCAGAAGCTCGCCTTCGGGCGCGTTGGGATTGCCGACGGCGGATGTCCACATGGGCATGGGATCGGAGTGCGTTCGCTCCCATTCCATGTCGAATGACGTCCGCACTTCAGCCTGGCTCGCGGCTGGGCGCGTGCTGTCGCTGTCATCGAGAACGGCCAGTTGCTGGCTCGCGCGTTGCGTTGCCTCTTCTCCGGCAAGGCCGGATGCGTGTGGCGGGGCGAACCACAGCGAGACCCCGAGAGCCACGACGCCGCCGCTGACGAGCGCGGCAACCGGGGCCGCTGCGAAACGCTGGATCCGCTGGCGCCGACGGCTTCGCAGATACTGTTCATAGTCGGCGAGCGACTGGTCGTACGCCGCCCGCTGCTGCGCGTCTTTGAGCACCCCGTAGGCAGCAATGACCTGCTTGAGTTTCTGCTCCTTGGCTGGGTCGCCGGAATTGAGGTCGGGGTGATACGCCTTGGCGGCCCTGCAGAACGCCGCCCTGATCGCCTCGTCACCGGCCTTTCGAGGCACGCCAAGAACATCGTAGGGCGTCTGCATCATCGAGGTACTCACTTCAACGCGCCGCCTTCCCGTCGTCGGCCCCAGGCCGCGCAGAGGTTCGTCAGAATTGATTTCGGCCGCTTGGCAGCCGTCGAACAGCGCGGCTGGCAATAGCCAGCCATGGAGCTACGTGATCACGTCGCCATTGGATGCGCTGAGGCTTCCATCAATCGTCATTTGCCGCAGGCCGGGTTAACGGACGATGTAAGACATTCGTTCCCACATCCACTTCGGTATCTGAGTATGGAATTTGGTGCGGCGAGAAGGATCGCGGGGCTGATCAGCGCCGGCATACGCCCGTTTTGTGATCGCCATCACATCCATTGCAGGCGCGCTTCATAGATTTGGCTCCCGACCCGGGGGCGATTGGGGCCCCGGCTTTTAGGGACAGGAGCCCGTCATGTCATTTCACTTCTTGCCGAATGGGCTGGAGGAAGCCCATTTCAAGCGTGTGCCCGAGGGCTGGCTGTTCACGACGGTCAGTCCGTGGATTTTCGCGCCGCGCCGCACTTATCTGGTCAGCGATGCGCAGAAGCCCGCAATCGCCGGGCGCGTGCGCCGAGGGCGATATCTGCGGTTTGCCGTGATCCTTCTTCTGATGGCTTTGATGGCTGTCGGCATCATCATGAATCCCGCCGTACTGGCGCTGGTGAAGACCTTCTCGCTCACGGGCGCGATCGTCTTTGCATCGTTCGTGGTGCTGACGGTGGCCGCGATCACGGCCTGCGACTATCTCAACATCCGATCGCTCATCCGCGACCTGCCGCGCTCGTCCCGCAAGATCGGACATGCCGACATGGTGCAAAGCCAGGCGCAGGCGATGTCGGCCCCGGCGATAGTGATCTTCGCATCGCTGTTCGTGGTGGCCACCGCCGGCAAGACCTACGAGGCCTTGACCTCGGCGAGCGGCAACTGGATAGCGGCGATAGCGGCGGCCTGCTTCGCGCCCTTCGCGCTCGCCTTCATCAGCATGCTGGTGGTCAAGGTGCGCAACCGGCACGCCAGCTAATTCTATTTCTCTCGCCGGAACCGACTCGAGCCGGTAGGCGTGGCGTCCGCGGCCAGACGCAGAAAACTTGCGGCGTGGAACACGCCATGCGCCACGGCAGGCCGCGGATACCCACCGGCACCCGCGGCCAAATCCGTTTGATTGCGCTGGCTCCTTGAGCCGCTTCCAGCTCAAGTCGCCTGCTTGACGCGCTACTTGACGCGCTACTTGGCGCGCCTGAAGGCGTAGCTGATCTGTCCGCCCGAAAGCACGGTCGTATTCACCATCGTGAGCTCGTCCGCGCTGACGCTGCTGACGGTGCGCTTCTGATCAACGCCGACCTGGTTGGCGAAGGTGCTGGCCTCGACCTTGACCGTGATGACCTTGCTGCCTTCGTCGACAGTGTAGGTGCCGTAATAGGCAATTGAGCCGTCAACGATGCCCTTGGCCTCCTCGGGCGTCGGCGTCGAGGGATTGTTGGACGCGATCTTTGGCAGGTCCGCACGACTGAACAGGATGTAGGTGCGACCGCTGGCGTCGAATACATGGATGCCCTTCGGATTGGTGCCGAAGCGCTGCAACTTGCTGCCGTCGGGGCGGGTCTGCTCCCATGCGGCGAGCGTCCACGTGCCGACCAGCTGATCCTTGAGCGACTTTTGCTGACTGACTGCGCTGCCCGGCGATACGGCGAGGCCCAACACGGTAATTGCCGAAATACCAAGAAGATGACGTCGGTTCATGGTTGTTCCTCCTTCTGAGTCAGGGTGAGAGACGCCAGGCCCATCCGGGTTTGGGTCCCCATTTCCAGTTAGTGGCTCCAGCGGAGCATCTGGATTTCTTTTATTTTTGCGCATCGCACCGCGGCGCGCCGTTGTCGGTAGGAGGAGCCTAATGATCTTGCGAGCGGGGCCCATCCCACCCAAGGAAGTAGCACCTCACCAAAAGGTTTAGGAGCGAAACGCTTGGTTTTCTTTCTGTCATGACCGTTTCGCGTCAAACGCCGATTGATCAGCGCGCCGCGGTAGAAGAGCGGCCACCGCGTCTTCGCCATGCGGCCCGCTCAGCAATTCTTCCATGAGCCGTTTGAGCCGGCGTCTTATTGGAAGGTGATCATATCCGTGCGGCTCAACGTTGGGGCCTTTGGCTTCAGAGGCACGTTCGTCAGGTTGCCATTGCCCTGATTCAATATTTGATAGAAACCGATGGTCTGCTCGTAGTCGGTTGCGGCCGCGGTCGTGTCCATCGGGATCACGACGGTGTAATCGCGCAGCGTCGCTCCGACCGACGAGTAGGTCAGCGAGCCGCTGACCTTCCAGCCGACCATGATGATCGTTGTGATGCCCCTCGCCTTCAGCGCCTTGTCGAGATCGGTGTTGTAGAACCTGTCCTGGGCCGTATTCACGATCTTGATGTCGCCGGGAGCCGGAGCCACCTCCGTCAGCCACTTGGACATGTTCTGCTCGCGGGTGCCGTAGGCCACGGTCATGCCGGCCTTGCGGACCCGCGCCATGAATGGGGTCATGGCCGGCAACATCTGGCTTTTGCATTTCGGCTGGGAGTTGCAGATGTCCTCGACATAGTCGAGCACCAGCAAAGCGGTCGTAGCAGGGTTTAGGGCAACGCCGACCGGGTCCGGCAGCGCCGGCATTTGCAAGGTCAGCATGGGCTTGTTCGGTTGCGCTTGAGCCACCCCATCACAGAGCGCCAGGACAAGACCGCTCGCAAAGAGGACAGTGTGAAAACGCATCATGGTGGAATCTCCTTAGGGACCGGGGTTCCGGTGTTCAACGTTTGCAAAGCTTTGCAGCGCGCCCTCAGGCGAGCTCGGAAGCAGGAACTAAGAACTACACCAAAGCAAGGTCCGATGGAATTGACCTGCTCGCTCGCTGAGGTTCAGCTGGCTGCGGTTGAGCAGCCACGCTGAGAGCGTGTGTAAACGGCGGCGGGGCGGTCGGCTACACTGGCTGCAGCGCACACTGTTCGCCTACCGGCAGCTCAACCGTAATCAGGTCACCGGCCTTCACGTCGCCACCAGTGATGACGATTGCCATGACGCCAGCCTTGCGGATGAGGCGGCCCGCCGGGTCCCGACTGAGGACCGTGGCTGTCAAGCCACGCTGGAACGCGTCAATTTGCCTGCAGGGATTGCGCAGGCCGGTGATCTCGATCACAACCTCAGGCCCGAGCCGCAGTCGCGCTCCCTTTGACAAAGCTAGAAGGTCGATACCGCGCGTGGTCACGTTCTCTCCGATGGCGCCGGGCCCGATGTTGAACCCGCCCGCGCGCAGCTCGTCGAACAATTCTTCGTGCATGAGATGCACCTGTCGCAGATTTGGCGCATCGGGATTTTTCGCAGCGTGATAGCGATGCTTTACCTTTTCGCCCATATGGGAGTCGCCTTCGACGCCAAGTCCTGCGACGAGACGGATCATCAACTCATTCCGCTTGCCAAACGTATGGCTCTTGCTGCGGCTCACTGCGGTGACGATGGCGGGCATGGAATTTTCTGGATCAGCCGAGCCTGATGCCGAGCGCCTTGATCACTCTTCCCCACCTCTCGGTTTCGCCGGCCATGAGCCGGCCGAATTGGGCAGGCGAGCCCGGGAGAGCTGGGCCGGCGAGATCGATGAGCCTGAGCTTCATCTTGGGATCGGCAAGCCCCGCGTTGATCTCCCTGTTGAGCTGGTCGATGATTTCGCCGGGCGTATTTCTGGGCGCGCCAACGCCAAAGAGCGCACTTTGTTCGAAGCCCGGCAGAAACTCACCTACAGTCGGCAGCTCCGGTAGCATTTCTGAGCGCGTCGTCGTGGTTACCGCCAGCGCGCGTAGCTTTCCGGCTCTGATGTGGTCAATAGACGTCGATATGTTGTCGCACATCATCTGCACTTGGCCGCCCAGCAGGTCGGTCAACGCAGCGCTCGTACCGCGATAGGGAACATGAACCATATCGATACCGGCCATCATCTTGAACAGCTCGCCCGCCACATGCAGTAAGGTGCCGGTGCCGGCCGATGCATAATTGATCTTGCCAGGCATGGCCTTCGCATAGGCAATGAACTCCGGCACTGTCTTGACGGGGAGTGATGGGTGTACCTCCATGACGTTCGGTGCACGGAGAAGTCCTGCGACTGGCGCGATATCGCGAACGAAATTGTAAGTGGGTTTTTCGTAAAGAGCTGTGTTCAGGAAATGCGCGGGATTGACAATGAGAAGCGTGTAACCGTCCGGATTGGCATTCGCGACCACCTCGGCGGCGATATTGTTGCCGGCACCCGAACGGTTCTCGATAACGAATGGTTGGCCGAGCCGCTCCGACAGCCATTGTCCCATCAGGCGAGCGAGCGTGTCGGCCAGGCCACCGGGCGGACTGGCAACCAAGATGCGCACCGGACGTGTCGGATAGACTTGCGCCCGAGCGAAGCGCGACACTGCCGGAAGAGCAGCGACGGCCGCTGCCAGATGCAGAAATCGTCGGCGTGGAAGGTTCATGGCGGTCGCCTTCTGAGAATTGTCTGTCGTGATTGCAACGCTACCCGGACCCTGGTATTTGGGGAATTCCCTATTTCTCTTAATCGAGTTAGGGTAGGCCCTAATGCTAAAGAAGATCGATTGGGATCGTCAGATCGGCCGCAGGCTGCGACTACACGACCTGCATGTATTCCTCACCGTCGCGCAACGCGGCAGCATGTCCAAGGCCGCCGAGCAGCTGGGGGTTTCCATCCCTACCGTATCGGAAGTCATCGCCAACCTCGAACATGGACTCGGCGTGAGGCTTCTCGACCGCAGTCCGAAGGGCGTCGAGCCGACCAGGTATGGCGACGCGTTGCTAAAGCGCACTCTCAACGTCTTCGATGAACTGAAACAGAGCATCAGAGATATCGAGTATCTGGCGGATCCGACAACAGGTGAAGTCCGGATTGCATGTCCGCTGGCGATCGCCTTTACGGTGATCCCGCACGTCTTCGAACGGTTCGTCAAAAAATATCCACGCGTTGTCCTGCACTTTGACGAAGTGACGGCTGTTTCCAGCGGGCGCGATTTTCAGGACCTGCGTGATCGAAAATATGACCTCATCCTGGGACGAGGAGGGCGGGCCGACGAGCATGCGGCAGCCGGCTTGAAGATTGAATTTCTTTTCGATGACCAGCTGGTGATCGTCGCCGGCGCGAAGAGCAAATGGACGTCTCGTCGCCGCAAGATCGATCTCGCCGAGCTTGGCGACGAGTCTTGGATCATGCAGAGGCCCCAGACCTGGAACTACCGGAATCTCTCAGAGGCTTTTCACGCGCGTGGCCTGGCCATGCCGAAGGCCAGCCTAGTGACACTGTCGATGTCGGTCATTACCCATTTCCTTGCCGACGGCCAGTTCATCACGTCCATGCCGCGTTCGGTGGCGTCCTTCTGCTCGCTCAAAGTGCTACCCGTCGATCTGCCGGCCCAGCCGTGGCCGGTCTACATCGCGACGTTGAAAGACCGGACGCTCAGTCCAGCGGCCGAGCGTTTCATCGAGTGTGCACGCGATTTCACGCGACCGCTGCGCGACGCCGCCCCTACCTCCCCGTCACTTCAAACGCGAAGCGGAACGCCGGATAGTCCTCGCCCGGGTGGTCGTCGTACCAGGTGAGCTGCGGGATGCGGAAATTGTTCGGCCGCGTCTCCTGGCCCTTGTAGATGCCGGGATAGAGATCGATGAAGTGCCAGCCGGGCTCGCCGGTCGCCTTCATGATCACCTCGATGTCGCCCTGGCTGTTGAAGCCGCAGGCGTAGCCGATATAGGCGTTGTCGTAGACCACGTGCATGATGTTGGAGGTCTCGGTCCAGCCCGTGCCCTTCAAGTGAATGCGGAACTCGGTGCCGGCTGGTCCGCGCCAGACATCGAGCGGCAGCGCCGTCGGCTTGATCCAGAACGTGCCGGTTTTCTTGCGTTCGCCTCCCAAGGGACCGCCCATGTCGACCCACAGCCCATGCGTGCCGCCAAGGTCGTCGGGCACCGTGAAGCGGAACTCGGCGCGGCCGCGCTCATCCGCGCGCGCCTCCGCCACCACATGCGCGCCCTCCTCCCAGCCGCCGGTGCTGATGCGGTTGCCGACCACGCGCGTCCAGTTGAGCGCATAGGTCTTGCCCGGCTCGAAGCCCTCGCCATGCACGATGACCGGCTCGTGGATGCCGGAGAATAAAGGCGTCGGCACCAGGTCGCCCGGCGGCGGCAGACCACGGATCGCAGTCTGCGCCTGCGTCTGCGGGGGCGGCGGCAGCACGGCTGCGCCGTCGGTGATCGTGAACGGGATCGCCCAGCGCGGTCGGTCAGGCTCCGGGTTCTGCTGCATGTTGCGATAGGGAAACGTCAGCTCGCCGTGCAGCACCTCGATGATGTGCTCGCCGACGCGGCCGGTCGCCGGAATCGTGAACTTCGCCTGGCCGCCGGTCGTCACCGCCGACATCCAGCCGGTGAAGCGGTTGTCGTAAAGCAGGAGCCAGGAGTTGAACAGCGGCCGCCAGCCGATGCCCTTCACCGTTACCGTGATTGGGGTGCCGAGCGGGCCTTCCTTGGGCGAGATCTCGACCGACATGTCGATCGAGAAGTTCACCTGCGTGAGCAGCCTATCGCCCTGCTCCAGCACGATGTCGTGCGCAAAGCCGAAATCCTCAGGGATAACGAAGCGCGCGCTCAGCCGGCCATCGTTGTCGGACTTCACCCTGGCGATTTCGTAGCCGACCGGCTTGAACTCGCGACCGTGATATTCGGGGCCGTCGACCTTCCAGTTTCCCTTCACGGTGCGCCAGACCAGCGCCAGCTGCTGGTTCGGCGGCAGCTGATCGGCCGTGACCTTCACCTCGGTGCCGGCCGGGCCATTCTCAGGCGCGACATTGAGCCGCCCGACATAGCCGTCGCGCGGGCGCGTGATCGCGACCTCGGGCCCGAGCTGCGACGGCAGCGCCGCCGCCAATGCATCCATGGCGGCAACGCAGACTAAGAGCGCCAGCGCGGCGCCCAGACCTGATCGCCAGCTGCTGCTCATCGTCATCTTACAAATGTTTATTGCTGCGCCTGCTTGACGTATTCCACGGTGCCCGCAATCACGGTCGGCCAGGAGCGGAATTCGCGCAGCGGCTCCCATTTGACGGTGTTGCCCTCCATGTCGGTCACCGTGATGCTATAGCCGAGCGAGCCGGTCGGGTAGTTCTCCGGGATCATCCAGGCCGCGGTCCAGAAGAAGTCGGTGGGCTGGCGCGGCGGGTGGCCGCCGTAGCGCGTCGGCAGCTTGCGGCCATCGGCAAGCTCGACCTCGATCGACTTGATGCCGGCCGTGTCGAGCGGCTTGCCCTGCGGATTGCGCACGCGGATGCGGAACACGACGTTCTCGCCACGCTTGAACTGGCTGGTCAGCACGCAGATCGGGCCGGTCGCGCCGAGCGGCGTGTTGCCGCGCACGATGTCGCCTTCGACAAACAGTTTCTGGATGTCCTGCGCCTGCGCAGGGACATGAGCGATAAGGGCGGCGAGAGAAACTGCAACAGCAAACGCTATCTGCGCGGCTTGCATCAAAACCTCCCCGGCAATCGATATCGTGCGGCCGCCGAAGCCGGCACCGCTTGGCTCAGCATATAACGAAACTTGCCGCCGCAATAAGCAAAATTTGGCTGTGCCCGACCGCCGACGAGCCCCGCTGATCCATCCGGCCAATCCATGACGTCAGCGTCGCACCGGAACCAAAGCCCTCACTTGCGCCAGATCGAGCGGGCGCAAGGTCGTGCCGTCGAAATACATGAAGCGCAGCCGCTTGCGGCGCGAGACCATGGGGGCCGGAAGCGGGTCGAACCGCATGCTGCCGCCGCCGAGGTGCGGCGTCAGCGAGCCGACATCTGTGACGGCCTCGACCTCGACGCGGAGCAGCGCCAGCTTTGCGCCATCGTCCGCTACCGCTTCGAACGGAATTTGAGCGAGCCGCAGGAAGCTGGTCGGATCGCTCGCCTCAGCAAATCCCTCCGCGAACGCCGCCTCGACCAGGTCGAGATCGGGCTCGGCGCGCCGCACCACCTTGTCCTGCGCGCGCTCGCGGTGCGGGGTCTGCCATTGCGCGGGCTGGCCCGGAACGGGTTGGTTGTGATGGATATCGATAGCCGCCGACCAACCGCGGCCACCACGATCGTGCTCGGTCCTACGAGACATGACGTCTCCTCAAAACGAGACTGGCTTGTCGATGAGCCGCTTATGGCCGCCAAGCTTGCCATGGGCGACCAGCGAGCCGAGAGCTTCCACCACAACTCGCACACCGACAAGCGCCGTGATGTCAGACGTATCGTAAGGCGGTGACACTTCGACAACTTCCAGGCCGCAGATGCCTTCGGCGGCGACGAGGCCAAGAATTTTCAGCGCCTCGCGCGGCAAAAAGCCACCCGGCTCCGGCCAACCGGTGCCCGGCACGAAGCCGCAATCGAGTGAGTCGACATCGAAGGAGATGTAGACCGCGTCGGCGTCCTTCCAGGCGAGCTCGAGCGCGATCTCAGCCGTCTTGTCGAGGCCGAGCTTCTCGATGTCGCTGATGGTCAACACATTGCTGCCGCGCTTGCGCGCCTCCTGCACGCCAGCGCGCGGCACCTGCCAGCCGCCGATGCCGAGCTGCACCAGGTTCGAGGCCGGCACGTTCGGCAGGTTCGTTGCCCAATACCAGGGCGTGGTGTGCATGCGCTCGTCCAGGTCCTTCTCCTGGATGTCGATGTGACGATCGAAGTGAATGATCCCGATGCGTTTCGACGTGCATTGCGCGATGCCGCGCACGCAGGGAAATCCGATCGAGTGGTCGCCCCCGAGCATCAGCGGCAGCGCACCCGATGAGAACACATGCGCAACGCCGCGCGTGATCTGGTCGAAGCTCTTTTCGAGATTGGCCGGGATCGTGAACACGTCGCCCGCATCACACAGCGTCATCTGCTCGCGCAGATCGACTCCGAGCTCGTAGTTGTAAGGCGTGTAAAGCGCGGAAATGCGCCTGATGCCCTGCGGCCCGAAGCGCGTGCCTGGGCGGTAGGTCGTGCCAGAATCGAACGGAATGCCGAGCACGGCGGCATCGTACTTCGCAACATCGCGCACGTTCTCGACGTAGGGCGCCTTGAGAAACGTGTTGATGCCGGCAAAGTGCGGCAGCTCGCCGCGCGCAAACGTTGGAATGGTCTTGTCGGTCAGGCAGTCCGCCCCGGGCAGCCCCATATCGAGCGCCCACTTCTGCTCCCGGCGCCAGCCCTGCTCCGGCAACCGGCCTTCCGCGTCCAGCGCTTTCCAGCCCTGCGTCGTCATCCGGTCGAAATCGGGATGATGCCGTTGCGACCGTTCGGGAGGCCGCCGCAAGCCGGCCTTGCGCGAGTGGCGGCGGGGCGGATCAAACATCATGGCAACTCTCCCTGCAGGTGATTGGGCTCTTGTTGGGCGGTCAATGGCTTGAGGAAGCCGAGCACGGGCACGGGCCCATCGCGCGTCAGATCGAGATCGTAGGTGACAGTTGCGCCGAAGCGCCCGGGCGCCTGCGGATCTCGGCGGAGCTTGTCGAAGGCGATGAGCCGCGTGCCGAGATTGAAGGCCTCCTTGAGATCATGCGTCACCATGATCACGGTCATCCCGCAATCGCGCCACAACGCCCTGATCAGCTGATGCATCTGTGCGCGCGTGCCGGGATCGAGCGCGCCGAACGGCTCGTCAAGCAGCAGCGCGCGCGGCTTGCGCGCCACCGCCTGCGCGATGGCAAGGCGCTGCTGCATGCCGCCCGAGAGCGCGCTCGGGTACTTGTCGCGATGCTGGGTGAGGCCGACCTCCTCGATCAGCTTCTCGCTTTCCGCAATCGCGGCGCGGCGAGCCGCCCCGGTGAGCCGCGACAGCAGAGGGCTGCCGGCAAACTCGAACGCGATCAGCACATTGCCGAGCACCGTGAGATGGGGAAACACCGAATAGCGTTGGAACACCACGCCGCGGTCAGGCCCGGGCTCGTCGGGAAGCGGCTTGCCGTCGATCAGGATCGCGCCGCGCGAGGGACCTTCCTGGCCGAGGATTAAACGCAAAAAGGTGCTCTTGCCGGCCCCTGAGGGTCCGACCACCGACAGAAAGGTGCCGGCCGCGATCTGCAGATTGACGCGCTCGAGCACGATCTGCTCGCCATATTCGACCCAGACATCGCGCAGCGAGATCGCGCTCATCGGCTCCGTCCCGCATAGGCCCAGGCAAAACCGCGGCGCGCGAGCCATGCCAGCGCGAAATCCATGAGATAGGCGAGCAGCGTGATCCAAGCGACGTAAGGCAGGATGACGTCCATCGAGAGATAGCGCCGCACCAGGAAGATGCGATAGCCGAGCCCGAGGTCGGCGGCGATCGCCTCGGCTGAGATCAGGAACAGAAAGGCCGGCCCGAGCGACAGCCGCAACGCTTCGATCAGCCGCGGCATGATTTGCGGCAGCACCACGCGGATCGCGATCTGCCAGGTCGAGGCGCCGAGCGACTGCGCCTTGATGAGCTGCTCCCTGGGCAGGCTGTCGACCGACAGCGCAAGGTCGCGGATCAGGAACGGCGCGATGCCGAACACGATCAGCACGACCTTCGACAATTCGCCCAGCCCGAAAACGATGAACAGAATGGGCAGGATCGCCATCGGCGGGATCATCGACAGCACCGCGACGATGGTGCCGAGGCCCGCGCCCGCAACCGGAATGAGCCCGAGCGCCAGCCCGAACGCGAGGCCGATGAGCGTCGCGATCGCGAGGCCCATCAGGAGGCGCTGCATGCTGGCTGCGGTATCGGCCCATAGCACGATCTCGCCGGAGCGGCGGTCCTCCTCGAACGCCAGGCGCCCGATCGACTCCACCATCTCGCTGACTGGAGGCAGGAGCTTGTCATCGGGATTGGCAGCGCGACGCTCCGCCGACCCCACGACGTAGACAAATGCGATGAGCACGAACGGGATCAGGGCCAGCAGCAAACGTCCGCCGCGCCGAGGAGCGATATTCATCACGCGGCGAATAGCACGCCCCCGCTTCGCGCTCTCACGTCACTGGCGTCAGAGCTTACCGTCTGCCGCGAGCTTCATGTACGTCGGATCGAAGCGCAGCTTCACGTTCTGCCGCGATCCGAGCGTCGCCCCCGGCATCGAAATGCCGATCGCGTCCTTCGACTTCACCTTCTCGCCGAGCAGATTGTGCTCGAAGCTGAAGGTGCGCACCAGGTCCATGATCTTGGACATGTCCGGCGAGCTCATGAACGCGAGTGCGTCCTTGGGCGTGTAGAACATCTTGGTGGTCTTGAGCTGGGCGTCGAAGCCAGGCAGGTCGGTGCCGGAGAGCTTTGCCATCGCGGTGCGCGCGGCCTTGCCCTTCTCGCCGGGGTCTTCCATCAGCGCGATGGTCTCGTACCAGATGCCGACGAGCGCCTTGCCGAGATCGGGATTATCCTTCAGCGTCTCGGTCTTGATCACCAGCAGGTCCTGGATCTCGCCCGGAATCTTGCTCGAGTTGAACACCTCGGTCGTGCTCGGCTCCGCCTTCACCTCCATCAGCTGCGGATTCCAGGTCACCACCGCGGTCGAATCCGCCGACTTGAAAGCGCCGACTATATCGGCGTCCGAGGTATTGATGATCTTGATGTCGCGCTCGCGCAGCTTCACCGTCGCCAGCGCCCGTGCGAGCAGATAGTGCGACACCGACAATTCGACGATGTTGATCTTGCGGCCCTTGATGTCGGCAATCGTCTTGCCGTTCTTGAGCACGATGCCGTCGTTGCCGTTGGAGAAGTCGCCCAGCACGATCGCACTGGTGTCGACGCCGCCGGCGGCCGGGACCGTCAGCGAATCCATGTTGGTGACAGTGACGCCGTCGAACTTGCCGGCGGTGTATTGATTGATCGATTCGACGTAGTCGTTGATCTGCGTGACCTTGATGTTGATGCCGTATTTATCGCCCCATTTCTTGACGATGCCGGCTTCCGCCGCATAGGGCCAGGGCATCCAGCCCACGTAGATCGTCCAGGCGATGTCGAAATCCTTCTTCGGCGCCGCTTGGGCCGTTGCGCCCAGGCTTGCCGTCATTGTCGCTGCAGTCAGGAGGCCGATCAGAGATTGAGAAAAGCGAGCCATGCCACACCTCGTTCGAATTCGACATGAATAGGTCGAGGATTGGCGAGACCGATCGACGCCAATCCTGGCGACCGAGGTCTCCCGGGCTTTTATCCCGCCGTGCACTCGGACGGATGTCTCCCCATCCGAGCGGCAGCTCTCGGACCAGTCGCCCATGACAAGGCCGGAACCCTAGCCGCCAACTCTATCGGGGGAGCAGCAAGCTCCGTGCCAAAGGAAATTGCTGGTGTTTGCGATGGAGCTTGCGGCTCCCTGCCTAATCGCGCGGCAGAACGCACAGATCGCAGGCAGCGGAGGCGGCATAGCCGCGAGCCGCAGCGGCTATTGATGCGCCCCGATTTTCTGACGCAGCAGCGCTACTGCGTCCGCTGGAAATAGCTCAGATCCGGCGGTGCTTGGTTCTTCTTCATCGGCATCAGCTTGCCATCGGCGCTCAGATAGTAGTTTTCCGTGCCGATCCGGACATGCGTGTTGAACTCCGAGCACACGTCCGACTTCCAGGTGGGACGCGGATCGGGATTGCGGAATCCCGTCTGCATCTTGACGTAGGGCTTCGTCAGCGCGTTATCGATGACGGTGATCTCGTCGTACATCTTGTTGGGGTTGGCCTTGTCGAGATAGATGCGCTCCTTGATGACGGCATTGCCGTCCTCGTGAAACGGAATCCCGGTGATGTCGTAGCCGCGCGGCAGCTTCAGGTACCGCGTCTCGACCTCGAGCACGTCGAACTTGCCATCGCCATCCTCGTCGACCCACTTGCCGATCGAGTAGCCCGCAAAGGTCGGCTCGGGCTCTTTCGGCCAATCGCGGCCGTCGGTGTAGATGCGGCGGTAGGAATCGTCGTTGTGGCTGACCAGGACATAAGTGAGCTCCGGGGTCACGATGATTTCCGCCGGATCGTAGAGGCTCATCATCGCCGGCATGCCGGCCGGAATGCAGAACGTCGAGGGCCAGTTGCCGGGCCCGCCGGCCTTCAGGTCTTCGGTGATGCCATCCCAGATCTTCTTGTACTCGGGCGTGAGCGGAGGCTGGCCAGCGAGCGGAATCCAGTTGTTCGGAGTGCCGGGACCGCGGACCCATTGGCCCTTGAAGTTGGGATACTTCCCATAATCAACCACCTGGGCGGTGGACGGCGTCGCCAATAGCGCCATCAACGCGACTGCGCCAAGAATCTTGGGGCCAAGCATTTTGCGGACGTGCATGCGATGTCCTCCCTGAGATCGGCCGATCGGCGCAGAGCACGCGCCGTCGGCGTTCACGTTATTGGTCGTCGATGGCCGAAAAGGACCGGCTATCGGTTGCCTTACGATACACCGCCCCGCAGTCGCAGTGGAAGGGCCCGTGTCCCTCCGCCCTCTCCCCGGGAGCGCAAGATCGCGCTAACTTGATCGTCAAGCCGCCAGCGCGTGCCCATTCCAGGGAGGGGTGCCATGCGAATTCCGCGCCGGAACGTCCTGCAACTGGCCGCCGGCGCTGCCGCGTTGGCGCTCCCGCCCGCCGCTCGCGCGCAAGGCTATCCGAACCGGCCGGTTCGCATCATCGTCGCGGTCCCGCCCGGCGGTCCGATCGACATGTCGGCACGCCTCGTCGGTCAATGGCTGGCGGAGCGGCTCGGCCAGCCTTTTGTGATCGAGAACCGCGCGGGAGCCGCCGGCAATATCGGCACCGAGGCGGTCGTGAGAGCGCCGGCAGACGGCTACACGCTGCTGCTTGCCTTTGCGGCGAGCGCGATCAATGCAGCGCTGTTCGAGAATCTTAACTACAATTTTATCCGCGACATCGCGCCGGTCGCCAGCATCAACCACATTCCACTGATCCTCGAGGCCCATCCTTCATTTCCTGCGCGCACTGTCGCCGAGCTCCTTGCCTATGCCAAGGCCAATCCGGGAAAGATCAACATGGCGACGCCCGGGACCGGCACGGCGCCGCATGTGGCGGCCGAGCTGTTCAAGATGATGACCGGCGGCGACATCGTGACCGTGCGATATCGCGGCACAGCACCAGCATTGATCGATCTCCTGGGCGGGCAAGTGCAGTTGATGTTCGACGCCGTGCCAACCTCGATCGAGCACATCAGGGCGAACCGGTTTCGCGCATTGGCGGTGGCGAGCAGGACAAGGCTGGACGTTCTGCCCGATGTGCCGACCGTCGCAGAAACCGTGCCTGGCTACGAGGCGGCGGGTTGGTGCGGCCTCTGCGCGCCCCGCAACACGCCGCTCGACATCGTCGACAGGCTCAACCGCGAGGTCAATGCGGCGCTGGCCGATCCCAGGATCAAGGCGAGGCTCGCCGACCTGGGCGCCACGCCGTTTCCCGGCTCGCCCGATGGCTTTGCAGCCTTCATCGCTGCCGAAACCGAGAAATGGGCGAAGGTGATCAAGTTCGCGAGCATCAAGCCCGAATGATTGGGGCGCTGCGCGGTGTTCAAGCCCGCAGGAAGATTCCATAATGCGGCAACAACCACATCCGGAGGGTCCGCCATGAAACCCACCCGCCGCGCTGCCTTACGACTCGCAACCGCCGCTGTCGCCCTTCCAGCGTTGTCGAGAATCGCTTCTGCGCAGGCTTATCCATCGCGGCCGGTCCGCATTGTCGTGCCGGTGCCGCCGGGCGGCGCGCTCGACATTCTGGCACGCCTGACCGGCCAGTGGCTTTCGGACCACCTGGGGCAACCGTTCGTCATCGAGAACCGGCCGGGCGGCGGCACCAATATTGGCGTCGAGGCAGTCGTGCGCGCGCCCGCC
>Ga0209488_10000948_pt1 | contig 24530 bp, 21 predicted proteins | sample Rivendell_Oct201_8_FD_188349 | JGI IMG/M metagenome (GOLD analysis project Ga0209488, IMG submission 188349) | Vadose zone soil microbial communities from the Eel River Critical Zone Observatory, Northern California, USA -... | ecosystem: Environmental > Terrestrial > Soil > Vadose zone >...
ACGGAATGCGGCTCGAGGCCTCGACCGCGCCCGGCGACGCGGGCGAGCGCGCGGCGCCGAGGCGCCTCCAGCGCGAGGAGAAGCCGCTCTACGACCGGAGCCAGCGGATCGCGGCGGCAGCGCAGACGAACCGGGAGGAACAGCAGGCGCGCAAGGCCGAGATCGAGGCGGCGCCGCTCGGCGGAGGGAGGCTGTCTCTCGCCGGGCCGGTCGAGAAGGACCGCGCTCCCGTCGGGCTGGTGGAGATCGAGACCGCGTTGCAGCCCGCGCCGCGCACGCCGGGCTGGTCGGGTTTCCTGCTGGCGGTGATCGCGCCTCTCGCCGCCTTCGCCTTGCTCGCCCTGATCATCGGCGAACGGCGCCTGCCGCTCCTCCTGGCGGGCGTGGCCTGCGTGGCCGTCGCGCTGTTCTGGATGGGGCGCGCCGCCGCCGCCCAGATTGCCGCCGAGCAACAGCGCGCCGCCCAGGCTGTGGCGGAGCGGGTCCGCGAGCAAGGGGCGGTGACTCGGGAAGTGGCCAATGCCCAGGGGCTGAAGACGGACCCGGCGGCTCCGGGCACCTGGGACGTCGACGGCTTCCGCAAGCCGCGCGGCCTCATCGCCGCCGACGGCTCGGTCGACGCGCAACGTCTGGGGCTGCAGATGAAGGAGGCAGCCGACGCGGTGCGAGGGACCGTGCTCGCCGCGGGCGCGCTCTCGCTGGTGCTGCTCCTGGTCGCGGGTCTTGGCGGCTTCAGCGCCGTCGGCGCCACGCTGCGGCGGCACCGGCAAGCCTATCTCTACATCGCGCCCGCCATGCTGGGGATGCTGGCGCTGGTGTTCTTCCCCTTCGCCTACGGCGTCACTCTATCATTCACGGACTCGAACCTCTACAACACCAGCCGACCGCTGTCCGAGATCTGGGTCGGCCTGAGGAACTACGCGGACATCCTCGGCGACTTCGGCTTCGTGAAGCGGAGCGAGAGCGGCATCTTCGTCAATTACCTCAACTTCTACTGGACGCTTCTCTTCACCATCCTCTGGACGGTCACCAATGTCGCCATCGGCGTCACCTCCGGGCTCATCCTCGCCCTGATCCTCAACACCAAGGCGCTGGCGCTCCGGCCCCTCTACCGCGTGCTGCTGATCCTGCCCTGGGCGATGCCGAACTACATCACCGCCCTGATCTGGAAAGGAATGTTCCACCAGCAGTTCGGCGTCATCAACCAGCTGCTTCAAGTGTTCGGGCTCCCCGCGGTCTCCTGGTTCGATCGCCCGGCCACCTCGTTCCTCACCGCGCTCGTCACCAACGGCTGGCTCAGCTTTCCCTTCATGATGGTGGTCTCTCTCGGGGCCTTGCAGTCGATCTCCGCCGACCTCTACGAAGCAGCGCGGGTGGACGGTGCCAGCCGCTGGCAGCAGTTCAAGGCCATCACCTTGCCCTCGCTGCGGCCGGCGCTGGTGCCGGCGGTGATCATCTCGGTGGTCTGGACGTTCAACATGTTCAACATCATCTACCTGGTCACCGGCGGCGAGCCGAGCAGCTCGACCGAGATCCTGGTGACGCAGGCCTACAAGTTCGCCTTCGAGCGGTACCGCTACGGTTATGCGGCGGCCTACTCGACCGTGATCTTCGGCATCCTGCTCGTGTATGGCATGATCCAGAACCGCGTCTCCAAGGCGACGGAGGCCTGAGCCCATGCCCGGATCGCGCCTCCGCGATGAGCTGCCCCACGGCCCCCTCCACCTGATCCTGGCGGTGGCCACGCTCCTCACGCTCTATCCGGTCTTCTGGGTCTTCAGCATCGCGTTCTCCGGCAAGCAGAGCCTGGCCATCGCCGATCTGCCGGCGAACCCCCGGGTGATCGACCGGCTGCGCGCCGTCATCCCCTGGCCCGAGAAGATCTCCGCCTCGAACTTCGTCTCGGTGATGACCGACCAGCCGTTCGCGCGCTGGATCCTCAACAGCGCCCTGGTGGCCATCTTCACCACGGTGCTGGGCGTCTTCCTCGCCTGCACCGCCGCCTACGCCTTCTCCCGCTTCAAGTTCCCGGGCCGGCGCCCTGGGATGATGGCCTTCCTGGTCTCGCAGATGTTCCCCGGCACGCTGATGCTGATCCCGCTCTACATCATCATCGTGCAGATTCTCGGGCTGGGCAGCTCGCGAATCGGCCTGATCATCGTCTACGCCACCACCTCCATTCCCTTCAGCGTCTGGATGCTCAAGGGCTACTTCGACACCATCCCCAAGGAGCTGGAGGAAGCCGCGGTCATCGAAGGTGCTTCTGCTGGGAAGATCTTCTGGCGTATCGTGCTGCCATTGGCCAAGCCGGCGGTCGCCATCACTGCGCTCTTCTCGTTCATGACCTCATGGAACGAGTTCATCCTTGCCGCCACCTTCATGGACAAGGAGAACATGTACACGGCCCCGGTCGGCCTGCGCTTCTTCGTGGGCGGGTTCTCGCAGCAGTGGGGCTACTTCGCCGCCGGGTCCATCATCGTCTCCATCCCGGTCGTCTTGCTCTTCCTCTATCTGCAAAAGTACCTGGTCTCCGGCCTCACCGCCGGAGGGGTGAAGGGTTGATCCATGCACCTGGAAAGGAGGCGGACATGACCGGTCTCCGAATCGCGTTCGCGGCAGTGATTGCGATCACCGCATTCGCCGCGGGAGCGCAGGAGGTCGTCTTCAAGGATCCCACCGGGGACGACAACGGTCCCGGCAAGTATGTCTATCCGACCGACCCGGTCTACAAGGCCGGCTCGTTCGACCTCACGCAGCTCAAGGTGAAGCAGACCGGCGACAAGGTCACCTTCGAGGTCTCGGTGAACGCCGACATCGAGGACCCCTGGCAGATGCCCCAGCCGGCCAACTTCTCCATCCAGATGCCGATCATCCACATCAAGACCGGAAAGGGCGGGCACACCAAGGGGATTCCCGGAACCAACGTGGAGTTCGCGGCGGGGGAGGAATGGAACAAGGTGGTCATCCTCTCGCCCCAGCCGGCGGGGCGAGTGAAGTCAGAGGCGAAGCAGAAGGCGGCCGACATCAAGGACGACATCGTCGTCCCGGAGGACACGGCGGCCAAGGGCCGCACCATCTCCGCGTCGGTGGACAAGAAGCTCCTCGGAGAGGGGGACATCGGCAAGTGGGGCTATCAGGTGCTCATGCAGTCCAACGAGGGCTTCCCGGACAAGAAGGATCTCCTGACCCGCAAGGTGAACGAGTACGAAGGGCAGCACCGCTTCGGCGGCGGCACGGACAGCGATTGCGACCCCCACGTGATCGACATCCTCGCGGGCAAGGGAACGGGCGACAAGAGCGAGATCGCTGAGCAGCAGAAGATGCTGGCGTACGAATGCAACCCCGACGGCACCGCCAAGAAGACGGCGACGCTGAAGATGGTCCGCAAGTGAGGGCGGTGGTTGCAGAACGAGTGCAAGTTCCGCAGAGTGTTTCTCGTCGCGATGGCGGTCAGGCAACTGACCGAAAAAACCAGGAGGAGGCAAAACCGTGAGGATCAAGAAAGAATGGATCGTACTCGCAGCCATTTTAGTTGCGCTTGCAGCTCCTGATGCGTCCGCGGTGGACTTCCACGGATATTTCCGCAGCGGCATTGGCGGTAACAACAAGGGGGGCAGCCAGGTCTGCTTCCAGGCCCCGGGCAACGAATACAAGTTCCGCCTCGGCAACGAGTGCGAGAACTACGCCGAGTGGGAGTTCGCCCAGAGCCTCTACAAGGACAAGAGCGGGGTCGAGTTCATCTACGATGGCATGCTCGCTTACATCACGGGCCTGGCCGGTGGGGACTTCGATAGTCTCAAGAACCCCGGCAATGAGATCGCCCTGCGTCAGAACTGGGTCGGCGCCAAGGGGCTCCCGTTCCTGCCTAGCGGCAGCATGGCCTGGATCGGCAAGCGCTACTATCACCGCAACGACGTCCACCAGATCGACTTCTTCTACTGGGACACCTCGGGATTCGGCGGCGGACTCGACGACGTCCCCATCGGTCCAGCGAAGTTTGCGCTGGCAATGTTCGAGACCAGGTTCAACGACCGACGGGTGATCTGGAACCCCGACTTCCGGGTCTACGGCATTCCCATCATCCCGAACGGGACCCTGGAGGCAGGCGTCTCCCTGATGATCGACAGCTCCAATGCGAACGCGCCTCAGTCCACCAACAAGCAGGGTGTCAGCCCCTGGCTGACCATCCAGTGGGTTCAAACCGACCTGCTTGGCGGCGCCAACAAACTCGCCTTTCAATGGGCGGAGGGCTCCGCCGCAAACATGCATAGCCAAGGGAGTCAGCCCCTGGATGCAAGCAGCGATTCGAAACAGTGGCGCATCGTCGAGCACCTCGTGTATCAGCCGACACCCAACATCTCCGGCGGATTGGTGTTCGTCTACCAGGACACGAGGAACCTCTTCTCAAGCAGCCTGAAGAGGTGGAGCGCGGGCATCCGCCCTGCGTTGCAGCTGAATGACTACTTCAAGATCGAGTTGGAAGGCGGGTACACGAGCGTCACGCCCAAGGACAATGCCAGCGGTGGAGGGAACACCGACACTCGCAGTCTCTTCAAGGCCACGGTAGCGCCGACGCTCATGGTCGCCCCGGGCCCCGGCGGCTCCTACTTCACACGTCCGGTGCTCCGGCTCTTCGCGACCGTTGCGGCCTGGAACGACGCCGCGCAGGGGGCCGGTATCGTCGGCCAGGCCGCCGCCTGTAATGCCACAACGACCACGAGTCCGTTCGGCTGCGACAAAGCCGGCTTTACGTTCGGCGCGCAAGTCGAAGCCTGGTACTGACGGTCGCGGTTGGCGAGGCCGGGAGGACGACTCCCGGCCTTCGTCCTGGCAGGTGTACTCCGAAGCAGATTCCGATCGCCGTTCAGGGAGAACGTCATGATCAAACGACTCGAGAAACTACTGCTGCTCTCCGGGCTGCTGGTGGCCACGGCGCTCGCGCTTCCGGCGGCGGCCGAGGACTTCAAGCTGCCCGAGGGCAAGGTGGCGATCCATTACTATCGCCCGGACGGCAGCTACGACGGCTGGGGGCTCCATGTCTGGGAGAGCTACCAGAAGAAAGAGGAGGCCGACGACGAGTTTGGCGCGAAGGAGAACAGCGATCGGCCGCTCAAGGGCGTCACCTGGTTCAAGCCGCTGGGGCAGTCGGGCAAGGACGACTTCGGGGTCTACTGGCTGCTGGACCAGAAGGAATTCGAGAACGGCCGCATCAATTACATCATCCACAAGGGCGACAGGAAGGAACAGTGCAACAAGGACATGTTCTGGGTCTTCAAGCCGGACGCCAGGGAGCTCTGGGTCAACGCCGGCGATTGCAAGAGCTATCCGACCAAAGACGCGGCCATCAAGGCGCGAAAGTGAAACGCTTCCCGTGATCCTGGAGCGGCCAGGACCCTCTGGCCGCTTCTTTTCGCTTTCCCGCGCCGCGCCGCTGCGGGAAAACTCGTCCTCCGGTGAATCCGATGTACCGCCCTGCAGCATGGACCATAGCCGCGTTCATCGTCGCCTCCGCGGGCTGCGCCTCGATCAAGGCGAAGCGCGCGCGTGAAGATTATCTGGTGTCGAGGCTCGACTCGGTCCGGTACCGGCAGCCGCTCGATGAGATCTGGCCCGAGGTCCAGAAGGTCCTGGCCGCGAACAGGTACCCGCTGGTGGGCAAGGACGCGGAAGCGGTCGGGGAGGAGCACATCATCCTCTTCAGCTTGTTCTCCCCGGCCAAGGAGACCGAGCCGGACGGCAGCGGCGGGCGGGTCCTGGAGACCGGCTGGCGCAAGGATTCGACGCGGATCCGCGCCCAGGCCACTCCGGACGAGTCGGGCACCCGCGTCGTCTTGACGCTCCTCAAAGAGGATACGACGGAGCATGGCCACGACGCCCGCGAGCGCAAGCCGGCCGTCGATCTGGAGCTGCAGCTGGCGAAGAAGCTGGACCCCGAGGCGGCCGCCGACATCGAGGCAGGCCTGCAGGCAGTGAAGCCTGATTGACGGGATGGAGTGGACGACGATTTCGGAAAGCGGCAATACCATCACCAAACCCAGCAGAGGAGGAGAAGCATGAGAGCGTCGATTGGAATTCTGGCGGCAGTCGCGGGTGTGCTCTTTACCGCGGCGCCGCGGGCCGAGGCGGCCGGACCGAAGATAGGGCTTTCGCTCCCGACGCAGCGCGAAGAGCGCTGGGTGAAGGACAGGCAGACGATGGAGGCCGCCGCCAAGAAGAAGGGCGTCGATCTTCGCGTCCAGGTCACCGACAACGACGCCGCCAAGCAGGTGGCCCAGTGCGAGAACCTGCTCTCCCAAGGGATCAAGGTGCTGATCCTCGCGCCGCACGACGCCTCGAGCGCCTCGGTGATCATCGACAAGGCGGACAAGGCAGGCGTCAAGGTGATCAGCTACGACCGCCTGGTGACGGACTCGCCGCTCGACTACTACTACCTGTCCTTCGACAACGTGAAGGTCGGCGAGCTGCAGGGCAACTTCATCACCAAGAAGGTGCCCAAGGGCGTCTACATCGTGCTCGCCGGCTCGCCCACCGACAACAATGCCAAGCTGTTCCGCGCAGGCGCGATGAAGTACATCCAGCCCCTCGCCGACAAGGGCGACATCAAGATCGTGATGGACCAGTTCGTCAAGGACTGGCAGCCCTCCGAGGCGCAGAAGCTGTGCGAGCAGGCGCTCACCGCGAACCAGAACAAGGTCGACGCGGTCCTCGCCCCGAACGACGGCACTGCGGGCGGATGCATCCAGGCCCTGGCGTCGCAGGGTCTCGCCGGCAAGGTCCCCATCACCGGCCAGGACGCCGAGCTGGCGGGAGCCATCCGCATCATCCAGGGCACCCAGAGCATGACCGTGTTCAAGGACACGCGCGAGCTGGGAAACAAGGCCATCGAGATGGCGATCGCCATCGCCGAGGGCAAGCCGGTCGACACCGGGGGCAAGGTGGTAAACAACAACAAGAAGGACGTTCCCTCCGTCCTGCTCACGCCGCACATCGTCACCAAGGAGAACCTCGACGAGATGCTGATCAAGAGCGGCTACTTGAAGAAGGAACAGGTCTACCGGAAGTAACCAACGCACGGTGACGGCCGCCGCCCTCATCCGGGGCGGCGGCCGCGGAGCAAGACATGAGCGAAGTCCTGCTGGAAATGAAGGGCATCACCAAGGAGTTCCCGGGCGTCCGGGCGCTCGAGGACGTGACCGTCCAGTTCCGCAAGGGAGAGATCCACGCGCTGGTCGGAGAGAACGGCGCGGGGAAATCGACGCTGATGAAGATCCTCAGCGGGTTCTATCCCTACGGCACGTACGAAGGCGACATCGTCCTGGACGGGAAGGTCCAGAAGTTCAACCGGATCCGCGACAGCGAGCACGCCGGAATCGCGATCATCTACCAGGAGCTCGCGCTGGTGAAGCACATGACCATCGCCGAGAACCTCTTCCTGGGCGGCGAGCTCTGCAAGGCGAAGGGCGTCATCGACTGGAACGAGACCTTCCACCGGACGGAGAAGGCCCTCAAGGAGGTGGGGCTCCGGGTGAGCCCGGCCACCCGCGTCATCGACCTGGGCGTGGGGTCGCAGCAGCTGGTGGAGATCGCCAAGGCCCTCACCAAGGATGCGCGGGTCCTCATCCTCGACGAACCAACGGCCGCGCTGACCGAGACCGAAACCGAGAACCTGCTCAACATCCTCGACTCGCTCCGGGCGAAGGGAGTGACTTGCATCTACATCTCCCACCGCCTGCGGGAGGTCGACCGGATCGCCGACCGGATCACCGTCCTGCGCGATGGGAAGACGATCGTCACCGACACCCAGGAGGCCATGCCCGAGGAGCGGATCATCCACAACATGGTGGGGCGCGCGCTCACCGACATGTTCCCCAGGAGGGTACGCCCCCTCGGTGATGCGGTGCTCGAGGTGAAGAACTGGACCGTCGAGGACCCGGTGACGGGGGCTGTCGTCTGCGACAACATCTCGTTCGAGGTGCGCAAGGGAGAGATCCTGGGCATCGCGGGCCTGATGGGTGCGGGGCGCACCGAGCTGGTGATGAGCCTTTTCGGGGTCTGGGGGAAGAAGAAGGCGGGAGAGGTGTGGCTCAAGGGGAAACCGATCCACATCCACAACGCGCACGACGCCATCCGCGAGGGTTTCAGCCTGGTGTCGGAGGACCGCAAACGCTACGGCCTGATCCTCGGCATGGACGTCAAGCAGAACTCCACGCTGGCCAGCCTGGAGAGAATCTCCAAGCTCGGCGTCATCAACAAGAACGAAGAGATCAAGAGCGCCGCGAGGTACGTCAGGGAGCTCAGGACCAAGACGCCGTCGCTGGAGCAGAGGGTGGGGAACCTCTCCGGTGGCAACCAGCAGAAGGTGGTGCTGGCGAAGTGGCTCCTGACGCAGCCGAAGGTCCTCTTCCTCGACGAGCCTACGCGCGGTATCGACGTCGGCGCCAAGGTGGAGATCTACAACATCATGAACGACCTGGTGGACCAGGGCGTCTGCGTGGTGATGATCTCCTCCGAGCTACCCGAGGTCCTGGGCATGAGCGACCGCATCGTGGTCATCCACGAAGGACGGCTGACCGGCTCGTTCAAGCGCGACGAGGCCACCGAGGAAAAGGTCATCTACTACGCGACGGGCGGCGCCTAGCCGCGGGGAGGGTGCGGTGGAGACAACTGTTCCGAGTGCGACTTCGGGGGAAAGCAAGCTCCGGGAGCTGATCCTCGGCTCGATCAAGCGCAACACCAAGCAGTACACGATGTTCATCGCGCTGATCGCGATCTGGGTCATCTTCGCGCTGGTGACCGACCGGGTCTTCCTGACGCCCAGGAACCTGTCGAACCTGTTCGTGCAGACGGTGACCACGGCCATTCTTGCCATCGGAATGGTGCTGGTCATCGTGACCGGCCACATCGATCTGTCAGTGGGTTCGGTGCTCGGCTTCGCCGGCGCCGTCTGCGCGATGCTGATGATCAAGTTCGAGTGGGGCGTCACCGCCTCGATCGCCGGCACGGTCGCCGTCGGGGTGGCGATCGGCGCCTGGCACGGGTTCTGGGTGGCGTACCGCAAGGTGCCAGCGTTCATCGTCACCCTAGCCTCGATGCTCGCCTTCCGCGGGCTGATCATCGGAATCACCGGCGGGCAGACGCAGGGCCTCGAGATGGCCCCGGAGCGCGCCGCCGAGGTATTCAAGCTGATCGGTCAGGGATACCTGCCCACCTTCCGCCCGGCTACGGCCGGGCAGATCCACGACACCAGCCTCTACTTCTCCCTGCTGATGATCGTGCTCTTCGTGGTCACCGCCCTGCGCAGGCGGGCGGCCCGCGTGAAGTACGGCTTCGCGGTCCCTCCCCTCTTCGCCGAGGTCCTGCGCCTGGTGTTCGGGTCGGCCCTGATCGGCGCCTTCTCCATGATCATGGTGATCTACCTGGGGATCCCGCTCGCCGTCATCTTCGTGCTCATCCTCACCCTGATCTTCGACTTCATCGCGAACGACACGACTTTTGGTCGTCACCTCTATGCGATCGGGGGCAATCCGGAAGCCGCGAAGCTCTCGGGAATCAGCGTGCCGCGACACACCTTCGCGCTGTTCATGATCATGGGCCTCATGACCGCGATCGCGGGCATCTTCTCGACCTCCCGGCTGAACGCCGCCACCACCTCCGCCGGCCAGAACGCCGAGCTGGACGCGATTGCCTCGGCGGTGATCGGCGGCACATCGCTGATGGGCGGAGAAGGCACCATCTACGGCGCCGTCATCGGCGCGCTGGTGATGGCCTCCCTCGACAACGGGATGAGCCTGATGAACATGGACATCACCTTCCAGTACGTGATCAAGGGGCTCATCCTCCTGCTGGCCGTCTGGGTGGACATGGCGCAGCGCAAGAAGTAGCCGTCGGGGCAGTCCGCTCAGCGCACGTCGACCCACCGGTTGCGCTCGGCGGATTCGGCTATGGCATCCAGGACGGCCTGGACCGCGGCCCCGTCGCGGAAGTCCGGCGAGACCAGGCCGCCGGTGCGGATCGCGGCGAAGAACGGGTCGGTGAGGCGGCGGTAGGCCTCGTTGCGGTCGACCTGGTTGTCGGGCGTGTCCAGTCCGGCGGTCAGGTCGCGAGGCAAGGCCAGCGTCTCCAGGCCGGGCGGGTCGGGCCGGCCAGCGTACACGCGGCCTTCCCAGGTGGCGTCGTAGCCCGGGTCGGCCTCGTAGGTCAGCGAGCCTTTGCTTCCGTGCAGCTCGACCCGCTGGTAGTTGCCGCGGCCGGCGACGAGCTTGCTGGCCTGGAACACGCCCTGCGCGCCGCAGGCCAGCTGCGCCAGGAAGGAGCAGTCCTCGTCGGCATCCGCCACTCCCCCGGATCGCTCGCGAGTGACGGTCTGCCACTGGCCGGCAACGCGCGAGAAATCGCCAACCCACCAGCGCACCAGATCGATGAGGTGGGATCCGATGTCCCCCAGCACGCCCGTGCCGGATTCGGCCCGTTGCATCCGCCAACTCAGTGCCTTGCCCGGACGGAGATGCGATGCGCTGAAGTAAGTGGCGCTCAGGTGCAGGGGTTGCCCGATGAACCCCTCGCCCACCAGGCGCTTCACGTAGGCGGCGGCAGCGACCGCGCGGTGCGTGAAGAACGTCAGCGTCTTGCGTCCGGCCGCCTCGGCGCGCGCCGCCATGTCGCGTGCCAGCGCCACGTTCATCGCCAGCGGCTTCTCGCAGATGACGTGCAGCCCGGCGTCGAGCGCGGCCAGGACTTGCGGGTGGTGCAAGGAGTTCGGCGTGGCGACGACGAGAACGTCGAGGCCTCCCTTGGCGATCATCTCCCGCCAGTCCGTGAACGTGTTCGGCACGCGGAACTTGGCGGCCATCGCCGCCAGGCGCTCGGGGTTGCGCCCGCAGAGGGCGACCAGCTCGACGTCGCGCCGCGCCCGCATCCCCGGCAGGTGCTCGAGATCTGCCCACCAGCTGGTTCCAATCACGCCGACACGAAAAGGTCCTTCGCCCATCTCTTGCCTCCAGGCCTCTCAGCGAAGCCGCCAGATCCCGCTGCCGTATGGCGGCAGGGTGACCGACCAACCCCCGCTTCCCGCCACGAGCGTCGCACCAGGGTCCGCGAGCAGCGCGTCAGCGGAAGCTCCCGGGGCGGCCAGCGCGTGCGTCGCCGTGCCGGAGCCGAGGTTGTGGGCGGCCAGCACCGTCTCGCCGGCGGCCGTGCGGAGGTAGGAAAGGACGTTGGCATCCTCGGTCGACAACCGCGTGGTCCCGCCGCGGGAGAGGGCCGGCGAGCCCTTCCGCACCCGGATGAGCTGCCGGTAACGCGAGAGCAGCGACGACCCATCGCCGGTCTCCGAAGCGACGTTGGCGGTCGCCGCTCCCGGCGCATGCGGCCACCAGGGCGTGCCGGTGGTGAACCCGGCATGCGCGGTCGCATCCCAGGCCATGGGAGCGCGCTTGCACTCGTCCCCGGAGCATTCGCCGTTGAGCATCCCGACCTCCTCGCCGTAGTAGATGATCGGCGTTCCCTGCAGCGTGAGCAGGATGGATGCGGCCAGCTTGAGCTTTGCCGCGTCGCCGCCGAGGCGCGACGCGACCCGCTCCTGGTCGTGGTTGGCGAGGAAGGGAGCGTCCGCGGTCCCTGCTGCGTACGTCAGGGCCACCGAGTCGAGCCTTGCCGCGATGGTCCAGGCCGAGCTTCCCGACACGCCGTTCACTACGGACTCGGCGAGCGGAAAGTTGAAGAGCAGCGGAAGCCCATCGCCACCGGGCACGGTCGCGGTGGAGCCGAAATACGTCGCGATGGTGGGAGTATCTGCCCACGCCTCTCCCACCACCATGGCGTGCGGGTTTGCCGCGAGGACGCCCCGGGTCCATTCCGCCAGGTCCGCGTGCGTGGCAGGCCGATCCTGCTGGAGTCCGGCTCCGTCCTCGACCAGGTAGCGGACCGCATCGAGGCGAAAGCCGTCCACGCCGCGAGCCAGCCAGCGGCCCGCGGCAGCGCCCATTTCCGCGCGCACTGCCTCTGTTTTCCAGTTCAGGTCCGGCATGCCGCTCCAGAACACCGCGTAGTACCAGGCGGCGCCATTCTGGAACCAGGTGGCGGAGCTCGACCACGGCTGCGTCCAGCCGGGATTGGCCGTGCTCCAGACGTACCAATCGCGGCGGGAGGGGTCCGAGAACCACGGGTGCAGGATGGAGGTGTGGTTCGGCACGTAGTCGAGGATGACCCGGATTCCCCGCTTGTGGCACTCGCTGATCAGCGTGTCCATCGACGCCGGCACGCCGTAGTCGGGATTCACGCCGTCGTAGTTGGTGACGTCGTACCCGTGGTAGCTCGGCGACGGATAGATGGGCATGAGCCAGATGGCATCCACGCCCAGGTCGGCGGTGGTGGAGGGGTCCCCGTCGTTCAGGTAGTCCAGCTTCGAGATGAGCCCGGCGAAGTCTCCGTTGCCGTCGCCGTTCGAGTCGAGGAAGCTGCGGACGAACACCTCGTACACGACGGCGCCGTTCCACCACTCGGCGGATGCCGCCGCTTCACGAGTGGCCGGCACCAGCGGGGTGGCTGTGCTGCCGCAGGCGAACAAGAGGAAACCGATGGCGGAGCCGGAACGCACGGCGCCGATGCTATAGCGCATTTCCCGGCCCGAGCCCGCGCTCGACGCCTCGGGCGCGGAAACAGGCATTCGACGTACGCGCCAAATCCGTGTACGACAGCGCCATGGCTGGCCTCGTCGCGATCCACGTGCGCGAGGGGCACCCGGACTTCATCGATCTGCCCTGGCACCTCCCGCTCGCAGCCTGGGAAGGCGCCACCGAGCGGCAGGTGGAGATGGAGCGGGGCCTCTCCCGGCACCAGGTCGTCTTCGTCGAGTACGGCGCTGCCATCTACGCGCTCAAGGAGCTGCCGCCCGAGGGGGCCGAGCGCGAGTACACGCTCCTGCGCGGGATGGAGGACCGGCGCCTGCCGGCCGTCACTGCCGCGGGACACGCGCGCGCGTTCGTGGAAGGCCCGGACGGTGGCGAGCACGGCGTCTTGATCACCCGCTATCTCGACGGCTCCCTGCCCTACCGTACGCTCTTCATGAACCAGGGCCTGGAGCGTTACCGGGACAGGCTGCTGGATGCGATGGCAGGCTTGCTGGTGCGCCTCCATCTCGCCGGCTTCTATTGGGGAGACTGCTCCCTCTCCAACACGCTCTTCCGCCGCGACGCAGGGGAGCTGCAGGCTTACATGGTGGACGCCGAGACCTCCGAACAGCACGAGAAGCTCTCCGACGGACAGCGCTCGATGGACCTCGGCATCCTCGAGGAGAACGTGGCCGGCGATCTGGCGGATCTGCAGATGGTCGTGCAGCTGCCGCCGGCGGTGAGCGCGGAAGAGACCGGTGCGCAGATCCGCCGGCGCTACGAGCGGCTGTGGAACGAAATCAACCGCCAGCTCCTCATTCTCCCCAGCGAGAGCTACCTGATCCAGGAGAGGATCCGCGCCCTGAACGAGCTGGGCTTCTCCGTGGGCGAGTTCGAGCTGGTCAAGTCGGGCGACGGGGACCGGCTGCGGCTCCGCACCATCGTGGTCGACCGCGACTACCACCGCAGGCTCCTGCACGGCCTCACCGGCCTGGTCGCCGGCGACCGTCAGGCGGCCTTGCTGGTCAACGACATCAAGGAACTGCAGGCGAAGCTGTCGGCGCAGCTCAACCGCAGCCTGAGCCTGAGGGTGGCGGCGCACCGCTGGCTGGACCAGCTCTATCGGCCGACCGTCCAGCGGCTGCGCGAGGCGCTCGGGCCGGGCGACGACGACAGCGAGCTCTACTGCCAGGTCCTCGAGCACAAGTGGTACGCGAGCGAGCGCGCGCGCAAGGACGTCGGCCTCAAAGCTGCCCTCGAGGAATATCTACAAACCCGGCAGTCGCCGCAGGCCTCGAGCTGATCGCCTACTTGAGGCGGAACACGCCGCTCGACCAAGGTGGGGCAGACAGCCGCGCTCCGCCGGCCGGCAGCTCGAGCTCGACCCCCGGATCGACGAAGAGAGGCTCGGCCCCTGACGCCGGAACGCTCAGCGAGGCGGTCTGCCGCGAGTCGCCGAGGTTGTGCACCACCAATACCCGCTCGCCCCCTTCGCTGGCGACAAAGGCGAGGATCGGCCCGCCGCTCAGGAGCGGCTCGAGGGCGCCCCGGCTGAGGGCGGCGGAAGCATGGCGCGCCTTGATCAGCAGGCGATAGCGGGAGAGCAGCGATCCGGGGTCGCCGGTCTGCGCCGCCACATTGGTGGTCTCGCGCCCGGGCGCGAAGTCGTGCCAGGGCTCGCCCGTGGTGAAGCCGGCGCCTGCGCTCGAGTCCCAGGCCATCGGTGTGCGCTTGGCCTCATCCCCGGACTCGGGCCCGTTGCGCAGTCCGACCTCCTCTCCGTAGTAGAGGAACGGCGTGCCGGGCAAGGTCAGCATCACTGCCGCCGCGGCGCGCAGCCGGCCGGGGTTGTCGAGCAGCTCCGAGGCCACCCGCCTCTGATCGTGGTTGGTCAGGAAGGGCACGTCCGTAGCGCCGGGCGGATACGTACTCTTCACTTCGGCCAGCTTGGCGGCGATTCCGGCCGAGTCGCCGGTCTGCAGCGCCTGGACAATCTGGGAAGCGAGCGGGAAGTCGAAGTTGAGCGGCAGCTCGTCCCCGCCCGGCACGGCCCGCGTGTCTCCGTAGTACGGGGCGATCTCCTGCGTCTGGGCCCAGTTCTCGCCGATCAGCACCGCGTCCGGCTTGACCGAGCGGACGTGCGCAGCGAACTCCTTCCAGAACGCGTGCGTCGCCGGCGTATCGCTCTGGCCAGGACCGGGCCCGTCCTCCACCAGGTAGCGCGCAGCGTCCAGGCGGAAACCGTCGACTCCCCGCTTCAGCCACAGCGCCGCGATGCGCTTGACCTCCTCGCGCACCGCCGGCGTGCGGTAGTTGAGGTCCGGCATCCCCGACCAGAAGATGCCGTAGTAGAAGGCGCCCCGCCTCTCGTGCCAGGTGGGACCTTCGTGGTTCCAGGGCTGCGTCCAGTGGAGGTCGGTGGGGCTCCACACGTACCAATCCCGCTTCGCCGAGGTGGGCGACTTCGCCGACTCCACGAACCAGGGATGATCCACTCCCGTGTGGTTCAGCACCAGGTCGACCACGATCTTGATGCCTCGCTTGTGGGCCTCCGCGAGCAATTGGTCGAAGTCCGCGTCGGTCCCGTAGTCGCGGTTGATCTTCTCGTAATTGACGGTGTCGTAGCCGTGGTAGCTGGGCGAGGCGAACACCGGCATCAGCCAGAGCGCATCCACCCCCAGGTCGGTGCTGGTGGCCGGATTGCCGTCGTTCAGATAGTCGAGGCGCGAGATCAGGCCTTTCAGGTCGCCCTTCCCGTCGCCGTCCGAGTCCTGGAAGCTGCGGACGAACACCTCGTAGAAGACGGCGCCGTTGGCCCAGCTCTGCAGCGACGGATCCCCGGGGCTGCGCACCGGGGCGGGGCGTGAGCTGGAGCAGGCGAGAACGGCGAGGAGCGCAAGCAGGCGAGGGCGCATGGCGCCGGTTCATACACGCCGGCGAATACGATCCGCCATCCCCCCGGTCAGACCACCGTCGCAGGTTCTCACGGAGCCAGGACCGGCAAGTCCGGCGCGGGCTGCAGGGTTCAGCTAGTCTGGCGAGGCGCCGGAGGTTCCAGTGGAGCTGCGGCCGTTGGGAAAGACTGGCTTGTCCGTGAGCGCGGTGGGCCTCGGCGCCGGCCGCATCGGCGGACCGGAGACCAGCGAGGCCGACGTCGATCGCCTGGTCGGAGGGGCGCTGGACGCGGGCGTGACGCTGATCGACACAGCGCGCAGCTATGGCCAGTCCGAGGAGAGGCTGGGGCGCGCGCTCGCCGGCCGGCGCGAGCGTGTCGTCCTCTCCACGAAGGTGGGCTACGGCGTTCCGGGCGTGCCGGACTGGACGAGCCGCTGCATCACGGACGGCGTGGACGCGGCGCTCTTGCGGCTGCGGACCGATCGGCTCGACGTCGTGCACCTCCACTCCTGCGAGCTGGCGGTCCTCGAGCGGAGCGGCGTCGCCGAGGCGCTGCGCTCTGCCGTGCAGGGCGGCAAGGTGCGCGTGTCCGCTTATTCGGGCGAGGGCGACGCGCTCCTCTGGGCCGTGCGCTCGGGCTTGTTCGGCGCGGTGCAGTGCTCGGTCAGCGTGGTCGACCAGGCGGCGCTCGACGGCGCGGTCGCGCAGGCGGCAGCTCGCGGCATCGGCGTGCTTGGCAAACGTGCGCTGGGCAACGCGCCCTGGCGGTTCGATGCGCGGCCGCCCGAGCCCGACGTCGCGGAAGCCTGGGATCGCTTCCGCGCCCTGCGACCCGATGCAGGCGGGCTCAGCTGGCCCGCGTTCTTCACTCGCTTCGCGGCATTCGCGCCAGGCGTGTCGGCCGTCCTCGTCGGCACGGCAAGCCTCGCGCACCTCCGGGAAGCCGCCGGCGCGGTGGAGCAAGGCCCGCTCGATCCCGTGCGGCTGGCATCGCTGCGCGGCGCCTTCGCCGGCGCTGGCCGGGGCTGGAGCGGGCGCATCTGAGCAGCGATGGCTAAGAGCTCAAGCCTGCTCGGGCCGTTCGCACAGGTGATGGTACGTCATCGCGCTCAGCACCGCCGCCAGCGAGGTGTCGAGCGCCCGCGTACACAGATACACGAGGATCCAGGTGGTGTTGGAGAGGCTTTCGGGCTTGTGGACGCCCGAGAGCATCGTCAGGACGATTGCCACCGTCCAGACTACCAGGCAGACGCCGAAGACCTGGATGCGCACGCCCTGGGTGAGCTGCTGGCTGCGCAGCAACGCCTTGCCGCTCGATCCGCCTTCGATGACGGCGGCCGGCACCGCCGCGAAGGTTTCCGCAAGGTACTTGAGTCCGGGTGCCACCATCAGGAGCCGGACCGCGGCCCGGCACAGGATCCGGACGCCCACCGCCAGGACCGCGGGCGCGCTGCGCAGTGCCTGAACCAGCTCCAGGAAGTCCGCGGGAAGACCTCTCTGGGCGTCGAGGACGGCCTTCACCAGCGCCGCCTTCACCAGCAGCGCCACCAACAGTTCCGTGAGCAGGAAGGCGACCACGACCAGCGGTCCGGGCAGTGGCGGCAGCACGGTGACGAGCAGGAGTGGCGCATGCAGGATCAACGCGATTCCCGCGAAGGAAGGGAGCTGGGTGAGCCAGGCCTTCAGGCTGTCGGAGAGCACTTCGCCGGCGCTGAAGTCGTCCGCTTCCACGGCTTCGAGCGATGGCCGGGCGGGGTGCAGCGCTGGCGATGCGGTTCGTCTCTGCATGGGGGTCCTCGGGTCGCCGGCGGCGAAGCTCGATTGTCGCAGAGGGAGCGGCGCCGACAAAGGAACGCAGCCCGAGGCGCGGGGCGCGTGTCGGACAGCCACGCATGGGCGGATCCGGGCCCATACCTTGGCGGCCGATTCCGCCGGCGCCCGGCGTGAGTGGATGCCGCCGATAGCCCCGGTTACTCTGCGGCGGGACGGCGATGTCGCCGGCTCTCTTCGAAGTCACGGCGGCCTCTCTTCCCTTGCGCTGGATCCTTCTCCTCCTCGCCTCGCTGTTCCTCCTGGGGCTCGCTCTCGCTTCCTGGGCCTGGGTCCGCAGGGCGCGGCTGCGCCGGCAAGTCCCTGCCCGCCTCGCGCCCAGGCTCCGCCATCCCATCGTGCTCGCACATGGCGCCTTCGGGTTCGACGAGATCGTCTTCGCGGGCCGACGGCATCGCTACTTCCGCAACATCTCCGAGCGGCTGGCGGGGCCGGGAGCGGACTTCCACCACCCGGGCCTCCCAGCGCGGGCCTCGGTCTCCGTCCGCGCCGAAAGGCTGGTGGCGCTCGCCCGCGAGCTTCCGGGCGAGCGGATCAACGTGATTGCCCACAGCATGGGAGGCCTCGATGCGCGCTATGCCATCTCGCGGCTGGGGCTGGCGCAACGGATCGCATGCCTGGTGACGATCGGTTCGCCGCACCGGGGCACGCCGCTGGCCGACCTGCCGCTTTCGCGGACGGCCGCTCGAGTGCTGGGGGTGGCAGCTTTGAACGACCTCACCCCGCGCGCCCTGGAGCGCTTCAACCGCGAGGTCCCCGACGCGGCGGGCGTGGCCTACTGCAGCGTGGTGGGAGCCAGCAAGCTGCTCCGCACCAATCCGCTGCTCTGGCCGACGCACCTTTACTTGTCAGCGCGCTCCGGGCCCAACGACGGCATCGTGCCGGCTTCTTCGCAACGCTGGGGACAGGTCCTGCGCGAAGTGGAAGCGGACCACTGGGCGCAGGTGGGCTGGTCCCTGCGTTTCGACGCGGTCGCGCTCTACGAGGAGATCCTGCGCGACCTGGCCGCGCTCGGGTTCTAGCCGACGGGTGAGCGCGCGCCTCCTCAGAGCCGGCGCTTCATGGTCGGCATCGGTGGGTCGAGCACGTGCCCGTCGCGGCAGCACGGCGGAGCATGGACCATCTCCTGGGCCTGCGACCACGACCGGCGCGCCGCATCGATCAGCTTCATCGACGCCATCCGCACCACCGGATCGCTGCGCACCCACCGCACGGCCAGCTCTCCCGTGTTCAAGTCGACGCGCACCACGTCGGCGCGGCCCAGGTCCGAGGGAAAGGGCGGCTCCGCTCCGACGATGCGCAGACCGACGGCCGTCCCGGCCCGCAGCGGCAACGCGCCCACCCGGACTGCGGTCGCGCCCAGGATGCGCGCGCCACCCATGCTGACGTCCATCATGCGGGCGAGAAACGGCCGCCGGCCCTGCTTGACCTCGACCGTCAGGTCGCAATTCACCCGCTGGTGTTGCCGGGTCGCAAGCGCCTCCGCGCCGCGCTCCACGCGCTTCGCCAGCTTCGCATCGGGGAATTCGATCCAAGCACCGACCTGGCCGCCCTCCCCCCGGCCCAGCACCGTTCCTCGCAAGGTGCTGACCTGTTCGCTGGTCGCCACGGAGAACTCGACCACCACGCGGTCCGTGCCCTGCAGCCGAGCGGCGGCCTCGCGGTAGAAGAAGACCGTACGCCCGTCCACCACGTGCAAGTGGTTCTGGAGCTGCGACAGGTCAGCGAACCGGACCCTGAGCAGGGTCGCCGGTTGATTTTCCACGCGCCGAGCGTATGGCGGGACCGGCGCGAGTCAAATTCCGCTCGCGCCTACATGCGGTAACCGATCGTGATCTGCGTGGTGAAGGCGAAGTCCGTCTGGCTTGCGGTGTACGAATAGAACTGTGGTCCGAACTTCGTGTTCAGGCCCACCAGGAGATTGCGATCCGCCGCAAATTCCGCCGCGAGGCCGAACTGCGGGCTGATTTCGAAATAGGCTGTGTGCGTCCAGTTGACCGCCATGCTCAAGTCCGCCGACGCGGCCAGGCGCAGCTCCGGGGTGGCCTGGAAGCCGATCACACCGCCGACCGGAAACCGCGTCATGAAGTCCGTCTGGCTGTTCCGCGTGTAGATCCGCAGTCCCGGGTCGATGTGCAGTGCGACCGAGACCTTGTTGCTCCGGTTCACCACCAGGCCGAAGGGCACGTCCACGCCGGCGCCGAAAGCCGCGTGGGTCGTGTTCTCGAAGCCGTAGAGCAGGTCGAATCGGGCCCCGACGTCGGTGCGGTCGGATGTCCCGTGCAGGTACGAGAAGCTGATCCCGGGCCAGCCCAACTCGAAACCGATCGCGTCGCGGTCGGGGCTGACGGTCTCGCCCGTGACCAACGACCAATGACTTGGTGCGCCGGTCGCGACGGCGGAAGCGGTTTGTGCGGCAGCGGTCCAGGCAGGAAGCAGGATTGCAACGATCAGCGCGCAGGTGCGCGTCATGCGGTTCCTCCGTTCGGAAAAAAGCGGGCCACTCTAGACCGCATCCAAGGACGCTGTCTCGCGAATCACCGCGCTCAAACGTAGCCGCCAAGCCGCCTGCGGCGGCGCCCCCTCGCTATGGTCACGAACTTCCGGCGGCAGTCCGCTCGCCTGTTGCGTTCGCGCGATCACCCGCTAGATTGCTGCGGACGCATGCCCGCCGCTCGCTCCAGCCCGCACACCGACGTGGGGCGCAAAGATGTTCTTGCCGCGGCGCTGCTCCTTCTCCTTGGATGTCCCACGCCCCACGCCATCGTCTCCGGCCCGCCGCCGGACCCGGGCGCGCTCTACTTCCAGGCGAAGAAGGCGCACCAGGTCCCGGAGACGCTCTCCTGCGATGCGAAGGCGTTCGTGGAGGCGCCCGAAAATGCCGGCCGCTACTCGCTCCACATCTCGGTGAAGCGTCCTGCCTCGCTGCGCATCGAGGCCCTCACCCCGATGGGAGACCCCGCAGCCGTCCTCGTCGCCGACCAGGGCCGGTTCGCGCTGCTCGACCTGCGCAGCAACGTCTTCTATCGCGGCCCCGCAACGCCCGAGAACCTCAGCCGTCTCATTCCCGTTCCGCTTCGGGACGACGAGCTGGTCTCCCTGATCACGGGCGACGTCCCGGACCTGCCCGGCAGCCGCCCCGGCAGCGCCGCGCGCGAAGGTGACGGATACCGGCTGGAGCTGGTTGCGCCGCGCCTGCGCCAGGAAGTGACGCTGGGAGGCGACCTGCGCGTGGTACAGGTGCGGCGCTTCGACGACGCGGACAAGCTGCTCTGGTCCGTAGGCCTGGACGAGCACGACGACTCGTCCGGCGCCCAGGTCCCCCGCCTGCTCCATCTGGAGGCCCCTTCGGCGAGGATCAAGGTCGACCTGCGGCTGCGCAACGTCCTGAGCGGAAAACCCCCGCCATCCGGCGCGTTTTTGCTCGGCGTTCCACCCGGGATGCGGGTCGAAGAAGTGCAGTAATGCGGGAAATACGGGAATTTGCCGGTACATCCGGGCTTCCACTAGGATGGAGGGATGCGGATCAGGATCGGCGACCTGCTCGTCAAAGCAGGCGTGATCACCGAGCTTCAGCTCAAGGCCGCCCTTGCCGAGCAGCAGCAGTGGGGCGGCAAGCTCGGCGACATCCTGGTCCGGATGGAATTCCTCACCGAGGAGGTACTGGTCCGCGCACTTTCCAAGCAGACCGGCATCGCCCGCGCCGATCTCACCGGCGATGCCGACGCCGGCGCCCTTGCGGTGGTGCCGGCCGATACGGCCGAAGAGTTTGGATTGGTGCCGATCGCGCTCAAGGACCAGGGGCGCACGCTGCTGGTGGCGATGAGCGATCCGCTCAACATCAGCGCCACCGATCATCTGGTCTCGCTTACCGGCGGCAGGAAGGTCGAGACGCGGCTCGCGGGAGCGAGCGCCATCCGCCACGCCATCTCCCGCTGGTATCGCGGCGAGGAAGTGCTGCGCGACGACGGCGAGCAGAGCATGAAGATCGTCAACAACGCCGGCAATACGGTGGAAAAAACCGGTGCTGCCGTGGTTGGGATCGGGTCGCGCACCGCGAGGGCGCCCGCGACTGCCGCGGCCAGGCCTCCACCCGAGCCCCCGGCTCGCTCGCGCCCGAGCGCCGTCGAAGTGCTGCGCGGGGTGGAAGAGACCCAGCGCAGGTCCGTCGCGGCCTTGAAGGCGATGGTGGAGCTGCTCATCGAAAAGGGCGTGTTCTCGCGCGACGAGTACCTCGCTCGCGTCAAGCGGTAAGGGACGGGACACGATGCCGCCGCGGAAGCGACTCGGACAGCTCCTCACGGAACTCGGCGTCATCGACGAGCATCAGCTCCAGAGCGCGCTCGGCCATCAGAAGCAATGGGGAGGCAAGCTGGGCGCAGTCCTGGTACAGAAGGGATTCTGCGCCGAGGAGGCGATGGTCTCCGCGCTTGCCAAGCACCTCGGCATGCCCCGCGTCCGCCTGGCCGAGGTCAAGGTCGATCCGCGCGCGGTGAAGTACGTCAGCAAGCAGATCGCCGAGAAGCTGCACGTCCTTCCCTACGAGATCAGCGGGTCGGGGCGCAGCGAGGTGGTGACGATCGCCATGAGCGATCCGACTGACCTGGCGGCGGTCGATCAGCTGGCGTTCCACACCGGCAAGCGGATCAAGCCGATGCTCGCGGGCGACGGCGAGATCGTCAGCGCGATCCACGCGCACTACGGCGGCGGCGACGAGAAGAAGGAGCCCACGGACAAGGTGGCCCGTCCGGGGGCGCTGCAGGCGGCTGCGCCGGCGCAGGGCGCCCCCGCCGGATCGGTCGCCGGGTTCCCGCGCCGGATCGACCCGTCCGCCGCGGCCGTTCCGGCAGCCGGCTCGACCCGCCCCGCCTCCTACGTCCCCCCTCCCATTCCCGCCTCGAAGCCTGCCGCGCCTGCGCAGAAGCTGGAGGAGATCGAGCCGGACGAGGTGATGGCGCCGCCCGGCCCAAAGAAACCCGTGGTTCCCGCTGCGCTCGACCTGCCCGAGGTCGACGGAGAGGAGTTCGGGCTCGAACCCATCGCCGCGCATTCGCAGTTCGGCGATGAGGTCGCCGGCAAGGAGGAAGTGGCCGGCGACGGCGGCGCCGCCGACGCGGTGGAAGGCCTGGTCTCGGCGAGCGTCGCGCACGAAGGAGCGACGGAGGCCCGGCAGATGGACGGGCTGGACGCGATTGCCGCGCAGGAGCCGGCCAGCGCCGAGGCGGGCGAGGGCTGGACGGGTCCGATCCTGATGGCTCCCGCCGATAGCCCGGTCCCTGCCGACCGCGGCTGGGAACAAGCGGACAGAGGGCAGACCGGGTGGGACGTGTCGGCCCCCACGCCGTCGGGCGGGTGGGGCGGGGAGCCGGCGATGGATGCCTCCGACTCTCCCGGCGAGGCATTGCCCCCGGATGCGATCCTGGGGACAGCGCCAATCCTGGGTCCGGCCGAGGAGAGCAGCGACGGGCAACCTCCGCAGCAGGCGGTGCCGGCCTGGGAAGCGCCCACGACGGCGATCCCGCCCGCCGAAGAAACCGCCAAACCGCCCGAGGAGGCGCACGAGGCCGAAGCGCCAGATGCCTGGGGCTCGATGGACGACCCTCTCGCGTCGCAGGCATCGGTCGAGGACCCTCTCGGGGAACACCTCTCCATCGGAGATCCCCTCCAATCGCACCCCTCGCTCGAGGATCCTCTTGCGGCGCAGGCGCCGCCCGACGAGGTGACTGTCACCCCCGAAGAGGCGCCGGCGCTTCACGACGGGTACGGGTCGACGAACGAGTTCGCAAATCCGCTGGCCGCGGCGGAGGGAAGCGCCATGCCGGGGGCGGAGGACCGGGACAGGGGATGGATCGGCGAGGCGCTCGAAGGATCGACGCCGCTTTCGCCCGCCGATCTGGGCACGCTGGCTTCGATCGGCGTCGACCCGGGCGACGGCGTCGGCGCCCTGCGGCTCCTCGCCGTGCTCATCCGGATCCTGAACCGCAACCAGCTGATCGAGCCCGACGACCTGCGCGAGGAGATCCGCGAGAGCCGGGCACAGGGGGCCGCCGTGGCCGCCGTCCCGGAGCCGTACGGCATGGAATCCCAAGGAGCTGCGCCCGAGGACGCGGGCAGGCCCGTGGAGTCGGCGGAAACGTAGGAGCGCCGTCCACCCCGGTTCCTTGTCTCGTACCCAAGCCGGGAGATTACGTTTCCTTGGCGCGGGCCCCGCCCCCTCCCCTGGGCCCTCGAGGGCGTCATGGAATTCTCCTTGTCCGGAACGGTCCTGACCCGGGATCTGTTCTCGGCAGATGGTCGGCTCGTCGCCTCCCGCGGCGAGATCGTGGATCTGGGCAGACTCAAGGACGTTGCGGCGAAGGCCCCGCGCCAGGCGCGAGAGCGCCCGCTGTTCGAGACCACCTGCGCGGAAGCGGTGCTCGAGGCGTTCGACGCTCCGGCACTCCAATATCTCGTCGGCAGCGAAGATCTGCGCGCGCTGGCGGCGGACGTGTTGACCGACGTCCGCTTCCCGCAGGAGATCTGGGACGAGATGGACGCCCTCAAGCGGGACGACGGCGCGCGCTACCAGCACGCGGTCTGGACCGCGGTGGTGGCCGCCCGCCTCTTCCGCACCGCGCTGGGCGCCGCGCCCGGGCTGGCGCGCCTGGTGGGCGGAGCGCTTACACACGACGTCGGCATGCGACACTCGGCCTTGCGGTTGCGCTTCAAGCGCGATCATCTGACGCCCTCCGAGGCGATGGCCCTCGAGGACCATCCCCTGCTGGGCGCGCTGCTCCTCGCCAGCGTGCTGGGGGACTCTCCCGCGGTCCACTTCGCGCTCCTCCACCATACTCGGGCCGGCCTCGGCTACCCGCGCGCGAAGGGAACGCCGCCGTTGCGGGGGCTCGACCTCGTCACGGTTTCGAGCGCCTATGCGGCGCTGATCGCGCCCCGGACGTACCGGGCGCAGCCCTTCAACCCCCGCGGCGCCATCGATCAACTTCTCGAGGACTGTGGCGCTGGCCACTTCGATCCGCGGGCGGTGCGGCTGCTGATCCACTGTCTGCGCGGAGGCTCCGGAGCAGCCAACCAGCTGGTCCTGCCGCGCAAGCCGACCGGATTCCGTCCGCCGGCAAACCACCACGGAGTCGGCCCGGAGACGCGCCTGTCCGCCTGAGTGCGGCGCAGCCCGGCGTTCGTGTTAGGTAGATCGGACGC
>Ga0209488_10000949_pt1 | contig 24529 bp, 13 predicted proteins | sample Rivendell_Oct201_8_FD_188349 | JGI IMG/M metagenome (GOLD analysis project Ga0209488, IMG submission 188349) | Vadose zone soil microbial communities from the Eel River Critical Zone Observatory, Northern California, USA -... | ecosystem: Environmental > Terrestrial > Soil > Vadose zone >...
AGCAGCGGTCCGGTCATGGTGAGGGCGAGCAGGAAGGTGGCGCGAAGGGCATGGCAGCCAAGGATCGGGTTCACGGTCTCACAGACGCTACTGCGGCTGCCGCGCGCGCGCGACCTGGGCCATGGCGTCCGGGCATCTCGCGGCAGTCCGCGAGCTCACCGACGGCAACGCCGCCGGATTGCCGACCGCCAACGCCGCGCGCCGCCGCGAACGGGCCGAGGCTCTACGATCAGGCGATGGCCGGGGACCCGCCGTATCCGACCAGTGTCTGCCATGGCTGTCGCTGGCTGCTGATCGCCGCCAGCAGGACCAGCACGTTCCTGCGCTGCACGCGCCCTGGGTGGCCCAAGTACCCGCCGCAGCCGCTGCTGCAGTGTCACGGCCGCGAGCCGCTGCCACCCTCGCCGGGCGCGACCGGTGATCGCGAACGCGGATAGACCGGAGCGTCCTCGACCAGCTCGCCGAACCGATCCGGCCGCGATCCCACGTGCGCCGGCCTGCCGGGTTCGCGGCCTCACGGTCAACGGCGACGCGCGCAGCCGTGCGCCGACCTCAGGCCAGGGGCGGTCGCTCGGATCGACGCCAGTAGCCGAGGATCAGATCGAGCGTCCGCTGCAGCGCCCGGCCGTCGGGCGGCTTTATGAAGTAGCCGGCGGCGCCGGCGCGAAAGCAGCGGCGCAGGTCGTCGGGGTCGGTCGACGATGTCAGCACGATCACGGGTGCATGCGACCGCTCCCTGAGGTCGTGCAGCAGTTCGTGGCCCGATCGCGGCGGCATGTGCAGGTCGAGCAGCACGAGGTCGATGCGCGTGGCGACGTCGCCGAGCAGGTCGAGCGCGCGATCCGGATCGTTGGCGACATGCAGCTTGCCCTGGAACCCGCGCGCGCGCAGGGCCCGCTGCATGGCTTGCACGTCGATCTCGTCATCCTCGACGAGCAGCAGATTGAGGTCGGCCGAGTGGGTCACGACAGGCGATCCGCGACACATTCTGCCGCCAGCGGCGGCGGTCTGGCAATCCGCCACGGGACGTAGCTGCCCTGCCCGGTTCCGCGCGACCGAGCTGCTGCTTGCGCTGGGCCCCGCCGACAGTGTCGGCTCTCGTCACTGCCACAGCGGACCGCGGCCGAGGTCGCACTGCCAGGCGCGTGCGCGCGCACGATCTCCGGCGCTGGCGATGCCGCGCACGAGCACCTTGGCGTCGAGCCCGTGGGCGACCTGGACCAGGCGCTGCGGCAGGTCGTGCCGGGTGTGGTCGCGGCCGGTGACGGCGGCAGCCATCACCGAGAAGTCGAGTTCGATCGCCTGCGGAGCGAGCACGGCCAGCACCTCGAGCGCGGCCGCGCCGAGGTCGGGATCGGACACGACGAGGCCGGCGCCGGTGCCCCGCAGCGCCGGCCAGCGCGCCAGCAGCGGGTGCCGCGGGCCGAGATCGGCCATCGGCACGACGAACTGCAGCTGCGACGGCTTGGCGATCTCCACCAGCTCCGCGACCGCCGCTGCCGGGAGATCGAGCCACAGAGCCGGCGTGGTCACGTAGATGGCGCGTGGCACCGCACGATCCGGCAGCGCGAGGCGGCCGACGCAGATCCGTTCCGCCAGCAGGCGGTTGAGCCCGGCTTCGGTGTCCGAGCCAATCCGCCGGCCGCTGTTCGACCGCGAGAAATCGATCAGCACCGACATCGCATCCGCGGCGCCGAGGTCGTGCACCATCGCGATGGCCACCCGGCCGCGCGGGCTCTCGTCCAGCACCGTGACCCCGCCGCGCGCGGTGCCGTGCAGGCGCCCGACCGCCGCATCGAGCGCGGCCATCGGTTCGGCCGCGCGGACGTGCAACAGGCCGATCGCCGGCAGCTCCGAGCCGTCGCGGTCGCGGCGGTAGGTGCGCAGCAGCGACTGCGCCAGCGCCATCGCCTCCGGCCGCGGTGCGTCGCGCAGCAGGATCGCGATGGCCGGCTCGCACAGGCGCGCGGCGACATGCTGGGTGCCCAGCACGCCCTGCAGCCACGCGCCCAGGTCGCGCAGACTCCGGCCACCGGCCACCGGCGTGCCGTTGGTGGCCGGCGCGTACACGACGCAGAACGTCAACTCCTTGCCGCGTTCGGCCGCCAGCTCCTTGTCGGCGCGCAACAGCGCCGCGAAGCTGCCGCGGCTCCACAGGCCGGAGTCGGCGTCGACATGGCTCGCTGCCATGGCCAGCTCCAGCCGCAATCGCAGTTCCGCAAGACTGTCGCGCGTGGCGGTGGAGTCGCTGGTGCAGCCGACGATGGCCTTGACGTTGCCCGCCGCGTCGCGCAGGCCGCGCGATTCCTCGTGCAGCCATTGCTGCTGGCCGGCCGGCAGTTCGCGCGGGTACTCGAACTCGTGCAGCTCGCCGGTCAGGGCCGCCGCCACTTGCGCGCCGAAGTGGAAGCGCCACGCCGCGGGCAGCGCCTCGACCCAGGCGTCCGCGCGCGCGCGCAGGGTCGCTGCCGGGACGCCGAGCACCCGTTCGACACTGGGCGACACGTAGGCGAAGCTGCCGTCCGGGCGACGCACCCAGATCACCTGCCGCAGGCCGGCAACGGCCTGCTGCAGCAGCTCGGCTTCGCCGTCGGGGGGCCGGACCACCGGTTGCCGCGGGAACACGCGCAGCAACCGTTCGGGCAGTTCGCGCAGGAAGTGCAGGGCGACGTCCTTGACCAGATAGTCGGCGACGCCGCGCTTCTTGAGTTCGGTCGCGAGCAGCTGACTGTCGTGCGCCGTCAGCACGATGATCGGGGCGCCGCCGCAGGCGTCGATCAATTCGGTGCCCCAACCGTCGACCAGGGCGAGGTCGAGGATCACCGCGTCGAATTGCGCCGTGCGCAGCCGTTCGCGTGCGGCTTCGAGCGTCGGCGCGGAGACGATGCGGCAGCTGCTGCTGCGCACGAGCACGCGCTCGACGGCCTGACGATCGCTCGGATCGTCATCCACCAACAGCACGCTCGGGGCTGGCTCGTCAGGGGCACCGTGCACGGGTCGACTCTATTGGCTGGCAGCGATTGGCTGGCAGCGATTGGCTGGCAGCGATTGGCTGGCAGCGCGCGCCATCGCGCCGGCGCCAGGGCTTGGCGACAAAACGCCTTCGCCCGACGAATGTCAAGGCTCCGGGCGCAGCGGCCGCCGGGCTTCGCCATCAGGTGGTCCCGGATCAGACGGGCGGCGCGCTGCGGGCCGCGCCGGAGCCGGCCGGCAGGGCAGCACCCGGCCGGCCGGCGAGACGTTGACACCCGGGGGCGGCGCGGAGAAAAGGACGCCGGATCCGTTCATCCCGGAGGTGCAATTGCGACGGTCGCCAGCGCTCGTCCAAGCGACGATGCTCGCCGGTCTCACGGTGCTGTATTTCGCCGGCGGCAAGCTCGGGCTGTTGCTCGCGTTCGTCAACCAGAGTGCGTCGCCGGTCTGGCCGCCGACCGGGATCGCGCTCGCGGCCCTGCTGGTGCTCGGCTGGCGCGTCTGGCCGGCGATCCTCGCCGGCGCGTACCTGGTCAACCTGACGACGACCTGGCACACGTGGAGTTCGGTCGCGATCGCCGCCGGCAACCTGTTCGAGGCGATGACCTGTGCCTGGCTGGTGCAGCGGTTCGCGTTCGGGCAGCGCGCGTTCGACCGGCCGCTGGGCGTCTTCCGCTACGTGCTGCTGGCGGGACTGGTCGGCACCCTGATCAGTCCGACGATCGGCGTGACCAGCCTCGCCCTGGCCGGCGAGAAGTACGCGCAGTGGAGCAACTACGGCAACATCTGGCTGACCTGGTGGCTCGGCGACGCGGGCGGCGCCCTGGTCGTGGCGCCACCGCTGGTGCTGTGGTGGCTGGATCCGCGGCCCGGCCGCGCGCGCTCGCTCGAAGCGGTGGCGCTGCTCGCGGCCGTGCTGCTGGTCGGGCTCTTGGTGTTCGGCGGCACGCTGCCGCTCGACTGCCTGTGCCTGCCGGTCGTGGCCTGGGCGGCATTCCGCTTCGGCCCGCGCGAAGCCGCGACCACCGTGCTGGTGCTGTCGGGGCTCGCCATCCACGCCGCGCTGCGCGACACCGGACCGTTCGCCGGCGCCGGGGCGCACCAGTCGCTGCTGGTGCTGCAGGCGTTCCTGGGCGTGATCGTCGTGACCTCGCTGTCGCTCGCGGCGGTGGTCACCGACCGGCACCGTGCACAGCAGCTGCTCGAGCAGCACGCGGTCGTGCTGGCGCGTTCGAATGTCGAGCTGCAGGAGTTCGCGCACATCGTGTCGCACGATCTGAAGGCGCCGCTGCGCGGCATCGTCGCGGTGGCCACCTGGCTGGACGAGGACTGCGGCCAGCAGCTGCCCGAACCGGCGCGGGAGCAGCTGCGCCTGGTCATGCAGCGCGCGGAGCGCATGGGCCGGCTGATCGACGGCGTGCTTGCCTACGCCCGCGCCGTGCAAGTGCAGGAGACCCCGGCGCTGGTCGATCCGAAGACCGTGCTCGACGAGGCCATCTTGCTGCTCGCGCCACCGAGGAGCGTGTCGGTGCGCATCGAGGGGTCGCTGCCGCTGGTGCACTACGAACGGATCAAGCTGCTGCAGGTGTTCCAGAACCTGGTCGGCAACGCCATCCAGCATCTGGGCAAACCGACGGGCGAGATCATCGTGTCCGCGCGGCAGTGCGACGGCCATGTCGAGTTCCTGGTGCGCGACAACGGTGTCGGCATCGATGCACGGCAGTTCGAGCGCATCTTCAGGATCTTCCATACCTTGGCCCCCGAGTCGCAGGGCACCGGCGTCGGGCTCACGATCGTCAAGAAGATCGTCGAGCTGTACGGCGGCGAGGTCGCCGTCGAATCCACCGTCGGCGCCGGCAGCACGTTCCGCTTCTCGGTGCCGGAGCCGGCGGCACGCGCGCGGGACGGGTCGCGACGGACCGGGTGACGCACCGGAGCTCGCGCCGTGCGCGTGCCGTCCATTCAGAACTGCAGATCGTGCACGCCGCCGGGCGGCAGCCGCAGCGGCGCGCGCCGCACTTCCTGCGCGCCGCGCCACAGCACCACGATCGGTTCGCCGGCGCGGGTGTGGGCCTCGGGCGCGATGCCGGCGGCGAACTGCAGCTTGCCGATCGACATCACCATGCCCTCGATGCGCACGTACAACGGGACGAAGGCGCCATCGGCGCCGACCAGCGAGAACGCGTCGGCCTCGCCGGGCTGTTGCAGGTGCAGGCGGAAGGTGCTGCGGGCGTCGACCTTGACCTCGAGGTGGGCGAGGTCCTGATCGGCGGCGAGCGCGAACGGTGCCGAAGGGAACACGGCTTCGCCGCCGAGCGACAGGAAGGCGTGGTCGATCGTCAGTGCTGAGAACGCGAACCTGCCGTCGGCATCGGTGATCACCGCGGCCACATCGGCGATGTGTCCGGCACCCATGCGCTGAATCGGCGCGCCGGCCCACGGATCATCGGCGCGCTCCGGCGGCGTCCAGGGCAGACCGCAGCCGGGCGCTATGCGCACGGCTGCCAGCGGCGTGCCGTCGCGGGCGACGACGCGGCCGGCGATGGCGCGCGCCGGCACGCGCGGGAGCTGCAGCAGCACGTCGTCGCCCGGGGTCGCTTGCAGCGGTTCGGTGTGCGCGAGCGTGTGCGGATCGATCGCGAACAGGCCGTAGCTGCGCGGCAACAGACCGGCGAGCGTGAAGCGGCCGTCGGCATCGCTGTCGGTGCCGACGCCAAGGCGGTCCTGTCCGGGGGCGAGACCTTCGACGGCGCATTCGCCGCTGATCTGGTGGCCGCTGTCTTCGAACGTGACGATGCCGAGATAGGTGAGGTCGGGCGTCAGCACGCGCGCGCCGGCCACCGGTTTGCCGTCGGCATCGACGACCCGGCCGCGCAGCTGCAGGTTGGCGCCGAACTGCAACGTGATCGGGCGGTCCTCGCGCCAGCCCGGCTGGTCGCTGCCCGGTTGCAGGCGCACCGCCGCGGCGCCGAGGCCGGTGCGCACGCCGCGCAGCCAATGCGGCGCTGTCGTGGTCCGGCCGCGACCGTCGCCGCCCGACCACGGCGCGGTGAAGCGGCCGTCGGCGCGCGAGTGGACGGCGGCGCCGCCGGCGGCGACCACGGCGTCGGCCACCGGCTGACTGCGCGCATCGACGGCGATGCCGTAGACGTAGTGTTCGTCCCCAGCCGACGCGCCGAGTCGCAACAGCAGGTCGCTGCTCGCGGCTTCCGGCAGCGGCAGGGTCGCGGTCTTGTACGGCGCCAGGTCGGCCGCGAGCTGCGAACCCGGCACCCAGGCGACGTGCGGCATTGCGAAGTGGCCCTGCGCGTCGGTGGTCGCGTTCTTCAGGTCGTTGGGCAGCGCGACACTTTCGTTGGCGACGGCGCGCGTCAGCACCAGATGCTCGGCGACCACGACGGCGACCACGGCGCCGGCCACGGGGGCGCCGGCCGGATCGACCACCGTGCCCGCATAGCTGCGCGCCGGTGCAACGACGATGACCGGCGGTTCGGCCGGCAGCTGCGCCGGCAACCAGCCACGGCGCACCGCGGCCCAGGTCTCGCTCTGCACGTCGAGGCAGCCGCTCTGGGCCGGCACCGCCATGCGGAAGCCGCCGTCGGCAGCGGTGGTCGCGGTGACGTTGGCGGCGTCGTGTTCGAAGTGCACGGCGATGCCTTGGATCGACCGGCCATCGAGGTCGCGCACGAAGCCGAGGAACTCGCGCCGCTCGGGCACTGCCGCCGGTGCCGGCGCGGGCGCCGCGGCCACCTCGCGCCGATCGGCGAGTGCCGACGGGTTGGCGGCCGGCGCGTTCGCGGTGGCCGGGGTCGTGGTCGAGGCCGTGGTCGGCGCGGTGCTGGCGCCGGTCGGGCCCGACAGGGCCCACGGCAACAGCGCGAACAACAGGACCGCGGCCGCGGCCGCGACGACGAGTTTGGTGTGCATCAGCAGAGTCAGGGTGGCGGCGCCGGCGGCGCCGACCGGGAAGCGGGGGCCGGCGAAAGGCAGCAGCGCCGCGAGCCATGCGCGTCGGCCGTGCTCGCCGTCGAGTCGTTGGCGCAGCTCGAGCAGGCCGCGGTGCAATCGGCTGTGCGCGGTGCTGGTGTCGATGCCGAGCAGCGCCGCGATCGCGCGCGGCCGCAGGTCGCGCCAGAAGCGCAGATAGACGACCTGGCGCAGCGGCTCCGGCAGCTCCTGCACCGTCGCCAGCAGTTGCCGCTGCATCGCCAGCTGGGTGGTGACGGCATCGGGGCTCGCGGCCAGCGGTGCGGCGCCGGCCAGCAGTTCGTGCCGCGCGCGCCTTTGCGCGGCGCGGCCGTGTTGCCGCACGACGTTGCGCAGGATCGCCGACAGCCAGGCGCGCACGGCGCCACGCGGCGCCGGCTTGCTCAACGCGGCGACGACGGTGTCCTGCACCGCATCGTCGGCCGCCTCTGCGTCGCGCACGAGCTGGCGCGCGAGCGCACGCAGTGCGTGCACGTGTTCGAGCAGGCGGTCGGCGGGCAGAGGCAGCGAGCTCACGGGCAACAGGATGCCGCAGCGGCGCCGGATTCGCTGGGTCGGGCATTCTTCCGGGTCGAGTCGGGCCCTCGGCACCGCTACTGGAACGATCCGGCCGTGCATCCCGGCCACCGGTGCTTGCACCAGCGGTTCAGCGCGCCGCCGCGTCGCGCCACAGGATCGAGTGCTGCAGGCCGATGTCGACGATCTCGCCGACGTCGTCGAAGTCGTGCATGTCGGCGGCATTGATGCCGTAGCAGCCGAGCATCACGTGCACGTCGTCGTCTTCGTCGCCGTGCACGTTGCCGGCCCAGCGGTAGGCGATCGCCAGCTCACCGTCGTGCAGGCAGGCGGCGACCGGCGAACGGGTCGTGGTCCATTCGTTGATCCAGCGGCGCAGGCGCCAGCCGTCGTTCGCCGTCGTGTCGCCGATCGTGATCGCCTCGAAGAAGCAGACATTGGCGTCGGCCGGGGCGACATAGCCGCGGGCGACGAAGTGCAGGCGGCCTTGCGACACCGCGTGCTCGCCGGTCTCGAACACCAGCGCCGGCCGTGAATTGCCGTACCAGCCGGCCTTGTCGCCGCCGACCGTGCGCGTGCCGAGGGCGGCGAAGCTGCCGTCGTCGTCGAGGCGGAAGCGGCTCGTCTGCCAGGCGCGGCGCACGCTCTTCGGCTCCTTCGCCATCAGGTTGCTGCCGACCACCAGCTCGTGGTTCGCGGGGTCCTCGACCGCACCAGGGGTCATCTCGCTGCGCAGTTCGCCGAGATCGCGAACCGGGCCGAGGGCGCCGGCCTGGTCGGCGAACACGGCGCGGATCGGCGACTCGGCATCGCGCCACAACAGCAGCAGCACGCGGCCGTGGAACAGCGTGGCGCTTACCGCGAGCCCCTTGGTGTCCGGCACCAGCGCCGGCGGTGCGCTCGGCAGGCCGTCGAGGTGCTCGGCGGCCAGCATGGCGATGCCTTCGGCGGTCGGCACGAACAGCAGCGCGCGCTTGCCGTCGGACACGCCGGCCGGATCGCCGGTCGGGGTGACCGCGGCAATCGGCAGCGCCGGGTCGGACTTCTGCGCGCCGAGGATCCGCCGGCCGGACAGCTGCTGGTCGCGGCCGACCGCGAACAGCAGCAGTTCGCCCTGATGGTCGAACAGCACTGGCGCGAACACCGTCTTGCCGAGGCCGCCGAACAATGCCGCCACGCCGGCGCCATAGACGTCGGTGATGTCGGCGCGCACCGGCAGCGGGTCGAACACGCCATTGCGGTTCCAGTCGATCAGCGTCGCATTGCCGTCGCGCTGCAGTTTGAACGCGAACGGCCCGTGCGCCAGGAACTCGAGCTGCTCGAACGGCAGCTCGATGCGCTCCGACAGGTGGGTCTCGTTCAACACCAGGGACGCCAGCTCGCCGTGGCTGTAATGGATCAGGTTGCCATTGTCCTTGAAGCCATAGCTGTAGGCGTAGCTCATCAGCGAGGTGTAGGTCGGACACATGTCCGGCAATGGCCCGCCGGCGTGCGACAGTCCGACCTGGTGGCCGAACTCGTGCAGGAAACAGGCCCACAATGCCCCGGTACCGCAGCCGCCCATGTCGCCGAGCTCGGACGACTGGCCGCCGCCGCCATTGGACAGGATCATGTAATGCGCGAGCCCGCGCGCGGTCTTCGGCAGGTACTCATTGCCGAGGTCCCACCACGCCCGGCCCGGTGTGCCCGGCGGCAACGGCGGCAGCCAGATCGGATGCAGGGCGATGCCGGTGGTGCCGTCGGGGTTGGTGTTCGGCAGCTCGGCCCAGGTCTTGACCACGCGCGCGACCTCGCGCGCGCACAATGCGCCGTCGGTGTCGGCATAGCGCTGCACGTAGACGAAGCAGTCGCGGTGCGTCGGTGACGCGCCGAGCACCGGGAAGTCGATCGCGCCCTGGCCCTTCACTTCGTCGCCGTCGAGGATGCCGTCGTGATCGGTGTCGGCGTCGAGCGGATCGGTGCCGAGCCGCGCTTCGGTGGCGGCATCGAGCCCGTCGCCGTCGGCATCGGGATCACCGTCGTGATAGGCGAGGTAGCCGAGGATGTCCCTGCCGGTGCGCCAGGCATTGTCGCGGCGGAAGACGATCAGGTCGGCCTTCTTGTCGCCATTGAGGTCGCCGGCGATCACGATCGCGCCCGCGGGCAGATGCGCGAGCTCCGGCACTTCGAACGGATGGCTCGGGTCGGCGGCGAGGCGCAGCATCGCGCCGTCGAGTTCGTCGAGCACGCCGTCGCCGTCGAAGTCGGCGCGGAGGATCGCCGTGGACGGTGTCGTGGTGCTGACCGCCGCCGCCGCGGCGTTGGCCGGTGCTTCCGCCTTCGGCTCGTCGTCGCGCACGTGCCAGCTCTTGTCGTCGCCATAGAACACCACGCGGGCGGTGCCGTCGGCGCGCGTCACCACGACCTCCGCGCGTTTGTTGGCCGCCACGCGCGTGGTCGCCAGCACGAGGTTCGGGCCCAGGTCCTTGGCCACGTTGATCGGCGCCGCGAACTTGCCGCCGCGTACCGACAGTGCCACGTCGACGACGCCATTCTGTGGATGCACGGCGATCAGATCGCCGAAGCCGTCGCCGTCGAGGTCGGCCGCCAGCGGCCAGCACGGCTCGGTGGCGAAGCCGGCACCGAGCAGCCGCGGCTTGGCGAAGTGCAGCGCCGGCGCCTTCGGTGGTTCGGGTGACTGCGGCAGTGCGAACGGGGCGAAGGAACAGGCCAGCAGCAGCGTCAGCATGGGAGGACTCGGGCGTGGTGGACTTCGGTGGTAGCTGAGCAGTCGGGGAGCTTCGCGCCAATGGCCGGCGGAAACCACGGATGGGGGAGCAGCGACGCCTGGTCGGCAGTGGACGTCAGCAAGCCAACAGGGGAAAACGAGACGCGTCCTGCGGCCAGCCGGCGCACCGGCCGGCATCCGCGCTCACCAACCTGTCGACCCATGAAACTCCTTCACCTCACTCCTGCACTGTGTCTTCTCGTCGTCGTGGCTGGTGCGCAGCAGCGACCGGCGCCGCCGAAGCCGGCGGCCATACCGGCGGGAGTGCCGGTGGAGGTGGCGGTGCCGCTGCAGAAGCCGCCTGCGCCGAAGCCGACACCGCCGCCACAGCAACCGGCAGTCGCCACGCCGTGCGCGCTGCTGACCGAGGAACTGGACCTGCTGAAGCTCGGCCTCGACCACTGGTACTTCGACCGCCCGGGCATCGCCACCGACAAGGTCGCCAGGCTCGACAACGGCGTGCTGCACCTGTCCGGCACGCCGACCGGCTGCCTGATCACCAAGCGGTGGTTCCGCGACTATGAGATCGAGGTCGAGTGGCGCTGGCCCGGCCAGCCCGGCAACGGCGGTGTGCTGCCGCACGCGCGCACGCCGGACCAGATCGGTTGCTGGCCGCGGGCGATGGAGTGTCAGCTGCTGCACGGTGACGTCGGCGAGTTCCTCGCCATCCCGCGCAACCTGCCGTTCACGTCTTCGCCCAACAGCAACCAGGGCGGCATCGCCAAGCGCGCGCCCGGGGTCAAGGAGAACGCGGTCGGCGAGTGGAACAACATGCGGGTGCAGTGCCGCGGCCACGACTTCGAGATCTTCGTCAATGGCATGCGCGCCAACGGCTGCACCGGCTGGCCCGACAGTGAAGGGCCGCTGGCGCTGCAGAACGAAGGCACGCCGATCGACTTCCGCAAGGTGGTGGTGCGGCCGCTGCCGAAGCCGTGACACGTTGCCTGGCGGAAAGGCGCGTGGCCTGGCACCGGCAGGCCGCCCGGCGTCGTCCCTGGCGGCCCGGCGAGTTGCTGGCGCACGCAGACGCGAGTGGCGGTCACGTGAAGCGATGACCGCGGCGATCGTCGGTGTGCGGCCTGCTCTGCTGCTCGCTGCTGGCAGTACTGCGCGGCCAGCAGCGACCGGATGCCGAGCTGATCCTGCAGTCCTTCATCGGAGCCGACAGCGCGATCAAGACCGCGAGTCTGCGGCTGTTGCCGGACGCCGAAGCGTTCGCCGCGACCTGGCGCGAGCACCGACCGGGTGAGCCGGTGCCGGCCGTGGACTTCACGCGCGCCGGCGTCGTCGCCATGTTCGCGGGTGCCAGCAGCGTGGGCACGGTGCGCGTGCGCGAAGTGCTGCGCGGCGAGTCGAGCCTCGTGGTGCGGATCGAGCGGGTGATGCCGCAGATCCCGCCGGGCACCAACCCGCACACCGCCTATGGACTGTTCGTCGTCGCGCGCGACCACGGCGTCGTGCTGCTCGAGGACAACGAGGCCTGGGATCGGCTCGGGCCGGCGCGCTGACGACCAGTGCCGTTCGAGATCGGCTTCGGCGGCGGCAGCGCGCTGGCCGAGAACCAGCGACGGCTCGAGTTGCGGCGGGAACTGCCGGCGCTGGCAGCGGTGGCGGAGGGCGCGCATCTGCTGGAGGATGCCATCGCCCTGCGCGAGTTCTGGAGCGGTACCCAGGGCCGTTCGGCGCCCCGGCAGACCGTGAGCGGCGCAGCCGACGTCGACTTCGGCAACAGCGTGGTGCTGGCGGTCACGTGGTCGCTGCCGGCGGACGTGCAGCTGCAGTGGCAGCCGGCGCTGCGGGCGAACGATCGCTGGGTCGTGCGCTTGCACGCGCGGTCGGCGGCCGCGCCGGCGGCAGCATCGGCAACCTCCGCAGCGCTGGTGGCGCGCACCCAGGTGTTCGTGCTGTCGCGGCCGGACACCGGGCTGGCGGTCGAGATCGCCGCCGTGCCGACGGGCGTCGGCGAATGGCAGGAGGCGGCGCGGTTCGATCTCCGGGCCGCGGACCAAGCAAAGCACCTGCGCGTGCTGCGCTGCGCCGACCTGGCCGACGGTGGTGCCGACGTCGCCAGGGTCCGGCGCGTGACCACGTCAGCAGAGTTCGAGGCCTTGCTGCCGGAACTCAGGGTCTTCGGCGCGAACGTCACGGCCGACTGGGCCGACTGCAGCCGGGAGACCGTGCTGCTGGTCGACCTCGGCGAGGGCCGCACCGATCCGGGGATCTCGCTGACCGTCGGCCAGCAGGCCGGTGCCGACGTCCTGACCCTGAACCAGAAAGCACCGAGCGGCGAGGATCCGGGCGCGCACCGCCCGCGCCTGCTGCTGAAGCTGCCGCGCCGCGCCGCCGATCTGCTGGTGGTGTCGCGCGTGCAGTGCGGGCCGGCGCCGGCGCAGGAACACGCGCTCGCGCGGTTGCCGGCGCTGCACTGAACCGCAAGATGCGGTCGAGCTGGTGCAGTTCGAGGCGCGTCGATGTGCACGAGGAGCGCAGACCTGGCGCGAGCAGCGCACGGCCTTCGCGACCTTGCCGCGCCGGAGTATTCACAGTGCGTTGACGGACTCCGCATCGCTGGCAGTTACTCGGAGGCTCCAGGTTGCAATGGCGCAACCGCACATCAACACCATGAAAACCATCCAGACCAGATCCGCGCTCGGCCTCCCGGCCGCCTTCGGCCTCGCAATCGCAGTCGGCGTGACCGGCGCCGAGGCGCAGACGCTCACGCAGGGGCCCAGCTCGTCACGCACTCCCTACCTCGTTCCCACGGCGCCGCCGGGCGCGATCCTCGACATCACTTCGATCGTCACCACGACCGACGCGGTCCCGCTGACCGGTGGCGCCTCGGGATCGAGCTATCAGGTCGGCGGCGTGCCGGACGGACTCGGCGCCTACGACAATGGCAACGGCACGATCACGGTCCTGCTCAACCACGAGCTCCCGACCGCCGCCCTGGGCGTGACCCGCCAACATGGCGCCACCGGTGCCTATGTCGAGGAGCTGATCGTCGACAAGAACACGCTGGCCGTCGTCTCGGGCTCCGACCTGATGCGGAACGTGGTCGACGGCAATGGCGTCGTGCACAACGCCGCCAATGGCAATGCGATCGGCTTCGGCCGGTTCTGCTCGGGCGATCTGCCGGCGGTCCGGGCGTACTACAACCCGGCCAGCGGGCTCGGCACGACGGAACGGCTGTGGATGCACGGTGAAGAAGGGCCGGCGACCGGCTGGAACGTCGCCACCGTCGCCACCGGCCCGGACAAGGGCACCAGCTACCTGCTCACGCGGTTCAACCTCTCGACCAACGGCTCCGGCCTCGTCGGCGTCGGCGCCTGGGAGAACACGCTCGCCAATCCCTGGCCGCAGGACCTCACGGTCATCGCCGCCAACAGCGACGGCGGCACCGGCATCATGACCAACAGCGTCATCGTCTATGTCGGCACCAAGCAGAGCACCGGCACCGAGGTCGAGAAGGCCGGTCTCACCAACGGCACGCTGCTGTTCGTCAACGTCGCCGGCAATCCGGTCGAGATCACGGACACCACGACCCGGGCCACCAACATCACCAGCGGCACACGCTTCACCCTCGGCAGCACGTCCTCGACGACGTTCTCCCGCCCCGAGGACGGGGCATGGAATCCCGCGAACCCCAACCAGTATTTCTTCGTGACCACCGACCGGCTCGACGTCAGCACCGCCACGGGCTCCAACCCGACCGTCGGCGCCACCGGCGCTGCTGCCGGCCAGGTCGGCATGTCGCGCCTCTGGCGCCTGACGTTCGACGACATCACCTGGCCGTCCGCGGGTGGCACGATCGACCTGCTGATCGATGGCGGCAAGGGCGACCAGAAGGTCCAGATGTTCGACAATCTGACGGTGACCGCCGCCGGCAGGATCTTCCTCAACGAGGATCCGGGCAACAGCACCTACATCGGCAAGATCTGGGGCTACGACCCGGCCACCGACACGCTGACGCAGATGACCAGGTTCGATCCGGCCCGCTGGGGCGAACTGGCCGCGGCCGGTGGCACACCGGGCGCCATGGCACCGTACGTGAACGACAAGGAGACCTCGGGCATCCTCGACGTCACCGCTCTGTTCAGCACGACTCCGGGCGAGGCGGAGGCCTGGCTGCTGACCACGGTGCAGGACCACTCCACCAATCCCGCCGTCGCCACGACCGCATCCGTCGAAGGCGGCCAGATCCTGCTGATCCATGTCGGCCCGAGCGGCACGGTCACGACCTTCGGCGCCGGCTGCGGGCAATCCGGCCTCGCGATCGGCACCGCGCCTGGTTCGCGGCCCGTGCTCGGCGCCGTGCAACAGACCGACGTCACCGGCATCCCCGCCGGCAGTCCGGCTTTCATGGCGGTCGGCCTGTCGCGGACCATGCTGGGGTCTTTGCCGCTGCCGTTGGCCCTCGACAGCTTCGGTCTGCCGGGATGCGTGCTGTATCACGACACCGCGGGCGGCTTCGCCAACGACTGCGTGCCGCAGTCCCCTGGCTCGGCCCGGTACAGTCTGTCGATCCCCGACCACGCGGCCCTGCTCGACCTGCGGTTCTACCTGCAGGCATGGTCGCCGGACGCGACGGCGAATCCCGGTGGTCTGGTGGTCAGCAACGCGCTCGAACTCACCATCGGCAGCCGGTAGTCCGGGGCGGTTCGTGCACGGCGCCGCCGGCGCGCGGCGGCGACCGCGGCATTTTGCCGCACCTTGTCGAGATGGTCGAAAGCCGGCGCCGGCGAACGTCTACTTGCCGCACGCCGCGCCGCGGCATTTCGTTCCACGGAGAAAACCACGATGCAACCGCTGTCGACTCTCGTCCTGTCCCTCGCCCTGTTCACCCCGTTCCTCGCCGCCCAGGCCAAGGATGCCAAAGCGGAGAAGACTGCGGCCCCCGCGGCGATGCCGCTGCCCAAGCCGCAGAAGGAGCACGAGCTGCTCAAGCAGTCCGAAGGCACCTGGGATTGCGCGATCGATTCGATGGGGCAGAAGTCCAAGGGCAGCTCGGTGATGAAGCTCGGCTTCAACGGCCTGTTCCTGGTCGACGACTTCACCTGCGATTTCGGCGGCGCGCCGTTCCAGGGCCACGGCGTGCTCGGCTACGACACCCACAAGGGCCGCTACGTCGAGACCTGGTGTGACACCATGACCACCGAGATCATGGTCATGGAGGGCAGCTACGACCGAAAGACCAACGCGCTGACGATGACCGGCAGCGTGCACGAGGGCATGACCGGGCAGCTGGTGAAGATGCGCCTCGTCACCACCTGGAAGGACGCCAACACGATGGTGTTCGAGATGTTCAACACCGGCGCCGACGGCAAGGAAGTCCAGGCGATGACGATCACCTACACGCGGCACAAGTGACCGCGCACCGGGCGATGCCCGGTCGCATCAGAAGCTGGCGTTAGCGGTCTCGCCGGCCGTGACCTCGACGAACTGCGGTTCGCCCTGCGTGCCACTGGCGCCGCCGATCTCGACCTTCCAGCGGCCCGGGCGCAGGCCATCGAGCGTGCCGCTGCCGTTGCGCAGGATCACGAACGCCGGCGCCACGTGCTTGTCGGGGTCCGCCTCCGCGAACGTCGCGTGCGCGGCGGTGAACGGGCCGGCGTCGGTGGCCGTCACGCGGATGCGGCCGGCGGCAGCGAGCTGCAGGTCGACCGTGTCCCGGCTGCCGCCGCGCGCGACCTCGACCGGTGCGGCGGCGGCCGCGGCAAAGCCCTTGGCGGTGGCGCGGACCTGCAGGCGGATGCCGGCCTGCACGCCGCGCAGTTCATAGCTGCCGTCGGCGCCGGTCTTGACCGTCGCACGGTTGCCGCCGAGGTTCATCCCGGGCATCACCGCGCCCATGATCTCGCCGACGTCGGCGCTGCCGCCGGCGTCGGCGGACTTGGCCTGGTGCACGGTGATCGTGGCGCCGGCCACCGGGTCGCCGTGCGGGTCGCGCACCGTGCCGCGCAGCAGCGTGGTGTCGAGCTCGACGGCGAACGTGTTTTCGCCGGTGCGCAGCACGACGGCGACGACTGCCGGCATGCTGCGCTCGCGGTGGGTGATGCGCAGCCGGTGTTCGCCGGCGGCGAGGTCCTTGAGCTGGTAGCTGCCGTCATCGCCGCTCTTGGTGCTGCGGCTGTTGCCGCCGCGGCCACCCATCTCGGCCAGGGCCGCGAACATCTCCCCCTGCGGGCCGTTGTCGGCATCGTCGCCGCCATTGCCCGTGCCTTCGACGAAGGCGATGCGCGCGCCGGCGAGCGGGGCGCCGTTCTCGCGCACGATGCCGCGCAGGCTCGCGGTCGGCGTGCGCAGCAGGCGCAGCGTCGCCTTGCTGCCGTCCGCGACATCGCTGGTCTCCCAGCCGGCCTCGGCCGGAGCCCTGCCGCCGGCGGCTCGCTGCGCCACGGCCATCGGCATGTCGAACGGGCCGTTGCTGCGCGGGCCGAGCCGGAACCGGTGGGCGCCGGGCACCAGCCGGTCGAAGGTCACGCGGCCGGTGGCGTCGGTCTTCCGGTCGTCCCGATGGCCGTTCTCGGCCACGTGCTCGACGCGCAGGTCGCCGACCGGCGTGCCGTCGGGCTCCGCGACCGTGACCTCGACGGCGCCGCCGCGCAGCAGCTGCGCACTGTGCTGGCAGTCGTCGTGCTCGGGCAGGGTGAGCGGCTCGCTCGCGTACGGCGCGTGGTCCCTGGTGGTCACGGCGATCACGACTGAGGCACCGGGGAAGGCATTGAGGTCGCAGCGGCCGTCGGCGTCGCTCCTGGCCGCATGCGCGCCGGCGTGGTTCGGCATGCCGGGGATGCCCTGGTACGGATCGCCGTCCTGCTGGCCGCCCTGCTCGCGCACCAGCACGTTGGCGCCGGCGACCGGCTTGCCGCCGTCCTTGGCGGTGACCGTCACGTGCACGACCGGCCGGGCGTCGAGCCGCAGCGTACCGAGGTCGAGATTGCCGGCGGTCGGCAGCACGATGCCGACGCGTTCGAACCGCGCATGGCCGAGGGCCTCGACCACGAGGCTCAGCGTCTGCTTCTTCTTCGGCCGCAGGTTGGTGATCGTGACCTGACCGTCCGGGTACTCCTTGCTGCCGTTCTTGCGCGGCATGTACACGGTCATCATCTCGTCGATGCCGCCGCCGCCCTCGAGCTGGTCGCGCACCCACAGCCGTTCGAGCGGTTCGCTGCTGCGCGCATCGACGATGCGGCAGGTCACGGTGATGCCGGCGTCATAGCGCAGCTCGAGGCCGGCGATCCCGGACGCCACTTCGATCCGCTGGCTGCAGACGGCATTGCCGGCGAAGCCGCGCCCGGACTGCGCCGCCCACACGCGGTAGTTGCGGCCGAGGTGCAGACCGCGCAATACGAAGCCCTGCTCGGCGTCGGCGTCGACCGCTTTCTCGCCGAACGGCATGCCGGCGTCGGCGAACATCTCGCCGGCGTCGCCGCCGAGGAACGACATGATCCCCGGCTGCTGCTGCGCACCCTCGGGCTGGCGCGACGCGGCCTGCACGCGCAGGCCCTTGGTGCCGGCCGGAACGCCGGTGATGCGCCCGCGGATCTCGGCGCCGGTCTCGACCACGATCGTGACGTCGGTCAGGCTCTTGCCGGCGGCCACGCTGAGGCCGTCGAGGCGCGCGGTCGGATGGTCGGGATGGCGCGCGCGCAGCGACAGCTCGCCGGGCTCGACGTACGCCAGTTCGAACCGGCCGTCGGCGTCGGTCACGCCGAGGTCGCCATCGCGCAGCGCCTCGACCGTGTCGGTGCCGGGAAACTCGAAGTCGCCGCTGCCCAGCACCATGGCCTCGGCCCTGGTGCGCTGCGCCACGCGCGCGCCGCTGGCCGGCTGCCCCTGGCGATCGACCACGCGCCCGGACACCACCGCGCCGCGCTTCAAGCTCAGCGCCCCGAGGTCGATGTCGACGTCGGTCGGTCGCTGCGCCTGCTGCTCGAGCGCCACGTGGCTGCGCGCCTTGACGCGCACGTCGACACTGCGCGACTTGCCCTTGGCCACGAGGCGGAACCGGCCTTCGGCATCGGTCGCGACCTCGACCCGCTGTTCCTGCTGCGCGCGCACGCGCGCCAGCATCGCCGTCTGGTCGAAGTCCATGTCCAGGTCGGACGGATCGAGGTTGCTGAAGTCGCCGCTGAACCCGGCCGGCGTGCACGCGACCACTGCGCCGGCAATCACGGCGCCGGCGTCGTCCAGCACCGTGCCGACCAGCGCCGGGCCGACCGCGCCCGGTCCGGCTCCGGGCTCGATGGCGATGCGCGTCGGCAGCTCGCTCGTGGCCAGCGGCACCGCCGCCGCCGCCGGCTCGGCCTGCACCGGCACTGGCGCCGCGTTCGGCGCGGCTGCCGCCAGCGGCGTGGCATCACTGCCGCCGCCGAACAGGCCCAGCGCCCACAGCGCCGCCGCCGCGAGGATGACGAACAGGATCAGGCCGAGCGTTCGGGTGTGCATGAGCAGGAGCTGGGCTTTCGGGCAATGCGGTCGTCGACTCCGGGCGCCGGCGCCGGGGAGTCCCTGCCCCGGCGGCCAGTGTAGACCGGGAGGCAGTCGTGCTGGCTGCGTGGGTGGCCGAAACGGCCGGCGTCCTGCCATCAGTTTGCAGTAAGCCACTGTGCGGGGACGCCGCGTTGCGGCGTTCGCCGGCGGAGTTTGCGCCGATCCGCCGGCCGTCGACGCCTGACGCGCGCCAGCATGGCGATGCCGACCGCCCACGGCGCCGCCGTGCCAGGCAAGCGAGCGGACGCGTTTTCTGTCACGATCCATGCCGCCAGAACACCTGTGCCACCGCATGGATCCCCAAGGTCCGGAACGCGCCGAAGCCCTGCTGGCGGAAGCCGCCTGGGTGCACCGCCTCGCGCGGGCGCTGCTCCGCGACAGTGACCTCGCCGCCGATGTCGCACAGGATGCGCTGGTGGTGGCGCTCGAGCGGCGGCCTGCAGTTGGCAACGAGCTGCATCGGCTGCGCGGCTGGCTCGCATCGATCACACGGCGGCTGGCGTTCCGCGCCGTGCGTGAACGCAGTGACCGTGTTCAGCGCGAGCGGTGCGGTGCCCGGCCCGACGGTGACGACAGTGAACGCCGCGCCGCCGAGCGCCTGCAGCTGCATCGCCAGCTGACCGATGCGGTGCTGGCGCTGCCGGAGCCGTACCGCACCGCGGTGACGCTGCGCTTTTTCGAAGGGCTCACACCGCGCGCGATCGCGCGGCAGCGCCGGCAGCGGGTCGAAGCCGTGCGCCAGCACGTGCACCGCGGCCTCGTGATGCTGCGCCAGCGGCTCGACGGCGAGTTCGGTGAACGCGGCGCGTGGATCGCGGCGTTCGGCGCGTTCGATGCGGCGGGAACCATGGGCACGACCCTGACCTGGATGCCTTTCCTCGCCATGAACAAGTTCGCTGCCGCCGCCGCCGTCGTCGTCCTCGCCGCCGGAACCTGGATGCTGCTGAAGACCAGCGAACCGGTGGTGCAGCAGACTGCGCTTGCTGGAACCGGATCGTCGGTGCACGCCGACCAGTTGGCGGCAACGCCGTCGCCAGCCGTGGAGTTGCGCGACGTCGCAGTTGCACCAGCGCCGATGCAGCGACAGCAGGTTCCGTTTGTCGTGTGGGTGGTCGACGACGGCGACCGGCCGATGGCTGATGCGACCGTACGCTGCTGGCAGGAGGGTCGGGAACCGACGTTGCGGAACACGGGTGCCGACGGCCGCGCCGGGTTCGCCGCCGTCGATCGCGCCGGCGGCCTGCTCGTGCAGGCATCCGCCTGCATGCAGGTGCTGCAGTCGTTGCCGCACCTCGTCGGCGAACACCGCGTCGTGCTCGGTGCCGGCAAGCGCGTCGCCGGCCAGATGCTCGTCGACGGCAAGCCGGCGCCTGCCGGTCTGCGGCTCCGGCTCTCCGGCAAGCCACTCGCGTCGAAGGCAGTGCTGCCGCCATCGATCGTCGAGTTGCTGCAGATCTGGCGGCCGCAGAGCACGACGGCCACCGACGATTCCGGCCACTTCGCATTCCATGGACTTCCGTCCGACTGGACCGGCAGCCTTGACTTGCCACTGACGCACTGGTTGCTGCCGGGTCCGGAGCGCGACTCCTGCCGGTTGCCTGCTCCTTGCGAGGACCTGATCGTCGCGACGACGCATCTGCAGTCGGTCGAAGGTAGGGTCGTCTGGGCCGACACGGGCGAAGGGGTGGTCGAGCCCGAGATCACCGTGTTTGGAGAGTTCACGGACGGCGACTCGAGCCCCGGCACGAGCCTCACTGGCGATGCACACGGGTGCTTCGGGGTCGGCTTCGGTCCGGGCAGCAGCGGCAAGCACGATCGCTGGTTCGATCCAGCGCGCCGCACTCCGATCGCGCACGTCCAACTGACAGCCAGTGCGCGCGGGAGCGCCGGCAAGACAACGGTGGAACTGGACGCCGAGCAACTGCGCGCTGGCGACATCGTCGTGCGGCTGCAGCGCGCGCCGACCACCCATTTCCTGGCGGTCGGCAAAGGCGGTCAACCGATCGCCGGCGCACGGGTGCTGAGCAATCGCGCCAGCGAACCGACCGGCCCCGACGGTCGCGGCGTCTTCATCGGTCCCCCGGACCATCTGCTGGTCGGCGCGCCCGGCTGCCAGATCATGCCGGCGGAGCCAGCGCGGCCAGCAGCGGGCACGATCGACGACCCGCTGGTGTTCGTGCTGGTACCCGGCAACCGGTTGGTGCTGCGGGTCCGCAACACGATGGGTGAGGTGCCAATCCTGTGGGAGATCGTCCTGCGCAGCCGCCGGAACCTGTTTGCCGGTCCCGCCAACAACGCGCAAACGGAGTTGCACCACTTGCTCGGCAGCAGCCACATGAACGGGCACTGGTCCGACAAGCAGGCTTCCGCCTTTGCAGTGCTGGACGATCGTGGCGAAGTCGTGCTGGAGTCGTTGGTGCCCGACCAACCGTTCACGGTCGCGGTGGTCGACAGATTGTTCACCGAACTGCTGACCCAGGAACTGGTGACGCCGGCCCTCGGGCAGTCACGCGAACTGGATCTGGTCATTGCCGCTCGTCCGCGCACGCTTCACGGCTGTGTTCGTGCGCGCGATGGTGCCCCGCTCCGCGACCCGAGGATCGAAGGGAAGGTCGGCGACCACAGCAATCGCATCGAGGTCGCTGTCGACGGCACGTTCGCGCTGACGCAGATCTACGTGCAGGAGCCGCTGACGCTGGTCGTGCGATGCCCCGGCTTCGTGTCGCAGGTACGGGAAGGGTTGACGCCCGAGCACGATGATCAGGAGGTCGTGTTCGCGCTGGAGCCCGCGCACAAGGTCACGGTCCAGGTGCTCGACGAGCAGGATGCCGCAGTGCCGGTCGGGAGGGTCAGGGTGCAGGGCGCCGGCCCCGTACCAATTGACGAGCAGGAACTGGCGCCGGGCGAGTTCACCTTTGCCGACCTGCCGCTCGGCAACGTCACCTTCCGTTGTGAACTCGGGAGCCACCCGTTCGAAGTCGTGCACGACACCGCGAACGAGCGCGCCGTCCTGCGCGTGCCGCGACCCGCGCGCGTCCTGGTGCTGCCACCTGAAGGTGTGGCGAATTCGGCGGCGTCCAGTTTCGATGCAGCCGTGACGCGCCTCGACGCTGCGGAGGAACCGATGGAGCTGGCACTCTCGACCGGCAACGGAGCTCCGCCGCACCTCTTGCTGCCGGGTCGCTACCGGTTCGCGCTCGTACGGTGGGAGCGACGTGGCGGCGGGATCGAACACTTCGAAGTGGGTGCCGCCGCCGAAGTCGAACTGCCCGCCGGCGTGGTCACGCGCGTGCAGTTGCGCTGACCGGAAGACTGGTGGCGGGGATGGGCAGTCGCGCGCGAAGGGCGATGATCAGCGCCCGTGATTCTTCCGCATCCGGTAACGCCGCGACCGGTTCAAGGGGAACAGGCTGCCATGTCCGTCGAGCAGCTGTTCCAGCGCTACCGCACGACCGGTGACCCGCAGGCACTGGGCCAGGTGTTCGACCAGGTGGCGGCGCAGCTGCTGTCGCTGGCGCTGCACCTGTGCCAGAACATCGCCGATGCCGAGGACGCACTGCAGGCGACGTTCCTGGTGGCGATCGCCAAGGCGCAACAGTTCGAGCATGGCCGTGCGCTGCTGCCGTGGCTCACCGGGATCCTGACGCTGCACTGCCGCAAGTCGTTCGAACGGCGTGCGCGCCGGCGAGAGCAGGAACTGACGGACGATGCCGCGCCGGTGGCCAGTGCCCCTCTGCCGCCGGCGGTGGCCGAGCAGCAGGAACTGGTGGCGCAGCTGCGGTCGCACGTCGAGGCGTTGCCCGACGAGCAGCGGCAGGTGCTGCTGTTGCAGCTGCAGCACGGTCTGCAGCCGGCCGAGATCGCCGAGGTGCTGGGTGTCCCGTCGGGCACCGTGCGCGTCCGGCTGCACCGCGGCTTGCGCGCGCTGCGCCGGCTGTTGCCGTCAGGGCTCGCGGCCTGGCTGTTCGCTGCACTGCCGGCGCGCGGCACGGCCGCGGTGCGGCAGGAAATCGTGGCGGCGGCGCAGCGGGCGTTGCCGGTCGGTGCCGCGGCCACGTCCCTTGTCTGGCTGCCGTTCCTCGCCATGAAGAAACTCGCCGCGGTCGTCATCGTCGCTCTTGCCGCAGGAACCTGGATGCTGCTGCAGAACAGCGATCCGTTGGTGGAGCAGGCTGCGCGTGCTGGAACCGGATCGTCGATGCGCGCCGAGCAGGTGGCAGCAGCAACGCCGCCCATTGAGTTGCGCGATGTCGCAGACGCGCCAGCGATGCAGCGTCAGCAGCTCGCGTTCTCCGTGTTGGTGGTCGACGAGAACGAACGACCGCTCGTGGATGCGACCGTGCGCTGCTGGCAGGAAGATCACGAGCCGACGCTGCAGCGCACGGGCGCCGACGGTCGCGCCGAGTTCGCTGCCGTCGAACGCGCCGGCGGCCTGCTGGTGCAGGCGCCCGCATGCATGCAGGTGCTGCAGGCGTTGCCGCATCTGGTCGGCGAACACCGCGTCGTGCTCGGTGCCGGCAAGCGAGTCGCCGGCCAGATGCTCGTCGACGGCAAGCCGGCGCCGGCGGGTCTGCAACTCGCGATTTCGGGAAAGCCTTTCGAGTCGCAGGCACCCCTGCCGCCGTCCATCGCCGAGTTGCTGCGCGACTGGCAACCGCACAGCACGACGGCCACCGACGCTGCCGGGCACTTCGCTTTCCGGGGACTCGCCGACGACTGGCAGGGCAGCCTCGATCTGCCACGGACGCACTGGCTGCTGCCGATTGCCGGGAGGGACTTCGACAACAATGACTACGACGACCTGTGGTTCTTGCCATTGGCGGTACCGTGCGAGGATCTCGTAGTGGCGACGACGCGCTTGCCCTCGGTCGAAGGTCGGGTCGTGTGGGCCGACACCGATGAGAGTGTGGCCCATGCCGGACTCATGGTCCTGGCCAGGTTCGCCGACGGCGAAGTGAGTCCATGTTTCGGCTGCGGCTGCGACGCTGCGGGACGGTTCGCGGCCGGCCTGTATCCGAGTCACGGCCGCCAGCGCGACCGTTGGTGCGATCCGACGCGACGCCCGGCGGTGATCAACGTGCAACTGTGGGCGAGCGCACCCGGCAGTCTCGGTGACGCGAGGGTCGAACTCGATGCCGAGCAAGTGCGCGCGGGCGGCGAAGTGATCGTGCGGCTGCAGCGCGCACCGACTACGCACTTCCTCGCCCAGGATGCGAACGGAACGCCGATCGCTGGCGCCCGGGTGCAGAGCAACCGCGTCAGCAAGCCGACGGGTCAGGATGGTCGCGGCACGTTCGCGGGGCCGAAGGAACGCATCCTGGTCGGCGCGCCCGGCTATCAGGTCGTGGCTGCGCAACCGGTGCGGTCCGCGTCCGGCACGGTGGACGATCCCCTGGTGTTCGTGCTCCAACGTGGCAACCGACTGGAGGTGCGGGTGCGCACCGGGACCGGCGAGGTGCCGGCCGTCTGCAGTGTGATCCTGCGCAGCAAGCACATGATCTTCACGGGCGGCGTCCTGCAGCTCGGCTACGGGACGCCATTAAAGCCTCAGGCGAGCAGCCCCCGCAACGGCTTCACATCGCTGCTGTCTGGGAACACCGTCGTCTCCAGCCGACCGGCGTCGGCGCAGAGATGCTCCTCGGTCAGACCCTTGAGGACGGCGCGCAGGTCGGTCGTCGGCCGCAGGTCGCGGTTCTCGTAGAGATCGGTCTCTTTGAGGCCCGGCCAATCGGCGATGACGCGACGGCCCTTCAGCGCGCCGCCGGCGAGCAACGCCACAGTCGCGGTGCCGTG
>Ga0209488_10000950_pt1 | contig 24525 bp, 21 predicted proteins | sample Rivendell_Oct201_8_FD_188349 | JGI IMG/M metagenome (GOLD analysis project Ga0209488, IMG submission 188349) | Vadose zone soil microbial communities from the Eel River Critical Zone Observatory, Northern California, USA -... | ecosystem: Environmental > Terrestrial > Soil > Vadose zone >...
CAGGCGGGCGAGGAACTGGCCGAGCGCGGCGCTGCCGATCAGCAGGGCCATCGCCGGCGTCGGCGTGACCAGGTCGTAGCGCAGCCGCGCGACGACGCCGGCGAGGTAGGCGATGGCGGTGCCGCCGCCCCACAGCATGGCGATGTACTTGGGCGCGACCCTCGTCCGCAGCAGCGTGCCGGCGGCGACCAGGACCGCGGCGCCGCCGTAGATGCCGAGCACGCGCATGCCGGGGCCGAGCCGGCCCCAGCCGAGCTGGGCGAAGTAGGCGGCAGCGAGCACCAGCGCGGCGATGCCGATGCGGCCGAGCACCGCGAGGCCGAGGAAGCGTTCGAGGTCGAAGCTGCTGCGGCGTGGCGGCGGCGCCGACGTGCGGGCGCTGCTGGCGACGTACTCGGGTACTGCCGGCGGCGGCCGCACCGGTTCGGGTGCCGGTGGCTCGGGTGCAGGCTGCTCGGGTGCAGACGGCTCAGGCGGGACCGGCGCCGGCGGCTGCTCGATCTCGACGGCCGGCACGGATTCGGGCGGCGGCGGCGCCACGGGCGCGGCTGCTGCCGGCGGCAAGGCCGCGGCCGGCGCTGCCGGGGCGACCACCTGCAGCCGCTGCTCGAGCGCGGCGACGCGGGTTTCGAGGCGATCCAGACGTTCGTTTGCTGCCGGGTCCATGGCGCTGACCTCCGCGACGATATGCTAGTGTTTGCTAACATGTCGGAAGTTAGCGTATGCTAGCTGGAATGGTCAAGCCCATTCTCCGGCGGCTCGATGCCGGGCGCCGGCGCACGCAGATCCTCGACCAGGCGCTCGGGGTGTTCGCCGCGTTCGGCTGCGCCGGCACCAGCACGCGGCAGCTGGCGGCGGCGGCCGGGGTCTCGGAGCCGATCCTCTACCGTCATTTCCGCAGCAAGGATGCGCTGTTCGGCGCCGTGCTGGCACGCGGCGCCGAACGGATCGCCGCGGCCATCGCGCAGGCGCTGGCGGCGGCCGGCGACGCCCGCGCCCGGTTGCTGGCGCTGGCCGACGCGCTGCCCGATCTGCTCGGCCGTTACGAGGACGAGCTGCGGATGCTGTGCGGCGCCGCCGCCAGCCACGCCGACGCGGCGCAGGCCGGTGCGGCGCGGCGGGCGCTCGCGAGCATCGGCCGGGTGATCACGCGGGCGCTCGCCGGCGGCGGCCTGCGGCGGGGCGTCGACGCCGAGACGGCGGCGTACTTCCTGCTGGAACTCGGTCTCGGCTCGGCGCTGCTGCGGCCGATCGGCGTGCCAGCGGTGCTGCGGCGCGGCTTCGGCGATCGCATCTTCGAGCTGATGACGGTCGCGCTGCTGCCGCCCGGCCGGTCCGCCTGACAGGTTCTTGACAGCGATTCGATCGGCGGCGGACAGACTGTGTGGCCGACGTCCTTCTGATGCGCCCATGAAGACCCTCGAACTGACCGCGGTGCTCGCGCTGCTCGTTCCTGTCTGGCTGCCGGCGCAGGATGCGCGCGCCGAGCTCGCGAAGATCATCGCCGTCGAGGAACAGGAGCACGATCTCGGCCAGGCCGAGGCCGGCTACCGCGCGCTGCTCGCGCGCGCGGATACTGGCGCGGCGGAGAAGGCCCAGGCGACGCTGCGGCTCGGGCGCGTGCTGCAACGGCTCGGCAAGCAGGACGAGGCGAAGGTGCTGCTCGAGCAGGCCGCGGCGGCCGGTGGTGAAGTCGGCGCGGCGGCGACGCGGGCGCTGCAGGGTCAGGGGCCGGACGTCGAGCGTGAGAAGGAGCTGCGGGGCAAGGCGCGGGATCTCGTGGCGCGCGTGTTCAAGGACACGAACAATGGTCGCGTCCTCAGTCTGGTGCCGCCCGCACCCGGAATCGGCGACCCGGTGCTCGCCAAGGATCTGCTCTGGATCGGCGATGCGGCAACCCCTGAGATCATCAGTGCCATCCACGAGTGGGCCGGCAAGCTCGATCAAGGTCTGAAGGACTCCGAGAGCTGGGCAATCACCGGTCTGGCAGCGGTGTTGTGGCAGCAGGGTGGCAAAGCGGCGAGTGAGTTCCTGACCGCCTGTGCCAGCGACCCGAACGTGGCGCTGCGGCGACTGGTTGCGCGATCGGCTTACTGCGCCGAGCGCGCCGACATGGTGGCGGTTGCAGCGCACTTCCTGCGCGACCCGGACCCCGACGCCGAGGTCCAGAGCCAGCTGCTCCAGAGCATGTCGTTCAACAACGTGAATCGATCGCTCTACCTGCGGTTGCCGCTGGCCGAGGTGATCGATGCAGCACTCGCGGGCAACGACAAGTTCAAGCGTGTGGTGCTCGAGATGTGCACGCGGCACTGGCCGGAACTGCCGCATCAGCCGTCGCCCGCCGCGACGCTCGATCGTCTGCTGCCGATGCTCGGCAAGGCGATGGCGAGCACCGATCCCGAGGTCGGACGCACCGCCCAGGAGTTCCTCGGCTCGCAAGGCATGGTGTCGGTGCGCCGCGGCATCGAACTGCTGCTCGCGGAACTGCCGAAGCTGCGCGGCGACTTCGCCTGGAACGGCGGTATCAACCGTGAGATCGGCCTGGAGGAAGCGCGGGCGTTGTTGCCGCAATTCATGGCGTGCGCGCGGGCGCTCGGCCCGATCGAATCGAGCAGGGCGACCGGCAAGCAGGGCTGGGTCGCCTTCAACCTGGCCGCCGTGCTGCGGCCCGCAGAGAAGGATGCGATGCCGGTCGTGCTCGAGCTGCTGCAGCTCGGCTATGACGAAGCGAGCAATGGCGTGGTCAGCTGGGCCTGCGGCCAGTTCGCCGGCCCGGAGCACGCGGCGGCGTTGTTCGCGTGTTTCGACAAGACCCGCCCGGATCGGATCCTGTCGGTGCTGGGGAAGATCGACCTGCCGGCGGCGATGTTCCCCGCACTGCGCGACAAGGCCGCGGAGTCCGTTCGCGCCAACAAGGCCTCCGGCGCCCAGTTCGCGATGGCGATCGCCCGCACCGGCGTGCCCGAAGCTGCGGACTGGCTGATCAGCGCTTGGCAACGGGACGCCACCAGCTTCCCGGTCATCGGCGGCGCACTGCTGCAGCTCGGCAGGCGCTCGCAGGCAGAGTCGGTGCGTGTGGCGATGCGTGCGCTGCTCGCGGGTCTCGGCACGGAATCCTCGACCGCAAGCAAGGAGCTGCGCTCGCGGCTGTTCTTGGCGCTCGCGAGCATGGGTGACGCCGAGGTCTTGCCGCTGCTGGCGGAGTGGATCACCTTCATGGACGCCGCGGTGCATCCGTACGCGCGTGCGACCGACAAGCCGTACCGGATCCCGCCGCTGGAGTACCTGATCTACAAGAACGGCGATCCCCCGCACGGCTACTCCGAGGCGCAGGTGCTCTCGGTCCTGCGCGAGCTCGGCAAGGGAACGTTCTTCAATGACTTCCGCACCAACTCGCAATCGATACGCGCGATCCGCGACTTGTACCTCGGCGAGATCGGTCGTCAGGTGATCGCGGTGGCATCACGACAGCCCGAACTCGCACACGTGCAGGCCAACCTGCAGGACTGGCTCAAGTACATCACCCGCCGCATCGTCGCCAAAGACGACCCCGGCGCCGCCGAGCTGCGGTCGTGGGCCGAACGCTGCCTCGCCGACAAGGACGTCGTGGTCCGGCGCACGGTGCTCCAGTACCTCGACACCGACGTGGCGATGACGATGCCGAACGCGATCGAAGTGCGGCTCGGCGACGACGACGCAAAGGTCGCGACGCGCGCGGCGAGCCTGCTGGTCAATGGCGGCTTCGCCAAGGACGCGACCTGGCTGCAGCGGCTGGCGAAGAGCGAACACGCCGGCGTGCGCGTGAAGGCCATCGACGTCGCCGAGCAGCTCGGGCAGAAAGCCGAGGCGCTGGTCGTGCCGCTGACCCAGGACCCCGACAGCAACGTGCGCGTCGCGGCGGCGAAGTTCCTCGGCGACATCGTCAGCAAGGACGCAGTGCCGGGCCTGCTGAAGATGCTGACCGACCGCAGCGACGAAGTGCGCAAGACCGCGACCGAGTCGCTGACCCGCATCCGCTTCTTCCACGAGCAGCAGGCGCACTGGGACCGGATCCTGAAGGGGCTCGATGCCAGCGCGGCGAACGCGGCCGAGAAGCTGCTGCTGCAGGCCAGGCCGACCGCGAGCCGGGAGCAGCGGTTGATGGCGATCCGCTCGCTCGCCGCCCTCGGCGCGCCGGAGTCACTGCCGTTCCTGATCGACTGGTGCGGCGACGCCGACGCCGAGATCGCCGCCGCGGCCAGGGCGGCCGTCGGCCAGATCCACATGAAGGCTGGCGTCAAGTGACATTCCGCTTGACTGTTGCGGCGAGGCCATCAAGATGGGCGCCGCCGCCCAGGCGGAATCCGCCGCGACCGGATTAGCTCGGGTCGCCACACTCGCCCTCGTTTCGACCTCGAAATGACTGACAACTCGCAACTTACGGCACAGCCAGATCAGCGCAAGCTTTCTTCTGACCGCAATGGTCCAGCCTCTCCGTCGAAGGCGCCCAGGCCCGCCCTCGTCCTTTCCGGGATGAACCAGAAGAAAAAGTTGGCCCTCGGCGGCGGCGGCTACTGCCTGTATGCGCCGCGCTTCCCGCGCTTCCACGAGACCCCCGGCTTCGCCGACGAGGTGCTGATCTTCAACGCGCCGCTGCCGTCGCTCTACGTGCTGTCGTTCCTCGACCACGGCATGCCGATCTCGCTGACCTGCAGGCAGGTCCAGCACGAGCGCGGCCGCGCGATCCTGCACTTCGACGAGCCGGGCGGCCTCAAGGTGGTCGAGCGCCGTTTCGTCACCGCCGACGACCGCTTCGTCTCCGAACTCGAGATCACCAACGGCGCCAAGGTCGATCGCGACATCACCGTGGTGATGTGGTCGGTGACCGATCCCGAAGGCGAGCCGGTGTCGCTCGAAGGCGACGGCTACCGCATCCGCCGGCTGCTGAAGACCAGCAATTACCCCGAGGTGCCGTCCGACATCCACTTCACCAGTCCGGACAGCAAGGGGGCGCGCTGCCTGCAGGGCTTCTTCGCCGAGGGCGGCAGCGACCGGCCGGACTTCGAGGAGACGCCGTGGTTCGACATGGCGGCGCTGCCGACGCCGCGCGCCAAGCGGCCGATGGAGAAGCCGTCGCCGATCCTGCCCGGCTCGCGCGTCTACTGCGGCCTGTTCCGGCCGGTGCCGCTGAAGGCCGGCGGCAAGGCCGCGCACCGGTTCGAGGCCAACGTCATCTTCAAGGGCAAGGGCATCACCTTCCGCGCCCGGCGGCCGGACCCGAAGGACGAGACCGGCTGGGCCGCCTTCTGGGACAAGGTGCCGAAGTTCCAGTGCGACTGGAAGGAACTCGAGCGCGTGGTGCGCCACCGCTTCGAGCTGCTGTACCTGCTGCGCGTGCCGCACGGCGCCGGCCTGTTCCATTCGCCGGCCGTGTGCGAGGGCAACGGCCCGTTCCACCAACCGACCAGCTTCAGCACGCCGGCGATCATGCGCGAGGCGCGCTGGCTGCAGGATCCGGTGCTCGCCCGCGGCTGCCTCAAGCTGTTCTTCGACAACGTCCTGCACCACGGCCAGGCGCCGGGTCGCGTCTACATGACCGGCCTGGAGAACTCGGACTTCTACCACGCCGACTGGGGTGGCGGCTTCGAGTCGCTCGACGCGATCCACAGCGACCGCGCCACCAAGAAGGCCGTGTTGATGGCGATGCAGCGCTACGTCAAGTGGCTGGCCAACAACCGCGATCCCGAGGGCAGCGGCATCACCGACATCGTCAACCACTTCGAGGCCGGCCAGGAGTTCTCGCGTCGCTACACGGTGATCGACGACAAGGCCGATCGCGCGCTCGAGTTCACCGAACAGTTCCGGCTCAAGGGCATCGACGCCAGCGTGTTCCGCTACCGCATGGTCAAGTGGCTGCACAAGGTCGCCGACGAGATCCAGGAGAAGGCGATGGCCAACCGCTTCCATGCCGAAGCCGAGGTCATCCAGGACACGATCCGGCGGAAGATGTGGGACGAGAAGGCCGGCATCTTCATGGATCTCGACCCCGAGGACCGCAAGAAGACCAACGTCAAGGCCGCGGTCGGCTTCTACCCGCTCGCGACCGACATCCCCAACGCCAAGATGGTCGAGCGCATGCTCGACACGCTGTCCGACCGCAAGGAGTTCTGGACCCGGTATCCGGTGCCGAGCCTGTCGATCAGCGATCCGTTCTACGACGCCACCGGCCGCTGGAAGGGCACGCGCAAGAACTGCCCGTGGAACGGCCGCGTGTGGCCGATGATCAACAGCCACGTCCTCGAAGGCCTGACCCACTGGGCCGAGCGCGGCAACAAGCGCGCGCAGAAGCTCGCCGGCGAGCTGCTGAAGAAGACCGTGGCGATGATGAGCGGTCTCGCCGAGGGCTCGCAGGACGCCAACTCGTTCGAGCACTACCACCCCGAGACCGGCCTCGGTTCGCGCTACCGCGGCGTGCAGCTCTACCTGCATGCGTTCCTGCTCGACAACATCTTCCGCATCGCCGGCGGCTTCGCGATCCGCTACGGCGAGATCCAGGACGATCCGATCGGGGAACCGATGGACTTCAAGCTGCAGGGCATGCCGCTCGGCAACAAGATCTACGACGTCGAGCGCAAGAACGGCAAGCTGCGGGTGAACCACCAGTGATGACCGAGCCGCAGCCGCCAGCCGAAGTTCCGCCGCGGCGAGAACTGGCCGGCGGCGCTGCCGCAACACGGATCACGATCGCCGAAGTGCGCGCGGCGGCGGCGCGGATCCGTGGCCACGTGCACCGTACGCCGGTGCTGACCTCGGCGACCTTCGATCGCGAACTCGCCGGCCGCACGTTCTTCAAGTGCGAGAACCTGCAGAAGTGCGGTTCGTTCAAGGCGCGCGGCGCGGTCAACGCCGTGCTGATGCTGCCGGCCGACGCCGCCGCCCGCGGCGTGGTGACCCACAGCTCGGGCAACCATGCGGCGGCGCTCGCGTACGCGGCATCGATCCGCGGCATTCCGTGCGCGGTGGTGATGCCGGACACGGCGCCGGCGGTCAAGGTGGCCGCGGTCAAGGGTTACGGCGCCGATGTCGTGTTCTGCAAGGTCGCCGAGCGCGAGGCGACCTGCGCGCGCGTGCAGCGGGAACGCGGCGCCACGCTGGTGCACCCGTTCGACGATCTGCAGGTGCTCGCCGGCCAGGGCACGGCGGCGCTGGAACTGCTCGACGAAGTGCCGGACCTGGACGTGGTGATCGCGCCGGTCGGCGGCGGCGGGCTGTGCGCCGGCACCGCGGTGGTCGTGAAGGCGCTGCGGCCGACCGCCACGATGCTCGGGGCCGAGCCGGCTGCGGTCGACGAGGCCGCGCGGTCGCTGCAGAGCGGCGTACGTCAGCCGCGCGTCGACAACCCGGAGACCTGGGCCGACGGCCTGCTGTCGCAGATCGGCGAGACCAACCTGCGCCTGCTGCAGCAGAACGCGGTGCGCATCGTCACCGTCGGCGAGGACGCGATCATCGCCGCGGCGCGGTTCTGCCTCGAGCGCATCAAGATCGTGGTCGAGCCGAGCAGCGCCACGGTGATCGCCGCCCTGCGCGCGATCGCGCCGGAGCTGCGCCGGCAGCGCATCGGCGCGATCCTGTCCGGCGGCAACACCGACTTCCGCTGGCTGCGCTAGCTAGGGGCCAGCGGGCAGGCTGTCGGTCCGCGCGGCGCGCACCGTGCGTGGATCACGCCGGTGCGCACCGGCAGGCTGTTCCGATCAGTTGTACTGGAACAGGGTCACGAGACCGAAGTGGCGCTGCACGGAACCGGTCGTGGCCGTCGAGCTGCCCTGCGCGTAGATGACCGTGTTCGCGGGGTCGATGCCGAACTTGACCTGATCGCCGTTCGACACCACGACGCCGCCGGGCGCGAAGAAGTCGAGGATCGCGGCCTGGGTCTCCATCGTTGCCTGATGCCAGGGGATCCGGTTGTTGGGCACCGAGATCGACCACGAGTGGCTGCCACCGGTGTTGGTCGAGAACCCGGCATTGACCGTGAAGCTGGCGAGGTTGAGTTGTCCCATGCAGGTCGGGCCGATGCCCGGGACCAGGCTCTGCAGGCTGAACGGTGTCACCAGCGGCGAGTTCATCTGCACCAGCAGGAAGCCGATGGCGCTCGCCGGCGCGCTGCTGATGCTGAGGCTCCAGGTGCCGCCGACCATCGTCGGACTGCTGGACAGATTGGCGTGCGTGCCACCCGAACCATTGCAGCCGGGAGGCCCCTGGGTGTCGGTGGACACGAAGTTGGCGGCGTCGACGTAGTAGGTGAAAGCGGCGTTGCTGTTGTTGTTGGCCGCGACGCGCCACTCGATGACCAGGTTGCCGCCGGTGTAGGTGTACGGCGTCGCCAGGGGGAGCATGATCTGCACACCGGTGGTCGACGCTTGCAGATTCGGCAGCGAGAACAGGCCGAGCGGGAACACGGTGACGGGACCCGTCAGGTAGTTGTTGTCGAAGGTGCTAGTGACCGTCTGCGCGTCATAGCTGGTCGTCCCCATGCGTACTTCGAGTTGCAGCGCGTGACCGGTCGACGCGTTCGAGCCGTCCTGCCGGACGCCGATCGCGGTGATCTGATGTCCGATCGGTACCGTGATGTCCCACGCCTCGTAGATCGACATCGCGCGCGAGATGCCGAGTGAGTATGGGATATTGCCAGAGTAGGACGCGCCATTGGCGATGGTGGCGTGGTCACTCGGGAAGATGGCGGTACCTTGGGCTGCTATCGCGGTCGCAAACAGCAGCGTGGAAGCAATGCAAACGGGCTTCATGGATGAGATCTCCGGGGTGAAAGGGATCCTTCGCGAGCAGGCTGCTCAAGTCGAAGCGGCGAGAGCATAGCGAGGCGTCATAGCGGACAGAAGCCCGCGTGTTCGACCATGCGCCGAGGCGCAACCTGCGCGGGGACACGCAGCGCGTGCGCGTACGGGCTGCGCATCCAGCCACGCATCGCGCGACCGGACCTGTTGCGAATTGCGCCGCCGCCGGGTCCGACGTGTCGGCCGAACCTCAGGTCGGGCGCACCGCGCCGGCGCAGCGCCGGGTCGTGCGGTAGAGGCGGATGCAGGTGAGCAGCAACAGCAGACCCAGCAGCAGATCGACCACGCCGCCGACGCCGCTGCGCCACAGCGGCCCGGCCTTGCTCAGCAGGAACGTGGCGCCGACCAGCGTGGTCAATTCGGCCCAGAGCCAGGCCAGCATCGGCCGCTCGCGCATCTGGCTGATCAGCGCGGCGCCGAAGCCGACGGCGGCCGCGAGTGCGGTCGCCACCGGCAGCGGACGCAGTCCGGCGACCATGGCCAGCAGCGCGTAGGCGAACACCAGCAGCGCCAGCTTGCTGATGTGGCCGGCCAGCGTCTGCACCGGCGTCCAGTCGGGTTTGGCTGCCATGACGATCGTCAACGCGCTCGAGCGGGCGTGCAGTGTAGCGTGTAGCTTGGAGACCGTTCGCGACCGGTCTACCACTTCGCCTTTTTCTGCAACCCACCGCCGGCCGCCGGCTGCGCCGCGCCGCCGCCAACCGACAGATGAACCTCGGCACCTGCGCGTTCGTCGCCCTGCTTGCCGCCTGCACCGAGGCGCCAGGCCCGGTCGCTGCTGCGGCGGCCACCTTCGCCACCGACTTCGAGCAGCGCGAGGCGATGGCCGCGTTCGAGTTCACCGACGCCGCGGCGTGGCGCATCGCCGACGACCGCAGTCGCGTGCTCGACCTGTTCGCCGCCAGCCACTACCAGCCGCCGCACCGTTCGCCGCTCAACCTGGCGCTGCTGCGCGACCGCGAGTTCGGCGACTTCATCCTCGAAGTGCAGGCCAAGCAGACCGGGCCCGAGTATCCGCACCGTGATCTGGTGATCGTGTTCGCCTGGCGCGATGCGGCGCACTTCGCCTACGCGCATCTCGCCAGCACGGCCGACGACAATGCGCACCAGATCATGCTGGTCGACGGCGCCGATCGGCGGCCGTTCACCACCGGCCGCAGCCAGGGCGTCGCCTGGGGCGATGGCTGGCACACGGTCCGCGTCGTGCGTCGGGCGCAGCTGGTGTCGGTGTTGTTCGACGGCGGCGAAACCGCGGTGCTGTCCGGTCAGGTGCCGGCCTGGCGCGGGCGGATCGGCCTCGGCTCGTTCGACGACACCGGCCGGTTCGACGACCTCAGGGTCTGGGCGCGCTGAGCCGCGCCGCTACGACCCGATCCGTAGCGCCGCCGCCGGGCTGGTCACGAAGCCACCGGCCTGCACCTGCAGCCACTGCGCGAACACGATCGTGCCGGCGAGCGCCGGCAGACCGGGGATCGGCAGCGGCTGCACGGCGACGCCGGTCGCCGACGTGGGGTGGAACGACACCGCGTCGGCGGCGACCTGCAACCGACAGCCGCCCGGCAACGTGAACGGCAACGCCCCGCCGAGCAGGTCGTCGAAGCTGGCGACGAACAGCGCTGGCTGCAGCGCGGTGGCGTTCGCCAGTTCGATGCGGAACTGCAGGTTGCCGATGCTCGGCAGGCCGCTCGCGCCACTGCTGATCGTGCGCGCCGGCGCACCGCAGGCCTGGCCGAACGGCAGCAGCTGGGCGCGATCGGTCACCGCCGGCGCGAAGTCGACCGGGTCGCCCGGCAGCGGGCCGGCGATCGTGGTCAGTGAACCCGAGAACGCGCCGACCGAGTAGAGGAACGGAAACGACTGGCCGCCGAGTCCGAGCCCGTCGATCGCGAAGTCCCACGACTTGAAGGCGACGGCACCGCCAGCGGGCGGCTGCGGGTTGACGGCGAACGGCACCGGATTGCCGAGGCTGGCGGTGTGCAGCGCGAACGTGCCATCGGTGAACGCGAGCAGCTGGCGCGACAACGCGGTCGGCAGGTCGATGAACCCGGTGATGATCTGCGGCGCGAACCCGACGAAGGGGAACGGTCCGAACACGAACGTGCCGCTGCCGGTGTCGAAGTAGCCGATCCCCGGATCGCTTGCCGCAGGCGCGCCTGACCAGGCCACGATCACGGTGTCGCCGCCGCCGCCGAAGGTCAGCACCGCGCTGGCTTCCGGTTGCGCGAGCAGCAGCTGCGGCGCGCCGCCGCGGCGTTGCAGGCGATACAGGCCGCCGCTCTGGCCACCGACGGTTGCCAGCACGCTGTCGCCATTGGCGGCGAGCTGCGTGCACGGACCCGGCAGCACGGCGACCGGCAGTTGCGCGGTGATCGTGTTGCCGTTCACCACCAGGCGTTCGATCAGCGATGACCCGCCGAGATCGAGTGCGACCAGCAGTTGCCGGTCGATCGCGTCGATCTCGACCGCGAGCGGCGGCAGCGTGTCGGCGGCAAAACGGCCGAACGGCTGTACGTTGCCGGCAGCGTCGATGGCGAGCAGCTGCGTGGTGAACGGACCGGCGCGGAACCTGCAGGCGACAACGGTCGTGCCGATCGGTAGCTGGGCGGCGGCCGTCGCGGCCAGCAGGATGGAGATGTACAGCGGGCGCATGGGTCGAGCTACGGCCGCGTCCAGGGGTGGCCGCGGCGGCGGTGCAGGATACCGGGTGCCTGGCGCCGATGGGCACCCGTGGCCGGCAGATCGGGCAGGCCGCACTCGGACCCACTGTGGCCCCGGCCTGCGGCGCACTACGCTCCCCGCCATGACCGGAATCGTGCTGACCACGGATCTCTCGCCCGAGTCGCAGCGCGCTTTCGCGCCGACGATGGCGCTCGCCCGGTTGCTCGGCAAGCAGGTGACCCTGCTGGCCGTGGTCGAGGATCTGGCGTTCGAAGTGGTGGCCAGCGGCGGCCTGATGACGACCTATCCCGACCGCGCCCAGCTGGTGCACGACTTCGAGCGGCGGCTGGCAGAGCTGGCGGCGACGGTCGGCAAGGACGTGCGGTGGCAGGTGATCGAGGGCCACGACATCGCCATCCAGATCGTCGAGTTCGCCAGCGGCGCCAAGGCCGACTTCATCAGCATGGCGTCGCATGGCCGGCGCGGCATCCGTCGCATGCTGCTCGGCTCGGTGGTCGAGGACGTGCTGCGGCGATCGCACATACCGGTGATCGTGTTCCCGCCACCGGTAAGCTGAGTAGGGCCCGCGGTTGGCTCGAGCTGGCGACATGGTGGGACCGTGCACTACCGTTCGCCGACGCCAATCCCGAGTCTCTTCACCATGACCACGATCCGAGTCGTCGCCCGCGCCGTTGCCAGACCCGAGGGCAGGAAGCAGTTGCAGGACGCGCTGCTCGCCTGCGTGCCGCCGACGCGCAAGGATCCCGGCTGCCTGCGCTACGACGTCACCCAGAGCACCACCGATCCGAACGAATTCGTCGTGCTCGAGGAATGGCGCAGCGAGCACGACATCGAAGCCCACATGCGGACCACGCATGTAGTCGCGCTGCTGGCCAAGGTGCCGGCGCTGGTGACGGCGCCGCCCGAGATCAAGAGCTACAAGGTGATCGGGTAGCACAACGCGAACGCACGAGTCGCCGCGGCGCCGGCGTCACTGCGCGGCCTTGCGCGGCTTCGCCTTCGCGGTCGTCAGCTTCACGACCTTTGCCTTCCCAGGCCTGCTTGCTGCCGGTGTCGGTTCGACCGCGACCTTCGCTGCGGCGCCCCTGCCGATCTTGTCGAGCAGGCCGATGCGTGTCTTCATCTCGGCGTCGGTGTCGAGCGAGAAACTGTGGCCATGGCCGAGCTCGTCGCGCAGGAACGCCGCGGTGCTCACGGCCAGGTCGTCGAGCCGCTGCTGCGACGCCTTCGACGGCGTGTCGAAGCAGCGGATCACGATTCCCTTGCGGTCCGGGTCGTACTCCCAGAAGCCGCACAGGCGGCCATCGGCGATCACGCCGCGGAACGCCATGTGTGCAGCATCGGCGAGCGCGGTCGGTCCGCCGCCGCCCCAGTTGGGCACCATCAGACCGTGGTGCTGCGCGTCGACCAGATGGCGCGGGCCACCGGCGAGGTGCATCAGGTTGTCCTCGAACGGCAGCAGCGCCGTCGCCGCGGCCGCGGAATCGGCGTCGCGCAGCAGCGCCGTCACGTCCGGCGCGGCGAACGCTTCGCCGTCGATGCCCTCGGCGGTGACCGGACGCAGGTCGACGTGCGCCAGCGCCGCCCTGGCATCGCGCTGGGCGAGGCCCGACCAGTCGCAGAAGTGCTTCAGCGTGCCGATGCCGGCGGTGCGCACGAACAGTTCGAGCATGCGCGCGTGCAGCTTGCCCGGCGCCTCGGGCAGCGCGGCGTTGGCGAACGGATCCTTGCCGGTCGCGCGCCACAGGTAGCGCTCGGTGTCGAGGCGGCCGCCTTCGGGCGTGCGCGTGACCTTGCCGGCGAACTCCAGCAGCCGCAGCGCGCCGGGCAGCGGCGAGCTGATGCCGACCTTCTTGCCGCGCTCGCCGAGGCTGCGCACGCTGCCGTCGGGCATCGCCCGGCGCAGCGAGTCGGTGGTCAGCGGGCCCTGCGTGACCAGCACGGTGAACGCGACGTCGGCGACTTCCTGGACTTCGCCCTGCTTGATGCCGGCCTTGTCGTACTCGCGCTCGACCCGCGGCCGCGACATCAGGTCGGCGAAGCGCAGGCACAGCGGCACGTCACGCTTTGCCACCAGATAGATGCAGCCGCGCGCGGCCGGGATCACCTGCGCGGTGCCGGCGGTGACCACTGCGTCGAGGTCGGCGCGATGCAGGCCCGGCACGCGCGCGCGCACGCCGAGGTAGCTGTCGGCGCCGCCGAGCGTGCGCACCAGGCCGGTGCGTTCGAGCGTCGGCAGCAGCGGCGGTTTCCGTTCCGGCGGCAGGCCCTGGGCGAGGATGCGGACGGCGCGAACCTGGGCTGGGGTGAGAGCGAGCGGTTTCGGTGCCGGCATGGTCGTTGGCGATACGGAAGTGCCTGGAAGAATCGTGAACGGGAGCGAGCCCGGCAGCCGACGTCCAGTGCGATCTCTGCCGATCGATCCGGACACCGCGCCGGTCGCCACGTTGCCGGGGCCGGACGCCGATGGATCGGCCGCCGTCGATGGGCTGGTGCCTGCATCGCCGACCTTGGATGATTGCCAGCGAGAACCGGATCGACTCGACCGACAGGTCGTTCGTCGAGACGGGTCATCCTCAGCTGCCGAGGTACAGAGGCACAAGATGACGGACCCCGAGCGCCAACTGGTGCGGGTGAACGGAGCGACCACGCCAGCGCTCATGGGGCGCCGCACCGCGATCCTCAGTCTCGTCTGTCTGGCGTTGCTGGTCGCGCTGACCGGGGCGCGCCAGGCGATCGTCGAGCGGGGGCGGATCGACGTCGTGGTCGTTCTCGTGGTGTGCTCGGGGATGGCGCTGGCATGCGTCTACGATGCGCGCCGCCTCGGCAGGCCGCTGCCTGGCATAGCTCCCTCGGCGATCCTCTTCGCCTGGCCGATCGCGGTGCCCGCATACCTCGTGTGGTCTCGAGGTTGGAAACGCGGGATGCTGCAAGCGATGGCGTTCCTGGTCGCACTGGCCGTGCTCCTCTATGGTTCGTTCTTCGCGGCCGGCTACGCCGTGTGGGGCGCGGCCTTCTTCGAGACGCGCTGACCACCACTGCCTCCCATGACCGACGCCGATGAACGCCAGGAGGGCTGGTTCGCTCGACGGCTACGGCCTGGTGCTTTCGGGGCGTTCGTCGGCGCGGTCGTGGGTCTGATCCTGTCCGGGCTCGTGCACGCCAGCCTCGTCGATGGTGTCCTGTACGGAGTGGTCGCCGGATTCATTCTCGGTTTCCCGGCAGGAATCGAAGTCTTCGAGCTGATCCTCACCGTGTTCTGATCAGCTGACCAGCCAATCCCGACCCACGAGATTGGTGGACGCCTCAAATCATGAGCACTCGACCCAAGCCCCGTTGCGTCGTGATTCCCGAGGCCCGCAGGTACGAGAAGAAAACCGTTCGTCGAATTGCCTACGACGGAAGGCTGCTGACGATCGACATCCAGGGACCTGCCTTCAGCTACGCGCAAGTCGTGTTCAGGAACCCTGTGGGTATTCGCGTCCTCGACGAGAGGGAGCTGTGCGAGTTCTGGAACACGTACAGCGAGCCACATGGTTGGGGTGGCTGGCTCGAGTTGGAGCGGGGCCGAACGACGTTCACCGGCTTCATCCAGGGGCTTCGAGAGTTCATGATCGTCGACGACAAGTGCATCAACGTGCTTTGCACCAAGCTTCCTCGCCTCATTGACCTCGGTGCAGATCCAGGCAAAGCCTGACTGAGAGATTCGCTCTTCGTGCTCAGCGCGCTTTCCAGCACGAACGCCGGTGGCCGTCGACCACGCCGACCGCCTGCAGGAACGCATAGACGATCGTGCTGCCGACGAACTTGAAGCCGCGTCGCTTCAGCTCCTTGCTGATCGCATCGCTGAGCGGCGTGGTCGCCGGCACCTGCGCGCGCGTGCGCGGCCTCCGGACGATCGGCTTGCCGTCGACGAACGCCCACAGCCAGCGCGCGAACGAACCTTCCTGCGCCTGCAGCTCGAGGAACGCGCGCGCATTGCCGATCGCCGAGTTGACCTTCAGCCGGTTGCGCACGATGCCCGGATCGGCGAGCAGCTGGCGCACCTTGCGCGCATCGAAGCGCGCCACCTCGCGCGGGTCGAAGTTGGCGAACGCGCGGCGGTAGGCCGGGCGCTTCCTGAGGATCGTGATCCAGCTGAGACCGGCCTGCGCGCCTTCGAGCAGCAGCATCTCGAACAGGTGGCGGTCGGAGCGCGACGGCACGCCCCATTCACGGTCGTGGTAGCGCTGGTACAGCGGATCGTCGCCGGCCCACCAGCAGCGCGGCCGGTCGGTGGCGGGCGCGGCCATCAGCCGCCGGCGCTGCCGACCAGGGCTTCGACCGCGACCCGTTCCTTCGGGATCGCCGCGGTCAGCACCTCGGCGCCGCTCGGCGTGCAGTGCACGTTGTCCTCGATGCGGATGCCGCCGAAGCCGCGCAGGCTGTTCATCGTCAGGAACGACTCGGCCCTGGTGAAGTCGACCATGCCCTTGAACTTCTTGCGGAACTCGGCGTGGTGGATCATCGCCGGCACGAAGTAGACGCCGGGCTCGATCGTGAAGCACATGCCGGCCTGCAGGTCGAGGTCGAGCCGCAGGTAGGCGAGGCCGAACTGGTCGCTGCGCTTGCGGCCCTTGGCGTAGTGCACCTGGTCGCCGAAGCCCTCCATGTCGTGCACGTCGAGGCCGAGCAGGTGGCCGATGCCGTGCGGGAAGAACAGCGCGTGCGCGCCGGCGTCGACCAGCTTGTCGATGTCGCCCTTCATCAGCCCCATCGACACCAGGCCCTCGGTGATGATGCGGGCGCCGAGCAGGTGGATGTCGCGGTAGCGGACGCCGGGCTTGACCGCCTCGATCGCCGCCTTCTCGGCCGCCAGCACGATCTCGTACACGTCGCGTGCCTCGGGCGAGAAGTGGCCGTTGACCGGCCAGCAGCGCGTGACGTCGGCGCAGTAGCCGCTCTTGTTCTCGGCGCCGCCGTCGAGCAGCACGATGTCGGTGTCGAGCAGCATGTTGCCGTGCGCGTTGTTGTGCAGCACCTCGCCGCGCACGGTCAGGATCGTGTTGTAGGCCGGCACGCAGCCATGGCGAGCGAACGTGCCCTCGACGTGGCCGACCAGGTCCTGCTCGTAGAGCCCGGGCCGCGTCTTGGCCATCGCCACCACGTGCGCTTCGCGCGTCACCGCGGCGCAGCTGCGCATCTCCTGCAGTTCCTCGGGGTCGCGGCGCAGCCGCAGCTTGGCCAGCGCCGCGATCAGCTTCGGATCGCCGATCTTGTCGGCAGCGAAGAAGTCGAGCTGCTGGCCGCTGATCTCGGCCGCGGTCGCCGTCGCCTTGGGGTCGTGCACCGCGAGCGCCGACAGCCTGCGCTTGCCGACCTTCTTGTGCACCAGCGCCGCCAGATCGGCGCGCTTCTGCACCGCGGTCACAGAGAGACCCTGCTTCATGTCGTCGAACGACGGCTGACTGCCGTGCCACAACGCGTCCTCCGGCGTGCGCTCGGCGAGGAACAGCGTCACCGAGCCGTCCTCGGGGTCGAACAGCGCGGCGGCGCCCGGCTCCGGCTCGGGGAAGAAGAACTGGAACGTGCTGTCGGCGCGGAACGGATACCAGTTCGCCGGGTAGTTGCGGCTCAGCCGGCCGCCGGCCATCAGCAGCACCGGCGTGTCGATGGCCTCGAGGAACTGCGCGCGGCGGCGCTTGAAATGGGGCAGGGTCGGCATGGAGCCGGTCAGATTAGCGGGGCAACTGCCCAAGGCCACCGGGCCGACAGGCGGATGCGCCGTCCAGTGGGCACGTGGGTCAGGATCGCCTATGGTCATTTCACCCAGGTGGGGAGTCTGCTTCGACCCGTTCCGTCCTGCGCCCCGCCGTCAGCCAGGGATCCGAGCACGCATGAACCCCAAGGGACTCGTCGTCGTCCTCTTTCTCGTCGCCATCACCGGCGCCGGTGTCTGGCTCGGTCTCCGCAGTGGCGGTGATCGCGAACCCCAACCGATCGCGCCGGCCGCCGTGCACGCCACCGCGGGCGGCGGCCTCGATGCCCTGACCGCCGACCAGGCCGGGGCCAGCGTCGCGGCGGCCGACGCGCCGGGCAAGGTCGAACGCACCGCGCTGGCCACCGGCAAGGCGGCCGATGACGACCGGACGTTCGCGCTGCGCGGCCGGCTGGTCGACAAGGCCCAGGCCCCGAAGGCCGGCGTCACCGTGCTGCTGACCGCGTTCGCGACCCCGTTCGACTTCGAGCCACCGGCGTTGCCGTTACCGCGTCGCGGCGCCGACCGTAGCGCCGATCGCGGGGAGCAGCGGCCGCACACCGAGTCGGGCCAGGACGGACGCTTCGAGTTCCGCGTCAAGTCCGGGCAGTCGGGCTTCGTCACCCTCGATGGCAAGGCGCTGGTCCTGCGGCAGGGCGAGGCGCGCTTCTCGGCGCTGAAGACCGACTTCGATCTCGGCGACCTGCAGGTGATCGCCGCCAGCGTGCTCGCCGGCGTCGTACAGGATGCGCACCGGCAGCCGGTCGCCGACGTCAAGGTCGGCAGCACGCGCGGCGGCGAACTGGCGTTCGGCTTCGAGCAGTCGGCGACCACCGACGCGCAGGGCCGCTTCCGTCTCGACGGGCTGTTGCCCGGCAATGTGACGCTGCGCACCGCGTCGGCGAAGTTCCTGCCGACCTTGCGGGAGCTCGAACTGGCCGCCGAGCAGCAGCAGCTCGACGTCGTGCTGGCCGTCGTCCAGGGCAACGCGATCTCCGGCCAGGTGGTCGACGACCGCGGCCAGCCGGTCGCTGGCATCAAGGTCGGCGCCAAGCGCAAGGAGCAGAAGGCCGGCGTGTCGATGGAGCGCTTCACCCCGGACGAAGCGACCGTGAGCGACGCCGGCGGCTGGTTCACGTTGTCCGGCCTGCAGGGTGACACCGCCAGCGTGCGCGCCTGGGGCGCCGGCCATGCGCCGGTCGCCGAGAGCAACGTGCCGGTCGGCACCGGCAACCTGCTGCTGCGGGTGCAGCGCTGCGGCGCGATCGCCGGCGTGCTGAAGGACAGCGCCGGCGCGCCGATCGCCGGCAGCCGCGTGTCGGCAGCTGCGCGCGGCAACGGCGACGGCATGCTCCGGCTCGGCGTCGAGGACCTCGACCTGCCGCTGCCGGCCGGCGACGCCGTGGCGACGACCGGTGACGACGGCAGCTTCCACATCGACGGCGTGGCACCCGGGACCGTGACCGTGCGCGCGCGCGGCAAGGGCCACCGGCCGGCCGAGCACGCCGGCGTGGCCGTCCACGCGGCGCAGACCACCGAGGGCATCGCCCTGGTGGCCGAGCGCGGCGCGACGGCGCGCGTGAAGGTGCTCGACGACGCCGGCGCCCCGGTGGTCAAGGCCACCGTGCGCGCCAGCCAGAAGAAGGCGCCGCCGGCCGGCGACGGCGGCGGCTTCCGTTCGCGGCAGATGCGGGTCGAAAGTTCGGACAGTGGCCACGCGATGGTGTTCGGTGGCGACCAGAACCTCGGCCAGGCGGAGACCGACAGCGCGGGCATCGCCGAACTCGACGGCCTGCCGGCAGGCCCGGCGACGTTCACCGCGGCCCATGACGGTCTCGCCGAGCCGAAGCCGATCGATCTGACGATGCCGACGACCGGCGTGGTCGATGCGTCGATGGTGATGCGCCGGCCGGGCTGGGCTCAGCTGCGGGTCGTCGATGCCGCCGGCCGACCGGAGGGTACGCGCTGGGTCGTGCACGGTCCGATCGGCAGCGACGAGGACGAGCGCGATCGCAGTGGCGCCACCGACCAGAGCGGTGCAACGCGGGTCGGGCCCCTGCCGCCCGGCCAGTACTTCGCCGAACTGGAACTGGCGGGCGCGAGCCGTCCGCTCGGTGGCGCTTCGTTCATGGTCGCCGGCGACAGCCGGCGCCTGCCGCAGACCCACAGCCCGTTCACGATCATCGGCGGCAAGGACACCGAAGTGACGCTGACCAGGCCGGTGCTGACGCGGCTGTACGGCAAGGTCACCGATGGCGACGGGCCGGTGGCCGGATGCGTGGTCGAGCTGCAACCGGCGGCGGCTGCGGCCGGCGAACCGGGACCGCTGGCGGACTTCGGCCAGCACTCGGCGCACACCGGCACAGGCGGCGAGTACGAGATCGCCGACGTCGCGGCCGGCCAGTACTCGATCCGCTGGGGCAAACCGGAGCAACTGGTCAAGGCGCGCCAGGCGCTCGAGGTGCCGGCCGATCTCGACCAGCTGCACCAGGATCTGCAGCTGCGGGTCGGCAAGCTGAAAGTGCAGGCGTTCAGCAAGACCGACGGCGAAGGCATCGAGGGCGCTGAAGTCGAACTGATCGAGGGCGCGTCGGCCGGCGACCAGCCGGCGCCACAGCGGCGCCGCGTGATGATGGTCAGCATGTCGCTGAGCAGCGACGGCGGCGGTGACGTGACGACGATGTCGATGGGCGACCAGCACAAGAAGACCGACGCCGACGGCAACGCCGTGCTCGACGACGTGCCGCCGGGCACCTACACGGTGCGCATCACCCACGACAAGCACGTGACCAAGGAGCTGAAGAACCAGAGCGTGGCCGAGGGCCAGACCACCGACTGCGGTCGTGCCGACATGGAGCAGGCCGGTCGCATCCGCGGTCGCGTGCTCGCTGCCGACGGCAAGCCGGCCGGCATGGCGCTGGTGCAGTGTCGCAAGGTCGGCGAGTCCGGCGATGGCCAGCGCCAGCCGGCGATCGGCGGCGCCTTCACCTTCAACGGCCTGGCGCCGGGCAGCTACACGCTGCGGGCGCAGGCGATCGCGATGAACCAGGATTCGCCGCCGTTCGGCCCCGAGGTCGAAGTCGAGGTCAAGGCCGGTCGCACGCCGACGGCGGCCGAGCTGCAGGTGGCGCGCTAGCGAACCGGGCTCACGTGCGGTGCCGATCCGCGGCATCGCCGGCGCGATTGCCCGCGCCATCCGCCGCCGCCGCGGCGTTTGCATCGGCCGCCGGCGTGACTGCCAGCGCGCGACAGCGGGCCTCGTGCAGCGCGGCCTTGAAGCGCTCGACGTCCGGATACTTCGCGCGCAACGCCGCGGCGTCGACGCGGTCGCAGCACTGGCGCAGCCACAGCAGGTCGGCGGTGATGCGCGCGCGGATGCGATCACCGTCGGTTGCCATGCCGAGCCGGCCGCCGGAGTCGGCGCCGACCGCGAGCGCGAACAGCCCGATCGGGTAGTCCCGGGCGCGGAAGTAGCCGTCGTACAGCGCGACCATGGTGCCGGGACGCAGTTCACGCAGGTGGCGGATCTCGACGTGCAGTTCGCACACGTGCAGGGCGAGCATGCGGGTGCGCTGGTCGGCGAGGCCGGGGAAGCGATCGAGCACGCGCTTCACGTGCGCGGCGCCGGCGCGTTCATGCCCGGGGTGGCCGGGCAGCTGCAGCGGATCGGTGAAGCCCTTGCCGAGGTCGTGGCACAGCACCGCCAGCAACACCGCCATGCGGTCGCGCTCGTCGAGGTGCGCGCAGCGTTCCACGGCCCATTCGAGCGCCAGCACCATGTGCAGGGCCTGGCCGATCTCCGGGTGCCAGCGCTGCGGCCCGGCCGGCCGGCCGTCGAACTGGCGGTCGAGTTCCGGCGCCAAGGCCGCCAGCAGACCGGCCTCGTGCAGGTCGACGAACAGTCGGCCGGGCGAGCGGCAGCGGCCGAGCCCGGCGCGCAGTTCGGCGCCCAGCGCCTCGGCCGGCACGCCGGCGAACGCCTCGGCAGTCGGCGTCAGCTTGCGCACCGCGCGGTCGAGCTCGAAGCCGAGTTCGTGCGCCTTGCGGTAGTAGCGCAGCCAGCGCACCGGGTGCTCGCGCACGCGTGCGGCAGCGTCGCCGACGGCGACGATGCGGCGCCCGCGCCAATCGGCGAGCCCGCCGGTCGGGTCGACGATCGCGCCCGAGGCGAGGTGGAACGCCAGTGCGCCGATCGTCATGTCGCGCGCCTGCAGGTCGGCGACGATGCGCTGGTCGAGCGGCAGGCGGGTGTCGCCGGCGCGGAACGTCGTGACCTCGATGCGGTGGCCGCCGACCTTGAGCGCCAGCGTGCCGCGCTCCTGGTTGCCCTCGGTGGTGGGGAACGACACGCCGCGCTGTTCGAGCAGCCGGCGGCCGGCATCGACGTCGAGCGCCCACGACAGATCGAGATCGGCCGGCCGCGGCGGCGCCACGCCGGCTTCGGCACAGGCGATCGCCAGCGCCTGGCTGCCGACGATGCAGGTGCCGAGGCGCGGATCGAACAACCAGTCGGCGTGCGTGCGCAGGAAGGCCACGGCGTCCGCCGGCGCGGCGTCATTGGTCGTCGACACCGGTGCCCCGGTTGCCGCCGGGGCGCCGGTCACTTGTGACTGTTCTTCGCCAGCCATTCGCGGGCCTCGGCTGCGGTGCTGAAGCGCTGGCCGGTCAGCGTGAACAGCGCGTCCTTGACCTTGCTGCGCCACGCGGTCCACGCCTTCCACCGCGCCTCCCAATAGCTGGCCGGCGGATTCTCCAGGACGTCGACGTTCTTGGGGATCGGCTCGTCGAGGTTGCGCAGCAGCAGCTCTATCGCCTGCTTCTCCTTCTGCACCGTGACCAGATCGAGGATCGACTCCTGCAGCGGCACGTGCTCCTGCGCGTAGTCCTGCTCGAACAGCGGCTCGATGTCCTTCCACTGCTTGGATTGGTAGCCGGTGTGCTGCAGGCCACGGAGCAATTCGGCGGCCACGGCCGGCACCTTGATCACGTCGGCGTTCTTCAGCAGCTGCAGGATCGCCGGGTTGGCATCGGTGGCCGGTTGCAGGGCCAGCAGTTCGGCCGCCCGCTTGCGCACCACCACGCTCTTCTCGAACAGCACCACCTGGGCCAGCGGGCGCACCAGCAACTTGTTGGCCCCCTTGGCCAGCTCCTCGACCGCGCGCACCTTGTCGGCCAACGACAGCTGTTGCTTGCCACTCCTGGCGAACGCGTCGACCAGCGTCTTGGCGTCCTTGTCGCTGATCGGCCGTAGCGGTGCAGCCTGGGCTGCCGGCGGCGTCGCCGTGGGCGCCGGCTGTCCGGCCGGAGTCGGGTCTTGCAGCAACAGGGTCGCGACGAGGAGGGCAGCGAACATGACCCCGTCATGATAGCGACCCCGGGCCGGCGTGCCGCCAGGTTGCTTCCAGTGTGCCGGTGCCATCGGCCGATCCAGTAGGCATGCGCTGCCGTATATCGTTGTCGCTGCTGCTCCTGTCGCTCCTGCCCGCGTGCCTCGAACTCGAGCAGACGATCACCATCGCCGCGGACGGCTCGGGCACCCAGGATCTGCGGCTGTCGCTGGGCGCCTCGACGCTGGCGCAGGTGAAGCGCGCCACCAGCGTGATGGACGGTGGCGGCATCGATCCGCTGCAGGTGTTCGACAAGGAGACGGTCGCGAAGGAACTGCGCGACGCCGGCCTGGTGCTCCTGGCCCACGAGGCGAGCGAGCTGGGCGACAAGCATCGGGTCAGCGTCGCCGCGTCGTTCAAGGACCTGGCCGCGCTGCGCAAGAGTCCGCTGTGCGGCAACCTCGCGCAGTGGGCGTGCGCGGCCGGACCGAAGGCCGGCACGATCCGCCTGACCTTCTGGCCGCAAGGCAAGGACGCCTGGGTGCAGGCGCGCCAGAAGGCCGAGGCGATGCAGAACGACACCGATCCGACCGCGGCCGAGTTCTTCCAGAAACGGAAGCAGCAGCTGGCCGGACTCGACCTGGTGCTGCGCCTCAAGCTGCCGGGCAAGGTGCTGGTGTGGACCCGCAACCTGGAGAAGACCGGTGAGCAGGAGGTCGTGGCGCACATCACCGCCGAGCAGATCCAGACGCCGGGCGATCTGGTGCGGCGGCTGGCGCCGCGCTTCGAAGTGGTCCTCGACAGCACCGGCTGTTCGCTGCCACTCGACGACAAGTAGCAGCTCGCGCGCCCGCGGGCAGTGCCGGTGTGGCCTGGCCCGCGGGTCGAACACGGGCGCTCGAGACTCGGCGAACGGATCGTGTTCGTATCGGACTGATCGGCCGCCGATAGTTGCCGTGCATGTTGGCGAAGTTGGCGCGGTGGTGGATCACGGTGCTCGCCGGCGTCCTGATCGGCGGCGGCCTGGTGCTGCACGGTCAGGTGGCGCTGGCGCGCTACCTGCGCCAGCAGGTGACCGACACGTTCTTCCTGTGGAAGGCGATCGGCAATGCGACGTTCTTCCTGCAGAGCAACGACCATCGCCTGGCGTTGTCGCTGGCCGAGGTGCCGGCCGAAGTGATCGACGAGTCCGACCGCGCCGGCTGGACGCTGGTGATCGTCGGCTCGCTGCTGGCGGTGTGCGCGCCGCTGCTGCGCCGGCCGGCGTCGGACCAGCCGCAGGGTCGTGGCCGCCGCGCGGCTACTGCAGCTTGACGAACCTGCCGCCGTTCTCCTCGGCCATGCGCCGCATCAGTTCGGCCGGGGTCAGCGAGTTGGTACGCGGATCCTTCTCGTTGTCCGAGGTGATGAAGATCGTGTTGATCCGCACCTTGCTGAAGCGGTTGGTCTCGCCAACGATGCGCAGGATCTCCACGGCGTCGATCACCTCCCCGACCGACGGCCCGCCATCGGACACCATGAACATCTCGTCGAGGTTGCTTTCGTAGCGGTCGCCGTACGCATATGACTTCATCTTCAAGCCTTCGACCAGACCGGCCCACATGTTGGTGCCGCCATTGGCCTTCATCTTCCTGATGAACTCGAGCGCTTCGGTCCTGTTCTTCTGGTTGGCGAGCTGCAGGTCCTTCTTCCAGACCTTCGCGTCGACGTTGTAGGTGACGAAGTTGAGCGCCGCGTTGTCGGGCAGCTCCTGCACGGCGCGCGTCAGTTCTTCCTTGGCGATGTCCAGGCGGGTCGTGATCTTGACCTCGCCGTTGGGGTTGTGGCCTTGCATCGCGAAGTCCATGCTGCCGGACAGGTCGACGACGAACAGCACGCGCGTGCCCTGGACCGGGATGCCGAACAGCGTGCTGACGGTTGTCCCGGCCTTGCCGGCGGGCTCGGGCGTGCGACG
>Ga0209488_10000952_pt1 | contig 24512 bp, 12 predicted proteins | sample Rivendell_Oct201_8_FD_188349 | JGI IMG/M metagenome (GOLD analysis project Ga0209488, IMG submission 188349) | Vadose zone soil microbial communities from the Eel River Critical Zone Observatory, Northern California, USA -... | ecosystem: Environmental > Terrestrial > Soil > Vadose zone >...
CAAAATCGGTGGCCACGTTGCCGTGGTTGTCGACGGCAATGACCGTGGCACTCAGCGTGGTGCCCGCCGTCGTGGACGGCGGGAGGCCGGTGAGCAACAAGGCCCCCGCCGGACCAGCGATCACTTGGGTCGAGCGGAACCCCGTGATCGACGGATTCAGCGTTTCGGTGGCGGTTACCTTCTGCGGCCCGGCGGTGCCGAACTGCACGGTGACGACCTTCGTGCCGAGATCGGCCGGCGTGAAGGTGGTGTCCGGAATCGGCGTTGCCTGAAGGTCCGTATTGGTGAAGTGAAGAGTTCCCACGTACCCGGTCACGATGTTCCCGAAGGCGTCCCGCACCCGAACCGTGATGCTCTGGATTGCGTCAGTGGCGACCTGCGTCGGCAGCCCCTCGAGCGTGACCTGCGCAGCCCCCGCATCGACCACGGCGACGTTCGCCGTGACCATCGGAAGCCCCGCCGAGCTGACGATCATGACCCTCGACGTTGCTGCGCTGACGAGCACGATCGGGAATGGATGTGTCCCAAGGTCCGCGGCGGTAAAGGTGAAATCGGGGGGAAGCGCTGCCTTGGGATCGGTCGAAGCGAGGTGCACGGTGCTGGCGAAGTCCGTGACCACGTTGCCGTGCTTGTCGACTGCGGTCACGATGGCGGTCAGCGGCGTGCCCGCCACCGTGGACGCCGGGATGCCCGTGACGACCAGGCTCGCCGCCGGGCCGTGCACCACCTGGGTCACGGCCGGAATCGAAGTCGCGATCGACGGCGTCAAGGTATCCGCGGCGGCGAGCGACTGCTGGCCGGCGGTGGCGAACTGCACGGCCACGACCTTCGTGCCGAGATCCACCGGACTGAACGGCAGGTCCGGAATCGCCGGCGCTCCACGATCGCTGTTCGTGAAATGAAGAATGCCTGCGTAGTCGGTCGCTGGATTGCCGAAGACGTCCCGCACCGTCGCGGTGACGTTCTGGATCACGTCCACGGGGAGCTGCAGCGGGAGACCCTCCAGCGTCACATTCGCGGCTTGCGCGGAGGTCACTGCTACCAGGGCGGTCGCGGGCGCGAGACCGGCCGAGCTGACGGTCACGCTCGGGGTCCCGGCCTTCGTGAGCACGACCTCGAAGGTGCGCGACCCGACGTCCGCCGCCGAGAAGGTCGGGTCCGGCGGAAGCTGCGCCCCTGGATCGGTGGAGGCGAAGTGCACGGCGCTGGTGAAGCTGGTCGCGACGTTGTCATATGGATCGAACGTGGTCACGCCGAGCGCGACCGGCTGGCCGGCGACCACGGTGGCCGGAAGACCCGACAGCGAGAGACGGACCGCCGCCCCGGGCTGGACCGTGACGTGCGCGATGCCAATCGCGGAGGGAGCCGCCTTGTCCACCACGACGAAGGTGCGCGGACCCGCCGTCTTGAAGACGACCGTGGCGGTGATCTGGCCTCCGTCGGCCGGGCTGAAGGTGACGTCGCCGGGCGTCGCGCTCCGCGTGTCGTCGGTCGCGAACTCCACGGTGCCGCGGTAGCTCGCGTTCACGGCGCCCGACGTATCGACCGCCGCGACCTTGAAGCTGACCCCGACTCCCGCGACCGCGTTCACCATCTGCGTCAGCCGGAAGGTGGTCGCACTGGGCGGCGGAGCGGGCTTGTCGGACGAGCCGCCGCCGCAGGCGACCGCCAGGATCAACGCGCTTAGAGTGAGCCGCTTCATGGAATGGTGCTCCCGAACTTCGCCGTGAGGGCGGACACGTCTGCGTCGTCCACGGTTGCGGTCCCGTCGAGATCGACGGCGGAGTCGTAGACGAGGTTGCCGGTGGCCGACGGCGTCGAGCCCATGCGTGCGGCGAGCGACGCGAGGTTGAAGAAGTCGATGATCTTCGTCCGGTTGAAGTCGCCGGTGCCGCTGGCCACCGGCGGCTCGCTGTTCGGATAGATCTCCCAGACGCCCCGACCATACGTCGAGATGCGCACCAGGCTGCCGTTCTTGGAGATGCGGATGTCGGTGACGCGCACCGCGGGAAGCCCGGTGCCGTACGGCGCCCACGTGTTGCCCCCATCGGTGGTGCGATAGACGCCGAATTCGGTGCCGACCCAGATGATCTGGTCGGTCGTGTCGCTCCGATCGTAGCGAATCACGTAGACGGGGAAGTTCGGGAGGTCGAAGGTCGCACCGGGACCGCCCGCCGGATTGGGCGTCTTGTTCCCGTGGAACGGCTGCCAGGTGGCGCCGCCGTCCGTGGTCTTGAAGAGGTGCCCGACCTCCGGCGGGATGAGAACGACGGGATCGCAGGGGGGGGTCGGAGTCGCGCAGCCAGCGGTGGAAAGGACGGCGTTGCTGGAGACCAGCCACGTCAGCTTGGAGTCAGTGCCACCCAGGCTGGCCGGATTTTGCGGAGCGGCGAAGTCGCTGCCGTTGCCGATCCAGATGGTGCCGCTGCCGACGGTGGTCGCGCCCGGAATTTTGACGCCGTGCGCGCTGACCACCACGGTGGGCGGGCTCACCCCCGGCTTGTCATAGACGAGGAACGAGCCCATCCCGGTGGTGCTGACGAGTGTGGTGCCGGCGCTGGTCGTGACGCCGCCGTAGATCCGTGTGTTCGCGACGCCGTCGATGGTGTACCGGTACGGCGACACGCGCAGGCCCATGCCGCGGATGTTGCGGGGAGTGCCGTCCACGAAGATCGGGGCCTGAACGACCGTGCGGAACGTCGGGAGGAGCGAGACGGGATCGATCGTGATCAGGTTGCCATGTTCGTTGGAGGCCGAAGCGACGGCCGCGCTGTCGTCGCCCAGCGTGTCGTACCGGATGAGAAATGGATCGCTCGCGTTCGGGGGCACGCCCGGGTTGCGCCAGTTCGGACTCTCCACGCCGTTCTGGATCCGCGTCGCCTGGCTGCAGTCCCACGCCCGCGGCACGCAGTAGCGGCGCGAGCCGTTCACCGAGATCCAGTAGACCTGGTTCTGGCCGTTGGTGTCCGAGACAGCCGCGGAGCCGATGCCGTCGCCGCCCAGGATCTGGTCCCAGTTGCCCGGGTTCACGTCCGCGATGAAGGTCTCGTCGGTCACCAGCCGCCAGCGGGTGCCGTTGTCCTGCAGCCCGCCGAAGACCACGTTCGGGTTGCCCAGGGTCGGATCGCCGCTCCCGATCCCGTAGAAGAGGTGGGTGGAGAGGCCGACGTCCGGCTGCGTCCACGAGCCGAGCTCCGGCGTTGGCACGTCCCAGACATCGCGGCTCACGAAGATGCCGCCGTCGGTGCCGGCCAGGAGCAGCGCTGGCTGGCCGGCGATGCGCACCGCGAGCGAAGTGTGCCAGTCGGCGTGAACGTAACCGAGAAAACCGTTGGCGGTCCGGCCCAGGCCACTCTGCGGCAGCCAGTGCGAGGCGAGCCGGAACGTCTGGCCGCCGTCCACCGTCACCGCGCTGCACAGGTCGCCCCCGAACAGCACGCGGTTCGGGTCGCCCGGATCGACGGCGACGGTCAGGTTGTACCAGCTCTGCACGTGGCCGAGGTTCATGGTTGTGCAGCCGGATTGCGTCTCGGCGGAGTTGGTCGGATTTGCCACGGGCGTCGGGGTCGTCGAAGGGTTGGCCAGCGCGAGGCCGGTGGCGATGCGCGTCCAGGTGCTGCCGCCGTCCACGCTCTTGAGGTAGGCGGACGTCGCCGGGTTGAGACCGCCGCTGCTTTCCTGCACGGTAGCGGCCTGCGCGTAGAGCACCGTCGCTGCCGGGTTCCCTGCGGTGCTGCCCGCCGCGAACGCGATGCGGCCCACTTCGGTGGCGACGCTCTGGGTCACTTCCTTGGGGAGCGCGCCAGGAGTGCTCCGAATGGACGTCCAGGTCAGGCCACCGTCGATGCTCTTCCAGAAGTCGCCTTTGTTGTAGTGCGCAGCGTTGGTGTCACCCGCGCAAGCGATCGACCCCGACCCCGGCGAGGGCGGCCTCGTTCCCACCGTGGCGAGCGGCGGCGTAGGACAGGCGTACACGCCGCTCGCCAACCACTGCGACACCCCGGCGACTGCCCCCAGGTACTGGATTTCCCAGACGCTCTCGCGCGTGGGCCCGACGGTCGGATCGTTCGGGAGATCGACCAGTGTGAACGGAGTCGCTCCACCGTCGAGAGAGAGATACAGGCCGTCGTCCGTCGCCACCAGGATGTGCGACGTGTTGTTCGGGTCGATGCGGATCTGCCGGACGTTGAGCGGCGTGCTCGGTTTCCCGTCGGCGGGATGGGGCACGCTGCCGAGCGCGATCGGCGGATTCCACACGCCGGCGGCATCGCCAGGAGTGTACGTGCCCTTCACGAGCAGCCCCGACTGCTGGTCGAAGGCGTCGCCCAGCCCGAGCCAGACGGTCACCTTGCGGGTCGTCGCGTCGAAGTTCTGATCGATCGCGATGGCGCCGATCGCCTGCGCACCCAGGTTGTCCGTGATCGGCTTCCACGCGGGAGCGTTGGTGCTCATGTCCGCGAACCACACGCCGCCGCCCGAGGTGCCGAGGAAGGTGAGGTACGGGTTGCCCGGGTGTACCGCGATGGCTGTCGGGCGCCCGGAGTCCATCGCCCGGTAGAAGCTGCCGTTGAACTCGGACCGCGCCGCCAGCGGACCGAGGTTGGTCCACTTGCGCGTGCCGGGGACCGTGGCGCCGGCGGCCGCCGCGACGGTAGGGTCCGCCCAGATCGCGCTCGTCTCCGCGGCGAGGTTGATCAGGTACTGCTGCGCCTCCGGAGGCCGGGGTCCGATCTCCGCGTCCATGGCGAGCCGCCGGATATCGGCGTTGTCGGTCTCGTTGGGATTGTTGGGATCGCCGGAGGCTGCGTCGGCGATGAGCGCGGTCAGGTCCACTCCGTCGGCGCCGCTGCTGAGCGCCGCCCGGGCGGCAGCGATCGCGGCCTGGTGCTGGGCCGCTTCCCACGCCCTGAATGCTCCGGCCACACGCGGCATCGCCACGAACGCGGCGACTGCCACGAGACCGGCGACTGCCCAAAGCCACTTGCTCTTGGCCATTTTGAACCCTTGATTTTGGAGAACCCCCCCGCCCCCGCCGGTATAACCAGACGGAGGATATTACTCTCCATCCCCTCCCTGTGAGCCACCCATTTTGTAGTGTCGGATGATGAGCCGGCCCATCGTCGGATTTAGAAATTATCCGACTCACGTCTTATCGAAAGTTGAACTCGGATTCGGGAGTGGGTTCACCTCTTGCATGCACTCCCGCTCGTGTGCCAGCGTCTTACCGATTTCGCCATCGGAGTGATGCGCGCACAAGCGGTCTGGGGGGAAACGCTTCTGCGCGCACTCACTCCGATGTAATCGCAACCGGCAGCGGCAACCCGGGCAGCACCTTCTCGACGGTGATGGGAAAATCACGTACGCGGACGCCGGTGGCGTTGAACACCGCATTCGCGACGGCTGCGTTGGCGCCGCAATTCCCCAGCTCGCCGACCCCCTATGCTCGTACGCGTAGGTGGCCTGGCCAGTCAGCTTCAAGGGTCCGTCGATGCGGTCGATGGGCTCTCCGATCATGAGCGTCTCCTCAGCCCACCTGTGCAGCCTGAGCCAACGTGCGGCAGAGCGTGCGTTTCGCCAACTCGATCTTGAAGTCGTTGTGACCCCGCCCGACGGCGTCTTCATGGCCTTGCGGTAGACCTGCCGGCGCGCCGGCGGAGGCGGCAGGACCACAGCGGTGATCATCTCGCCCGGTCGCAAGAGGGTCTCGATGTGTGGCGTGTCGCCGGGCAGCGGTGGAAATCTCCGATCGCGACGCTGCGCGTGCGTTGGTCGGCATCGAGCAGCTCGATCCGGGCCTCCAGCACCGTCATTACAACCGCCATGTCCGAGGGATGAGTCGCGATGCAGGCGTCGCTCGCGCCGAGGATCGCGTGCGCCCGGCTGAAGCCCTCGATCGCAGAGCAGCCCGACCCGGATCGTTTGTAGCGCGGTACGCCTCGCCCGATACCCACAAAGGCCTACCTTGCCCCCGTTTACTCGACGACTGAACGAGGGCACCGTCCCCAGCTCACGGCACAGGCGGGCAGCCGGCCGACAGCCAGGCTCCCGCCGGGAGAGGTTGCATGCGAGCGACGGGACGGGTTTCGGCTGCCGTATTCCTCTTCCTCTTCGCGTCGGCCGGGTCGCGCGCGGCCACGGTCGGGATCACCGACGGAACCACGAAGATCCGACCGTCCGACGCGCTGCCGGCGGCGACCTCGGCGTCAATCTCCGCGGCGCGCAACGAGTACGAGGGCTTCCAGATCGCCGTCCGGCAGCCGAGCACGGCGACGGCAGCGCTGAGGCTCAATTCGTACTCCTGGGCCCAGCCCCTGACCGGACCCCAGGGCGCGACGATCCCGGCCGCCAACGTGCGGGTCTTCGCCGAGGTCATGCACGGCGTCACCATGGCTTCCGGGCCCGACGGCGCGACCGGTCCGTGGCCCGACGCGCTCATCCCCGACGTCGACGACATCGCCGGGCAGAAGCGCAATGCCTTCACGAAATGGTGGTCGGTCGCACCCGGCAAGAACGGCGTGATCTACGTCGAGGTGCACGTTCCCGACGACGCGCCCGCCGGGAGCTACGCCTCGACGCTGGGCCTGTCGTTCAGCGACGGGACGACCCCCGCCGTTCCAGTGACTCTCACCGTCTGGGATTTCAATTTGCCTTCGACGAGCAGCCTGCCGTCGGCGTTCGGGATGACCACCGACTTCATCTGCCGCGCCATGAACGGCACCACCTGGTGCAACAGCTCCGCGGACAGTACGAGCGCGGCGGTGCCGTGGGCGCGCTTCCTCCTCGATCACCGCATCTCGACGTCGGTCGTGCAGAGTGGGCCCCCCGGGCTGGGCGGCACCTGCAACCTGTGGGCGAACCCACCGACGTGCGATTGGTCCGCCTGGGATGGCGCCTACGCGGGGCTCCTCGACGGCACCGACCCCGCGCTGCACCTCAAGGGCGCGAAGCTCACCACGGTGAAGTTCCAATGGGCATCGAGCTACTCCGACCCGGCGGCCATGGTCCAGCGCCGCGCCTGGGCGCTGCACCTCCGCCAGAAGGGATGGTTCGATCGCACGTTCGACTATACCTGCGACGAGCCCCCGGCGACCTGCGCGTGGTCGGACATCTCGAAGCGCGCCGCCATCGTCCACGGCGCCGACCCGGAATTCCGCACGATGGTGACGACCACCCTCCGCGATGCAAAGGCCAATCTGCCCACGTATCTCGCAGACATCGACATCATCGATCCCGTGCTCAACTTCATGAACGACAAGCCCGGGCAGGCCAATCAAGGCAACCAGCGCGCGTCCTACGCACCGTGGAGCGACGCGCTTCCGCAGCAGCGACGCCTCTGGTGGTACCAGAGCTGCATGTCGCATGGCTGCGGAAACGCCACCAGCACCGACCCGTATTGGGCCGGGTGGCAGGCTGACTACGTCATCGACGCGAGCGGCGTGAAGAACCGCGCGATGGAGTGGCTCTCTTACCTGTACCGAATGCAAGGCGAGCTCTACTACGACACGGTCGGCTCTCTCGCCAACGCGTTCACGGACCAGAGCGGCTTCGGCGGCACCGGCGACGGCAACCTGCTGTACCCGGGCACCGTCGCGAATATCGGAGGTACGACCGGCATTCCCGTCGCCAGCCTCCGCCTCAAGCTCATCCGCGACGGAATGGAGGACTACGAGTACCTGCGCCTGGTGGCGGCCGGCGATCCGGCTTTCGCCGACGGCGTGGCACGCAGCCTCTTTCCCGACCCGGGCACGTACGCGCCGGCGCCGGCGCGGCCGACCTCGGCGCAGCTCCAGAGCGCCCGGGCGCAGCTCGCGCAGCGCATCGTCGAGCTGCGGAACGGCCCGCAGCGCCCGACGTACGTGGCGCGCCTGCACGCCGCGGTCGCCGTGGACGGAGCGTTGTCCGAGTGGTCGTCGGTTCCGGGCATCGCGCTCGACCCGCCGTCGGTCGGCTCGGACAACGCGGCGACCGCCAAGCTTGCCTGGGATGCGGCGAATCTCTACGCCGCATTTTCCGTCACCGACTCGAGCATCGTCGTCAACGAGGGGGGCCGGGACGGGGAGCTGTGGAACGGCGATGCGGTCGAGCTGATGATCGACACTTCCGCCGGGGCGTCCTCCGCGCTCAGCCCGAGCGCGTTCCACCTCTTGATCAACGCGAACGGCGACCTGACCGACGAGCGCGGCACGGCCGCGGGCACATGGGACCGCTCCTGGACGTCGAACGCGACCTACAGACTCGTGCGCACGGCGGCGGGATACGACGTCGAAGTCGCGGTCCCCTGGTCGAGCATGGGAATCGCGCCTTGCGCCGGGCTGCGGGTCGGCATCGACGTCGCCGTCGACGACGTGGACGTGGCCGGAGGCGCGCCCAAGCCGGCCGACTGGGCTCGCCTGACGCGCTTTGCCCAGCCGGCGCGCTGGGGAGTGGTCACGCTGGGAAACCGCGTCGCCGGATCGCTGTATCCCATCGGTCGGGCCTCCGGCCCCGTATCGGTAGACGGCGCCCTGGGCGAGTACGCCGCCTCGCCGTACGTCGACCTCTCCGATGCGCTGGCGGCCGCCGGATCCGACGACCGCGTCACGGCCCGCTTCACGTGGGACGCGACCGCCCTGTACGCCGCGTTCGACGTGATCGACCCGACGCTCGTCGTCAACAGCGGCGGGTTCGACGGCGAGGTCTGGGACGGCGACGGCGTCGAGGTGATGATCCACCTCGGCGCCCCGGCGTCGGCCCTTTCGCCCTCCGACTTCCATGTGCTGGCGAACGCCAACGGCGACGTCACCGACGAGCGCGGTTCGTCCGCCGGATGGAACCGGTCATGGAACCTGACCGCGCGCCTCGTCTCGGTCGTACGAAAGGCATCCGGGTACGCGGTCGAGATGGCGATTCCCTGGGCGGACCTCGGCATCGCCGCGCCGCCGGCAGGCACGCGCATCGGGCTCGACCTCGCCCACAACGACGTCGACGTAGCGGGCGCGGCGCCGAAGCAGGTCGACTGGGCCGGGCTGACCGCGTTCGCGCAGCCCGGCAGATGGCTCGGCGGTCGCCTCGAAGCTGCGCCCGCCTGCTCCGCGCCCGGTGGCGCTCCATAGCCGCAGAGCTTCTCTCGAGCATCCTCGCCAAGCTCGGCGTCCGCGACCGTGCCCGCGCCGTGCTGAAGGCGTTGGAGGCGGGACTCCTGCATGGATGACGGGCGGCCGTCCCCCGCTCCCCGAACGGGAGGAGCCTATACGAACGTATATGGGCGCAGTCCCCGTCGCCGTTACGACATCGCGCGACGAGGAGGACGCGATGGACGAGAAGCGCAAGCCACAGGCAAGGACACCGCCGGTCACCACGACGGACGCCGGCATCCCCGCCGCGAGCGACGAGCACTCGCTCACCGCGGGGCCCAGTGGACCAATCCTTTTGCAGGACCACTACGTCGTCCAGAAGATGCAGGCGTTCAATCGCGAGCGGGTGCCCGAGCGCGTCGTCCACGCCAAAGGGAGCGGCGCGTTCGGCTACTTCGAGGTGACGGCGGACGTCACGCCCTGGACCAACGCCGCCTTCCTCGGCAAGGTGGGCAAGCGCACGCCGGTGCTCGCCCGGTTCTCCACCGTGGCCGGCGAGCAGGGCTACGCCGATTCCGACCGCGACCCGCGGGGCTTTGCCCTCAAGTTCTACACGGAGGAGGGCAACTACGATCTCGTCGGCAACGACACGCCGGTGTTCTTCGTCCGGGACCCCACCAAGTTCCAGGACTTCATCCGCTCACAGAAGCGGATGCCGGACACCGGCCTGCGCAGCAACAACGCGCAATGGGACTTCTGGTCGCTCTCGCCGGAGTCGCTCCACCAGGTGGCGATCCTCATGAGCGACCGCGGCACGCCGCGCACCTGGCGCCACATGAATGGCTATAGCAGCCATACCTTCATGTGGATCAACGCCGACGGGAAGCGGGTCTGGGTGAAGTACCACTTCAAGACGGAGCAAGGCATCCAGAACTTCACCGCCGCCGAGGCGAAGGCGATGAAGGCCGAGGATCCCGACTACCACCGCCGCGACCTCCGCGAGGCCATCGAGAGGAAGGAGTATCCCGCCTGGCGGCTCGAGATGCAGATCATGCCGTTCGAGGACGCGGCGACCTACCGGTTCAATCCATTCGATCTCACCAAGGTCTGGCCGCACCGCGATTACCCGCCAATCACCATCGGGCGGCTCGTCCTCGACCACAATCCCGAGAACTTCTTCGCGCAGATCGAACAGGCGGCATTCTCGCCGGCGAACATGGTGCGGGGAATCGGACCCAGCCCCGACAGGATGCTGCTCGGGCGCTTGTTCAGCTATCACGACACGCACCTGCACCGCATCGGGACCAACTACGAGCAGCTCCCGGTCAACAGCCCGCGCAGCGAGGTCCACACCTACAACAAGGACGGGGCCATGCGGTACACGCACAGCGGCAATCAGCCGGTCTATGCCCCCAATAGCTACGGCGGCCCGCGGGCCGATCCTGCCGGCCACTCCGACCCGAGCTGGTTCGTCGACGCGGGGGAGATCGTGCGCACCGCCGAGATGCTGCACGCGGAGGACAACGACTTCATCCAACCGGGCAACCTCTACCGCGACGCGATGTCCGCGACCGATCGCGACCACCTGGTGGGCAACATCGTCGGCCACCTGGGTGACGGAGTGGAGCGGCAGGTGCAGGAGCGCGCCGTCGCGCTCTGGCGGCAGGTTGACCCGGACCTCGGAACGCGCATCGGCCAAGGCCTCGGCTTCGTCGCCCGCAGAGGCGCTCGCGCGGCAGGCTGAGCTGTCCAGGTTTCACAGCAAATAATAGGTAATCCGTGCAAAATGCGTGACCGATGACGGTTCGCGCTCCAAGTGGACTGCCCCAGTCGATTCCGGCTTTAGTCTGGGATTGACTAATCCCTAAGTCGGATCGTGTTGTGTGCGCGCGGCGTCCTGGCGGACCCGCGTTTCAGGGGGAGTCCAAATGAAGCGCTCTTCGTGGGGAGCGGTGTTCGTGTGGACACCTGCGTGCCTCGCGCTGGTCGGATGTGGCATGCAGGATGCCCGCTACCGCGCCGATCCGCAATCCAGGAGTCCTGCATCGGTTACCTTCGGCCAGACGCCGATGAGCGGCAATTCGATACCCAAATTCGTCGATCGCTTGCCGACGTTTTCGGGAAGGAGGGCCGACGGAACGACGTCCCTCCAGGTGGCGATGCAGGAATTCCAGCAGAAGGTGCTTCCGGACTCGGTGTACTCGGGGCTCGCCGCGCCCTACAAGAACGGCACCTTCCTCTGGGGCTACAACATCAACAACGTTGGCCCGAGCTGGCCTGCGCGCACGATCGAGGCGCGCAAAGGTACTACTACATCGGTTGTCTACAGCAACAATCTGGTAAACACGCGGTTGCAAAACCTGCTCACCGTGGACCAGTCGTTGCACTGGGCGGACCCGCTCGGCACGACGGCGAGGAACAACTGCGTGAACGGGCCGCCGCTGGCGGCTCCCTGCCGCGAGCCGTACGCTGGCCCCATCCCGGCCGTAGTGCACCTGCACGGCGCGGAGGTCCCCTCGCAATTCGACGGCCATCCCGAGGCGTGGTTCACGCCCGAGAACGAGCTGAAAGGGCGTGCGTACGTCACCAACGCCTATCAATACCCGAACACGCAGGAGGCGACGACGCTCTGGTTCCACGACCACGCGCTCGGCGTCGTCCGCCTGAACGTCCTCGCTGGCCTGGCGGGCGCCTATTTCATTCGCGATGGCCGCGACACCGGTCGCGCGGACAACGCCATCACCCTTCCTTCGGGTCCGCAGGAGGTCGAGCTGCTCCTCCAGGATCGGCAGTTCGACACCAACGGGCAGATCTATTTCCCCGACTCCGACAACCCGGCGAACCTGAATGGCCCGCCGGCCAACCCGGACAGGCATCCGTTCTGGATTCCGGAATTCTTCGGCGACGTCATCGCCGTCAACGGAAAGAGCTGGCCGATGCTCGAGGTCGAGCCCAGGCGGTACCGCTTCCGCTGGGTGAACGGCAGCAACGCGCGATTCTACATCATGCAGATGTTCGATCAGCGCGGCCTCGACATGCACGTGAACGGCCCGCCCGGTCCCGCTATCTGGCAGATCGGCTCCGACGGCGGCCTGTTCAACGCGCCGGTGAAGCTGGACGACCCGGCGAACGGCCCCAATGCCTGCTCCGGCACGCCGTTCGGGAGCAACACCGACATCGGGGCGGGCTCCAAGTGCCTGTTCCTCGCGCCAGCCGAGCGCGCGGACGTCATCGTCGATTTCGCGGGTCAGGCGGGAAAGACGTTCACTCTGAAGAACTTCGCGGTCATTCCCTTCCCGCGCGGCGGACCGGTGGGTTTCGGAGGAGCGGATCGGACCTCGGACGGCCTGGTGATGCAGTTCAAGGTCTCGCTCCCGCTCAGCAGCGCGGATAGGACGTTCGATCCGGCGTCCCCGAGCCATCCTGCGCTCCGCGCCGCGCCGATGGTGGACTTGAAGCGCAGCGCGCCCAGCCTTCGCCGGCAGCTGATCCTGGTCGAGGAGGAATCGGATCCCAAGGGCGGCCCCGGCTCGCCCACCGCGGCGGGGACTCCCGTGGAGAGCCTGATCAACAACACCAAGTGGAACGGAAACCGCGAAGGGACGACCACGCCAGTACCCGGCTCGACCTCGAACGGCCGCGGACTCTGGTCGACGGAGACTCCGCGCCAAGGCGCCACCGAGCTCTGGGAAGTCGCCAACCTGACGGGCGACGCGCATCCTCTGCACATCCACCTGGTGCAGTTTCAGGTCATCTCGCGCCAGCCGTTCGACCTCACCACCTACCTGAGCGACTGGATTGCGGCTTTCCCGGGAGGAACGTTCAACGGGTTCAACTACGCGCCGGGCGTCTACATCCCCGGCTTCGGGCCTCCCCGCTCCTATAACGCCCCGAACTCGGCTGGAGCCGTCGGCGGGAACATCAACTTCGACGATGGTAAATACCTCCGCCAGGGCGCGTGCGCAGGCACGGCATGCCCGTCACGGGCGCCGGACCCGCTCGACAGCGGCTGGAAGGACACCATCAAGATGTTCCCCGGCGAGATCACGCGGGTCGCTGTGCGATGGGCGCCGCAGCACGTCGCCCTGAGCGACGCAGGACCCGGGCAGAACCTCTTCTCGTTCGACCCGAAGCAGGGTCCCGGGTACGTGAACCACTGCCACATCCTCGACCACGAAGACAACGAGTTCATGCGGCCATACCTCGTCGCGCCGTGAGCGTGCGGCCGGTATCCCGCACGTTCATCGTCGTCTCGCGGATCGCGCTCCTGGTCCTCGCCGCCTCTGCAGTGGCGGCGGGGACCATCGTCGCCCTCCACGGACCCTCCGGCAGCCACGCGGCAATCCGGTACGCGTGCCCCATGCATCCGGAGGTGCGCGCGGCGGAGCCGGGTCAGTGCCCCATCTGCCGCATGGCGCTGGAACCTGCGCACCGCGACCCCGGCGCGGCGCGACCGCCGGGCGCCATGGCAGACACCACCGCCGTCGACAACGTGCGCAAGCACCGCATCATGGATTTCGTGCGCAAGCGTTCCCTCCTCTTCGACGCACGCGATTTGCGCGGGCCGGCGTGGGTCGAGGACGACGGGGCCGTGACCGCCCTCTTCTACGACGACCAGGTAGCGGCCCTCGCATCGGACGAGCGCGGGTCGTTTACGCTCGCCCAGACCCCTGCCCTCTCCTTTCCCATGCGCCGGACCGGCGAGGCCGCGGTCCGCTGGGACGGATCCACTTCCCGCATCCGCTTTCGCCTGGACGTCGCCGGCGCGGGGACCAAGCCGCGCCCGGGTCAGGTCGGATGGCTGGAGGTGCCGCGCAAGGCGCGGGAGGTATTGACGGTGCCCGCCTCCGCCCTTCTGCAATCTCCCGACGGTCCATACGTGCTCCTTCCGGCGGGCGGCAACGAGTTCGAAAAACGGCCGATCCAGATCGGCGAGACGTTCCTGAAGCAGGGGTTCGCGGTGGTGCTGTCGGGGTTGCACGCGCATGACCGGGTCGTGGCCAGGGCAACCTTCTTCATCGACGCGGATCGCCGCCTGGGCATGCGCGCGGCAAACGAGGACGGAAAGGCGCCGTGATCGCCCGACTGGTGTCCTGGTGCGCGCGGCGGTCGTGGCTCGTCATCGGCGCCGCCTTGCTTCTGGCGCTGGGCGGCGAGCTCGCCCGGCGCCGCCTCTCGGGTGACGTGATCCCCGACCTCTCCGATCCGCAGATCGGCCTGGTCGCGGACTGGATGGGACATCCCGCTCCCGAAGTGGCGTCAGCGGTGACGGCAGTCCTGACCGGGGCGCTCCAGGACGTCCCCGGAGGAAAGGCCGTTCGCGGCTCGACCATGACTGGGATGGCGTACGTCGACGTCGTCTTCGAGTCCCCGTCCGTCCTCGACCGCGCGCGCCGCGCGATCGTCGAGCGCGTCGATGGCGTGCGCTCGAAGCTTCCGCCGAACGTGCGCCTTCAGATCGGCCCAGCCGCGTCCAGCACGGGATGGGTCTTCGAATACGCTCTGACCGACCCAGGCCTGGTCTCGTCCCTGCTCGACCTGCGCCGGTTCCAGGACGACGTGCTCCGCCCGGCGCTCTCGTCGATCCCCGGCGTCGCCGAAGTCGCCTCGCTCGGCGGCGAGATCCGGCAGGTGCGCGTGGACCTGAAGCCCCGCGAGATGCGCGAGCGGGGCCTCGCATTTACCGACGTCGTGTCCGCGCTCCGCGGCCTCCTTGCCGCCCCCGGTGGCGTCGCCAAGGTCTCGCTGGCGGAGCTGCAGCGTCTGCCCGTGAGCGGCGGCGCTCCGGGCAGTGACACCACGCTCGTCCGAGACGTCGCCACCGTCCGCCTCACCGACGACATGCCGCCCGGGATGGCCGACGTCGCCGGCGTGCGGGCGGTGGGTGGGATCGTGATCACGCGGCGCGACGCGAACCTCGCCGCCGTGGTGGAGCAGGTCAAGCAGACCATCGCGCGCGAATGCCGCGCGCTTCCTCGTCGCGCCGCGGATCCGGAGCGGCTCGACTCGGGTGCCCCGGCGGAGATCCACGTCGCCGCAACCTACGACCGCGTCGACCTCGTAAGCCGGGTACGCGGCACGCTCCTCCGCGCGCTGGGCGAGGAAGTGGCGGTGGTGGTCCTCGTCATCCTCGTGTTCCTGCTGCACCCGCGGAGCGCGCTGGTTCCGCTCGCGACGCTTCCGGTCGTGCTGCTCTTGACCTTCGGTGCCATGTGGATCCTGGGCGTCCCGGCGACGATCATGAGCCTGGGCGGCATCGGCATCGCGCTAGGAATGGCTGTCGACGCAGACATCGTCGCTCTCGAGGCCTGCCATCGCCGGCTGGAGACGGTCGGCGCCGCGGCGCCCGCGGAGGACCGGCGCAGGCAGCTCGTCGCCGCCGCCCAATCGTTCGCTCCAGCCATCCTGACGTCGCTCCTCATCACGGCCCTCTCCTTCCTCCCGGTCTTCGCCTTCTCTGGCGAGACCGGGCGACTCCTGGGCCCGCTCGCGCTGACCAAAACGCTGGTGGTCGCGTCGGCGGCGCTGGTGACGCTGACGCTGGCGCCTGCGATTCGCGATCGCCTGCTGCGCGGCCGCGTGGTCGCGGAGTTCGATAATCCGCTCACGCGTGGTCTGGTCCGGCTCTATCGACCGTTCGTCCACTTCGCCTTGAGCAGGCCCGCGCTGACGCTGACCACCGCGGCGCTTGCGCTGGCCTCGTGCTTGCCCATCGTCTCCCGCCTGGGAGGCGAGTTCCTGCCGCGCGTCGACGAGGGCGACCTGCTCTACATGCCCACCACCTTGCCCGGCGTGCCCCCGGACCAGGCGGCCCAACAGCTCTTCTGGCAGGACCAGGCGATCGGCAAGTTCGGCGAAGTGGCCAGCGTCTTCGGAAAGGTCGGGCGCGCGGAGACCGGCACCGACCCGGCGCCGTACTCGATGGCCGAAACGGTGATCCGCCTGCGACCGCGGGAAGAGTGGCCCAAACTGCCGCGGACGCGCTGGTACTCCGGGTGGGCACCCGCCCCGCTCCGCTCCACGCTCGCCGTCTTCTGGCCCGATCGGACGCCGCGCACGACGGGGGAGCTGATCGAGGAGCTGGACGAAGCCGTCCGCCTCCCGGGCTGGAGCAGCTCGTGGACGGCGCCGGCGCGCTCGCGGATGGACATGATGGCTACCGGGGTCCGGACTCCGGTCGGCATCCGCCTCGTCTCGCCGGATCCGGACCGGCTCGATCGTCTGGGCACGGCGGTGCGGACCGTGGCCGCGCGGATTCCGGGGACGCGGAGCGCCGTCTTCGAGTCGCGCGGGGGCGAGACGCGGCTCGGCTTCGAGCCGGACGCCGCGGCGCTGGCCCGCCACGGCGTCGAGCGAGCCATCGTCGACTCGACGGTGGACCTGATCGCCAGCGGCGGCCAGGTGGGCGAGATCGAGCTCGACGGCCGGCGCATGCGGGTCCGGATCTCGCCCGAACCCCCGGACGTGCAGGCGCGCGGTCCAGCGGACCAACTCCGCGAGATCGCCGTGCGCGCCGCGCCGGCGGGGAGCCTCGGGCAGCCGGTGCCGCTCGCGCTGTTGGGGCGCCCTTCCTACACGCAGAGGCCCGCGCTCCTCCGCACCGAACGGGGAGAGCTCGTCGCCTACGTGTACGTGGATCTCGCCGCCGGAACCGATCTCCAGGAGTACGTCGAAAGAGCGAAGCGCGAGGTGGACTCTGCCGTGCGCAGCGGCGAGGTCCGCCTCGATCCGGCCGAACGGATCGAATGGGCCGGCCAGTACGGACTGATGATGGCCGGCGAGAAGCGTCTGAAGTGGATCGTTCCCATCGTCGCGCTCTCGATGCTGGCGCTGCTGTTCCTGCAGTTCCGCAGCCTGCCCGAGGCGCTCCTCGTCCTCGCCTCCGTGCCTTTCGCCTTGGTCGGGAGCTTCTGGACGCTGTACCTCTTGGGCTTTCCCCTCTCGGCGCCCGTCTGGGTGGGCCTCCTGTCGGTGGTGGGGCTCGCCATGCAAACCGGCGTGGTGATGGTGGTCTACATCGACGACGCGTTCTACCGCCGGCAGCGGGAAGGGCGCCTCCGGACCCGCGACGACATCGTCGCCGCGCACGCGGAGGGAACTGTCCAGCGCCTTCGGCCCAAGCTCATGACCATCACCACGATGGCCGCGAGCCTGTTGCCGCTGCTCTGGGCGGACGGCGCCGGCGCGGAGATCATGCGACGTGTCGCGGCGCCGATGCTCGGAGGGCTTCTCACCAGCGCGTTCCTGACGCTGGAAGTCCTCCCCGTGCTGTACACCATCTGGCGCTATCGCCAGCTCCGGCGCTCGCAAACCAGCGAGGTCGCGCTCGGGCCTGAAGGCGTGACCGGCTCGCTCGGCCGGCCATCGGGCTGAGCAGCAGCTACAGGGACCCTGGCGCCTGCTCGGCGTAGCCGCCGTGCAGGCGGGCGGAGAGCGCGCGAAGTCGCTCGATGCGCTTCTCCATCGGCGGATGCGTCGAGAGAAGCGAGGCGAGCCACCCGCTGGTGAACGGGTTCACGATGAAGAGGTGCGCGGTGGCGGGGCCGGCGTACTCGTAGGGACGGATGTGCGCTCCGGTATGGATGCGCTCCAACGCCGAGGCGAGCGCTTCGGGGTCCTCGGAAAGGACGCCGCCGGTCCAATCGGCGCCGTACTCGCGGCTGCGGGAGATCGCGAGCTGCAGGATGAGGGCGACGATGGGGGCGAGCAGCGCGATGGCGAGGTCGCCGATCGGGGAGTCACGCCGCTCGTCGCCGCGGCCGCCGGCGAGCAGGAATCCCCAGCGGATCATCGAGCCGACGGCGCTGATGAGGCCTGCCACGGCGGCGGCGACGGTGGCGATGAGGACGTCGCGATTCTTCACGTGCGACAGCTCGTGCGCCAGCACGGCCCGGAGCTCCCGCCGATCGAGGGTCTCGAGGATGCCTTCGGTGACGGCGACCGCGGCGTGCGAGGGGTTTCGTCCCGTGGCGAACGCGTTCGGAGACGCGCTCGGAATCACGTAGATGCGTGGCATCGGCATTCCCGCCCGGGACGTAAGCTCCTCGACGATCTCATACACTTGCGGGAGCTCGTCGCGGCTGACGGGCCTGGCGCGGTTCACGGCGAGCGCGATGCGGTCGCTGAACCAGTACGCGCCGAAGTTGAAGAGGAGGCCGATCGCTCCCCAGGTGAGCATGCCTTGTGCCCCACCGAGGTAGTGGCCGATCGCGAGCAGCACTCCTAGCAAGGCGGCCATCAGCACGGCCGTGCGCGCGTAGTTACTCACGCTAGGAAAACTAACGCAGGGCGGAGCGAGAGCAAGGCGAACGAGGCCCCCTGCGGGGGTGTCCAGCCGTCGCGCACGGCTGTACGGCTGATCGACAGCAAGCGTGCGTCTCTAGAGAGGACGTGGCCTCCGGCACGGTCTGTGAAAGCGACGCTTTGGTGAGGCGGACCATTCACCAGGAGTGAACGTGGCAGAAAAAGACTCGAAGACGGGAATGACGCGTCGGGGCCTGCTGGCGGCCGCGCCTTTTGCTGCAGCGGCGGCCGGGCTGGCGTCGGGGCGCGCCGTGGCGGCCGAGGGTACGAACGGCCAAGGAGGCGCGCCTTCCGCTGCGGCCGGGAAATCGGCGGGCAGTGACAAGTTCCCGCCGCTGGCGCCCTTCAAATTCAGCCTGGAGAACAGCAACTCCCAGTGGCACGGTAAAGGCGGCACGGCCAAGGAGGTCAACGTCAGCAACTTCCCCGTCTCGCAGAGCATCGCGGGCGTCTCGATGCGCCTGCAACCCGGCGGCCTTCGCGAGCTGCACTGGCACGGGATAGCTGCGGAGTGGGCGTACGTCATCGACGGGCACATCATGACCACGATCGTTTCGCCCGATGGCACGGTCCAGGAGAACGAATTCGGCCCGGGCGATACGTGGTTTTTCCCGAGGGGCTTCGGTCACGCGCTCCAGGGGCTCGGTCCGGGGGAGTGCCACTTTCTCCTCGGCTTCGACAACGGCAACTTCTCCGAGTTCGGCACCTTCAGCATCACCGACTGGATTTCCAAAACCCCGCGGCACATCGCTGCGCGAAACATGCGACTGCCGGAGAGCGCGGTGGCCAGCATGCCGCAGGGGGAAGCGTACATCCTCCAGGGCAAGGTGCCGAAGTTCCCGGAGCCGTTCCGCAATCCCAATCTGGAGCCGAGCCAGTTGACCCACAAATACAAGCTCGGCGCCCACTCGCCCAAGCGGTTCGCGGGCGGAGAAGAGCGCATCGTTTCGTCGGTGGAGTTTCCCATCCAGAACACGCTCAGCAGCGCTCGACTGGACATGGAACCGGGCTCGTTACGGGAAATGCACTGGCATCCGAACTCGGACGAGTGGCAGTACTATACGAAGGGCCGGGCCCGCGTGGGCATCTTCGGCGCCCATGGTCGCGTGGAAATGGCGGAGTTCGGCCCCGGGGACGTGTGCTTCGTTCCGCAAGGATTCGGTCACTGGGTCGAGCAGATCGGAGGCACTCCGACTCAGCTCGTCATCCTGTTCAACAACCCCCTCTACACCGAGATCTCCCTCTCGCAGTGGCTCGCCGCGAACCCGCCTGCCCTGCTCGCGGACAACTTCGGTCTGACGGAGCAGATGATCGACAAGCTGCCCAAGGCCGCGCTCGGCATCATGAAGTAGCGCTTCTCTTTGCCAGGGCGACGGATGGAGAACAGCCTCATCGACGTCGGTTGGCGGCGCCCCCGCGTCGCGCCGAGCCTGGCTGAAGTCCATCGGACGGTGCCGGTCGCGCACGGGGCGTGGTGGAAGAAGGCGTTCGCGTTTTCGGGGCCAGGATATCTCGTCGCCGTCGGCTACATGGACCCCGGCAACTGGGCGACCGATCTCGCGGGAGGCGCGCGCTTCGGCTACACGCTGTTGACCGTCATCCTGCTCTCCAACCTGATGGCGATCCTGCTGCAGGGTCTTGCTGCAAAGCTCGGTATCGTCACCGGCCGCGACCTGGCGCAGGCATGCCGTGATCACTACTCGCGTCCCGTCTCTCTACTCCTGTGGGTGTTGTGCGAGATCGCGATTGCCGCGTGCGACCTGGCGGAAGTCATCGGCTCGGCGATCGCGCTGAACCTGTTGTTCGGCATTCCCCTGCCGTGGGGGATTGCGATCACGGCGTTCGACGTGCTCGCGGTGCTCTATCTGCAGCAGCAGGGATTCCGGCTGCTCGAGGGCCTGGTGGTGGTGCTGATCGCCACCATCGGGGGCTGCTTCCTGATCGAGATCCTGATCTCCAAGCCCGACGCCGCGGCCGTGTTCAGCGGCTTCATTCCCAGCGCTTCGATCCTGAAGGATCCGGACAAGCTCTACATCGGGATCGGCATCCTGGGCGCGACGGTGATGCCGCATAACCTCTATCTCCATTCGTCCGTCGTGCAGACACGCAGCTACCAGGAGACGCCCGCGGGCAAGCGCGAGGCCGTGAAGTATGCGTTCATCGACTCGACGGTGGCTCTCTCGTTCGCCCTGTTCATCAATGCCGCCATCCTGGTCGTCGCGGCGGCGACGTTCCATCGTACCGGGCAGACCGGCGTGGCCGAGATCGGGGACGCCTATCGCCTGCTGACGCCGCTCCTCGGCGTCACTGGGGCGAGCGCCATCTTCGCTTTCGCCCTGCTCGCCTCCGGTCAGAATTCGACGCTCACGGGCACCCTCGCGGGCCAGATCGTCATGGAAGGATTCCTGAGCATCCGGGTCCGGCCCTGGCTCCGGCGTCTCATCACCCGTGCCATCGCGATCGTGCCCGCGGCGCTGACGGCGATTTTCTTCGGCGAGCGCGGCACGGCCCAGCTCCTGATCCTCAGCCAGGTCGTCCTCAGCCTGCAGCTTTCTTTTGCCGTCTTCCCGCTGGTCCGCTTCACCTCGGACCGCCTGAAGATGGGCGAGTTCGTGAACCCGCTCTGGCTGAAGGTGCTCGCCTACCTCGTCGCGTTCGCCATCGCGGGCTTCAACGCCTGGCTGCTCGTACGGACATTCAGCGGCCGCGGCTGACCGGACTGACCGCTGAGCCGCGATCAACCGCGCCGCAGGCGGAGCTGGAAGCGGAATGTCGACCCTTTGCCCAGCTCGCTCTCCACGCTGAGCGTGCCGCCCAGCAGATCGGCCACCCTGCGGCTGATCGTCAGCCCAAGGCCCGTGCCCCCGTACGTCTTGCCGATGTGGTCGTCGGCTTGCGTGAACTCGTCGAAAACGGCATCGAGGCGATCCCCGGCGATGCCGATGCCGGTATCGACCACGCTGAATTCGAGGCGCACCGATTCCGCATCGGATTCCATGACCCGCAGCGCCAGCGTTACCGAGCCATGGCTGGTGAACTTGACGGCGTTGCCGCCCAGGTTGGTCAGCACCTGCTGGATCTTCCGGGCGTCGCCGAGCAGGATCCTGGGGACGTCAGGCGCCACGTCGACGCGCAGGACCAAACCCTTCTTCTCCGCCTGGCCGGAGATGGCGTCGGCGGTGTCGGCGACGACCGCGCCGGCATCGAACGGCGCGTCCTCGACGCTGGCCTGCCCCGCCTCCAGGCGCGAGTATTCGAGGATCTGATTCGCCAGGCCGAGCAGCGTCATCGACGACGACCGCAGCGCGCGCAGATAACGGGCCTGCTGCTCCGGCGACGGTGTCCGGTCGAGGAGATCGACGGCAGTGGCGATGGCGCTCAGCGGCGATCGCATGTCGTGGCCGATCATCGCCAGCAGCTCGGCCTTGGCCCGGTCGGCGCGCTCGGCGCGCCTGCGCTCCAGGAGCAGCTCGCGCTCGTACCCGCGCCGGTCGGTGGCGTTGAAGACGGTGATGCGGTTGAGGAGCGGGACCCCCTTCTCGTCGCGCTTCTGCATGGCGCTGACCAGGATGGGGACCGGAGAAGCTCCGTTTCGCGGCGAAAGCTCGAACGCGATCTCGCTGATGTACCCCTGCATGCGCAGCAGCGGATCCCAGTGCGTCTCGTAGTAGATGCGGCCGGGCATGGTGAGCAGATCCTGGAACCGGCAGCGGTCGAGCAGATCCTGGCGCGCCATCCCGGTCCAGCCCGCGAAGGTCCCGTTCAGGCGGACGATGGTCCCGTCAGGCAAGGTGGAGAGGTAGCCGCACGGCGCGTTCTCGTAGAGCTCTTCCGCACTCTCGCCGGGCACGGCGCCGTCCAGATCGGAGGGCGTCGCGGCGGTCACACGAACGCCTTCACGGCCGCGACGGTCTCTTCGGGCGCGCTCAGATTGGGGCAATGCCCGGTGGCCTTCATGACCACGAGCTTGCTGTTCGCAAGATTCCGCTGCAAGTAATCGCCGACGGCGAGCGGCGCGATCACGTCGCTCGAGCATTGCAGGATCAGCGACGGCGTCCGGAGCCGCGGCAGATCCTTGCGGTTGTCCGACAGGAACGTGACGCGCGCGAAGTTGCGCGCGATCTCCGGGTCCGTCCTGCAGAAGCTGTTCGCCAGCTCCTTCCCCAGCTCGGGGCGCTCGGGGTTCCCCATGATCACCGGCGCCATGGTGGTCGACCAACCGAGGTAGTTGGCATCGAGCGAATCGAGGAGGCCCTCGATGTCGCCGCGCTTGAAGCCCCCCAGGTAGCCCTCATCGTCGAGGTAGCGCGGCGAGGGCCCGACCAGCACCAGCTTGGCGAACCGGGCGGGCTCCTGGATGGCCGCGAGCACACCGATCATGGCGCTCACGGAATGGCCCACGAAGATGACGTCGCTAAGCTCGGCCTCGCGGCAGATCTCGAGCACGTCGTCCACATAGCCCTGCAGGGTGGAGTACTTCGCCTTGCTGTATTGGGAGGCGTCCGAGCCACCGGCCCCGACGTGATCGAAAAGCACCACGCGGTGGGTCGATTCGAATGCGGGCGCGACCAGCCGCCACATGTTCTGGTCGCAGCCGAAGCCGTGCGAGAACATGATGGGCTGGGTGCCGCGGCCGGTGATGTGGACGTTGTTGCGGGCCAGGGCGTTCATGACCCAATGGTATTGCCGCGCGATTCGCGTCACAAACCGTGGACGGCACGACCCTTACGGGCAGCCAACCGAGCGGCTGAACGGCTCGCCAACATGGAAGCCGTGGCCGCGCGGGTGCGCATGCTGCCGAGGCTCAATCCGCGAAGCTGTCACCAAACATAGGCAGGCCACTCTTCGACTCCGCCCGAGTCGCTTCGTCCTGCAGGACATCCCAGTGCTCGACCAGGACATCGTCGGCAATGCGCACGACGTCTGCGGCGATCCAGCTCCGCGGGCGCCCATTCCCAGAGAACCGCCCATGGATGATGACGAAATCCCCCTCCGCCACGATTACGCCGGGCTCGTACTTGAGCGCTGACGGTGCGCTCTTGATCAGGTTGAAGAGGCCTTCGCGGCCAGGCTCGATGTGCGCGCTGTGCTGTTCTTTGATGCCTTTGAAGGACTCATTTCATTCTCCTCGGATGTTTGACTTCCTACCCGGGCCGGGGTTTCAGAGTTTCGAGCCGCCGTCGACCCGGACCGTGTCGCCGGTGATCCAGCGGGCCTCGTCGGAAGCGAGGAAGGCGACGACTCCGCCGATGTCGTCCGGCTGGGCGACACGCTTCAGGGCTTGAATGACCAGCGTGAGGTCTCGGCCCACACCGGTCTTGGCAAAGCTGGACATGTCTGTTTCGACGACGCCGGGTGCGACGGCGTTGACGCGAATGCCGCGCCCGCCGAGCGCCGAAGCGAAGTGCGTCACCAGCGTATCGAGGGCGCCCTTGGTAGCCGCATAGGCCGAAAGCGTGCTGACGGCCTTGCCGGTGAACTCGACCGAAGCGCGTGCGGCAAGCGAGGAGACGAACACGATGCTGCTGCCCTTGCACAAGGCGGGCAGCAGCTGCTGCACCAGGAAGTAGGGCGCGCGGACATTGACGGCGAAGAGGGCGTCGAAGTCCTCGACCGTGGTGTCCTCGATGCTTGCCGCCTTCGCGATGCCGGCATTGGCCACCAGGATGTCCAGGCGGGACCCGACGATGCCGTGAACCAGCTTGGCCAGCGCGTGCGGGCCGTTCGGCGCCCGCAGATCGGCGGCCACCTTTTCGGCACGGCCGCCGGCCTGGCGAATCTCGGCGACGACCGCCTCAGCCTCCTTCTCGCTGCTGGAATAGTGAACGAGGACTTGCGCCCCGGCCTTCGCCAGTGCGAGTGCGCTGGCGCGGCCGATGCCGCGCGAGGCGCCGGTGACGAGGGCGGTCTTTCCTGAAAGATTGCTCATGATTGGATCTCCTTGATGGATGGGTTCATTCGGAATCGGGATGCGCTTACGCGCCTTCCTCGGACAGGAACATCGAGACGTGCCGGACTAACCGCTCCGGATACTGGTACTGCGAGCCGTGATTGGCGTCCGGGTAGAGGATCAGCTGGGCGTTGGGGATGTTCTGCTGGAGGATGCACGAGTTGATCGTGTAGACGATCACGTCGTTGTCGCCGTTGATGACCAGC
>Ga0209488_10000953_pt1 | contig 24512 bp, 30 predicted proteins | sample Rivendell_Oct201_8_FD_188349 | JGI IMG/M metagenome (GOLD analysis project Ga0209488, IMG submission 188349) | Vadose zone soil microbial communities from the Eel River Critical Zone Observatory, Northern California, USA -... | ecosystem: Environmental > Terrestrial > Soil > Vadose zone >...
GAGACGGTAAATCATGTGTTAGATTTCACTAAGCTTAGCGGGAACTCCAAAGCAGGTGGCGTCGAGCACGTCATCTGGACAACGAAGTGCGTCATTCGTTGTTGTCCTGTGTCTTACCTTACAATTCTGTGGCCAGGATTGATGTCTTGCAATTAATAGAAGAAGCTGTAGAGGGAACCTGGATAGGACACCGTGCACGCATGTTCACACGGCAGCAAGAATCGGAGATCGGTAGTCTGTATGCGCCGCCGCGGCAGGATGGCAGTGGGAAGAAGCTGGTCGAAGTCGTTATTGAGATTGGTGACCGGAAGGAGGTGGGCGCCGTCCTTATCCATTGTCAACCATCCATGGGCGCTTACGACCAAACCCAGGGATGGCTTCTCAAGCTCGAGAAGGGAGGTATCCGGAGAGTACTCATGAACATCTTTGGAAACAGTCTCAAGTTTACGACGGTTTGTTTCTTTCCTTGCGACGAGTGCCTTTCTTTACACCTATATCGTAGGATGGTTACGTGCACGTAATCATTCGTCAGTTACCGCGAACCGCAGACTTACCTCCGAACAAGGTCAAGCTTGAATTAGCAGTAGTTGACACCGGCAAGGTACGTATAGATTGTCATTCAATGGAGTTATTTTCTAAAGGGAACAATAGGGTATCAGCCAGGATTTTCTCAAGGCGAGAAATCAATTGATTATCAGGGGAAGCCGGCGATTGACAACAGCTTTTAGAACCAGCTCTTTCACCCATTTTCCCAGGAGAACCCTATGCAGACAGGCACTGGGCTCGGGTTGGCGATCGTGAACAGCATCGTACAATCCAAGGGTGTCGACGGTAAGGTTGATGTGTGGAGCGCCTCGAATGTGGGAACAGAGATCAAGGTCACGTTCTTCGCCGAGCCTGTGGAAGAAGACGAATCGTCACAGAAAGTTTCCGATAGTTTGAATCAAGACCATATCGTAAAAGTCAGCCTAGTGGGCTTCGACGACCCCCATCGCGGCGTGCAGCTTCTTCGCAGAGTGCTCACACACTACCTCGTATCATGGTGGGGTTTCCAAATTGCACCTCCAGGCGCATTAGGAGACATTGTCGTTGCGAACGAGGATCTATCCGTGCTGCAGCTTGCAATCGAGCAGAGGGAAATACGCCGGCCATTCATCCTCCTTACTGTTAGCCGGGGTGAGAGGCACCTTACGGCCACGGTAACTGAGTTCGAGCGGTTGGGTGGGTTTTGTCGTATATTGTATAAGCCCGGTGGCCCGTCGCGACTTCGTCATGCCCTTAAACTCTGCATACATGCGCTCAAGATAAGCCGCCATTCATCACCCGCACCGGAAATTACACCTCATCTCAGCAACCCTATTTTGTCTTCGTCGTCCGACTTACCGACTGGAGTTATGAGACGCAATTCGGAAGATCCGGCGACGGCAGCGGACCATTCTGATGTTCGCCGCCCATCGCTTGGTCGTCGGTCTATCACGGTGCATCCTGTCTCCTCATGGAGCGGAATGCCAGCGCCCGACGAGGACGATGCTTCTCAGGATGGAGCCCAGCCAACCCGCGCTCGTTCGTTCAGTCAGTCACAAAGCTCGACGAGCCCTACCATTCCCGTGGGCGACACGGGGGGCTCCCTGTTGAAGTCATCGATCGGAGCCCTTGGATCGAGGAAAAACGTTCGGGTCCTGGTTGTCGAGGACAACAGCATATTGCGAAATCTTCTGTAAGCCTTTTATTCACCTTGTTTAGGGATTTTGCCGCCCACATTGACACACCCGGGGCGCCCAGAACTCGATGGCTGTCTAGCAAGGTTCGTTTTACTTTCCTAACTATGGGCTTATTCTAACTGGCATTTATCTCCAGGGGTACGAGTACCGTGAGGCAGTAGATGGGCAGGAGGGTGTCCATCTGTTTGAGACCGACGGTCTTTTCGAGTGCGTTTCTCCAAGTCGGCTGGAATCTTGGTCACCCACCTCATTCACTCTACTAGTGTCGTTCTACTCGATTTGTCGATGCCAATATTGGACGGTACGCAGCCTGACCTCGATCTACCAGAACATCACCGACCTTGTTTATAGGATACGGCGCCACCACGCAAATCAGGAAGATCGAGGCGTCAAGGTCGGGACAGAAGGCCCACATCCTCGCTCTGACAGGAATGTCATCTCTAGAGGACAAGCGGAGAGCGTTTGAGGCGGGCGTCGACGGCTAGTGCGTACCCACGAAACGTTATGCGTTCAAAAATTGATACTCTCACGTATAGCCTTGTGAAACCCGTTGCGTTCAAGACGCTATTGGACATGTTTGGTAGACTTGGCATCACATAACGCCAGGACACTTGGTATGTGCTTTCGGACTCTCTTTGCGTGCGTAAGACCACCTGGGATCGAGAGGGTGCTAGGAAACTTAAGCTCAAGTCCTTCACCATTTCCTTTCCTCAATCAATGTCCCTTGCCTTTGCTTAATTTATACCTATTCCCCCATTCTTCACCACAACATTCCCCTGGAACCATTCTAGCCCCTCCCGATCACCGCTGGTGCTGTACCCCGTTTTGTATTACTAACGATTTGGACGACGCCGATCACCATGTAAATCTTGTGCGTCACCCACTACCTTATATATTAGACACTCAAGTTACCACCCTCACAGATCCTACCGGAAGTAGATAAAAAAAACTGCGACTTATACCCTTACCTGCAGGCCGTGACATGACTGAGATAGAGACGTCCCATCACGGTGGCACAGGTATGGACGGGATGTGTTGCAAGTAGTTGAGACAATGGATCTCTGGTGCCGGCCCTGTATCAAGTAGTAAGACCTACTAGCAGAGTGGCGCCTTTGGTCGCAGTCCCCCCTTCCCTCCGAGTCGTAGATCAAGGCTCGAACCAGAGCTCGAACAGTACCACTGTTCAGTTTAAGGGCAAATCTTCTTAAAAGGGGCACTGCGATTGACGGTCATCACAATCTTTCCATAAAGTGTGTTGTTGGATTGCCGCATTGTTTCGGTCCCATCCGATTCGAACGATATTCTGTAACTGCGAGCGCCTCGACCGTCTGGCACGTTCTCTGGCGGAACACACCCTATTAATATGGCTACATGATATGATTCGAAGCAAAGTACCATCATCGCCTTGGGCTGCCACGCCACTGGCAGGGCTATCATGTAAATCAACCCCTGGGGGTGGAGTGCCGTGGGCTCCTAGTCCTAGATGGGACAGAAGACATGTCAGGTGGTTGGGCATGGACCCTTGCTGACTACAAGTACAACAACTGGTTGAGGCGATGATGATAACTGAAGTGGCGTCAGAAACGATACTGTGGGAAGTGGAAGAGTTTACGGAGAACTGTCGGGTCGAAGTTTGCTGATGGAGAGCGCCACCTCATACACACTTAGGGGATGTGCCGCATTGAGAACGACCGTACCCTGACTTCAGTAGCATTCAAGGACGTGCCCACCGATAAGTGGCACTTGCTCTTGATCTCTATAGTATTCGCTGACCAATCCAATCATCCGTCGAGGAGAAACGGTTTTTGAAATCTGTGTGGCCCGTTAACTTTGTCCTCTGGAGCTAAAAAAAGAGCGATCGGCTCGGAGAAGTGTAATTGAACCCCTTTGTGGGGTCGTCGCGGTCCACGGCATTGGACAGTTTGTACGGGTCACAAGTTGAGAAGACTAAACGACAGAAAACATGCCAACGATGAATGTTGGGCTATAATGGTCAACTTCAACTTCCAGCCCACTCCGAGTCGTCAGCAGAGCGCCAACGACGAGTAAGGGGGGTTGACGGAAGTCCTCTTCGCGCTCATCAACTCGACACCATATTTTCCCGATGAGTGGGAAACCCTGTTTAGGGTGTGGTTTAAGACATCTCAGTTGAGGGAGCAGCCTGAGAGCTGACACCGTGACAGCAAAAGGGAGCATCAAGAACGTAGACGTAGCAGTTTTCCATACCAGCCATACACGAGGAGCCGCGTTATGGAGCCCATGATGGACTGCGTGTGTTGAAGCTCCCGGTGACGAAGGTGAGACCGATACCTCATAACTGAGGACTCGGAGCTGTAATCCCGAGCAGATACTAATGCCATCACAACAGAGAACAACGATAACAATTGCCAGTGGAGGAAAAGAAATTGAAGAAAAATGGCATTTTTGCTGATGTTGTGGGAAGCCTTATTACAAGCAACCCAGCCTAAGCAATGGGGCAGACAATCCACCACCGTGGTCGACAAGAGAGGTGAAAGTGGGAGATGACCACTGACGTTGTGGAAGCAATGTCTAGCCTGAGACTCAGGGGGAGGGCGGATGTCCGGTCGTCAGACTCGGCGAAGCGCCCTCAGCCCCTGCACATCAAAGTAGCTTCAATTTAGACCCTGGGGGGGGCTCTATATAGACACAGGAACAACGCTAATGCGACCCTGCATTTTTAGTATGGCATTAGGCCTAATTAGCTCTATTGGTTATTCCGAGGTCACTGGCAGGGCATCCTGTCACCGGTCTGGACCCGATTTTCAAGTCGTATGCTGGAGCCCGCCACCTCAGTTCTCGAGCTGCGCGCGTGCCACTGAATCGTGGTCGAGGTGAGTACATGCCTAATATCTACCTTATCCCCTTCCTCGAATCGACCAGCCCTCATACAAAACGACATGTTGGCGCAGTTCCCATAAACAATGATGACGGCCACCAGAGATGGGAACTACCAGTGGGATCATGGGTAGAAAACATCCAACAGTTCTCAAAAGCCTAGAGCGGTGACTACCATCCATGGTTCTACTACCCATAAGAAAGGCTCAACTTGAACGGTTCCTTGCCTGATATTCACCCGAAAGCAAGAGCTCGTTCTCGTTCTCGTCCTTCTCTGGTCGTGACAGTTAGCTGCCCCAGCAAAGGGATGTCCATCTACTTTAACGTCAAAGGGACTCGGAGTCACTCTCTTCGACGTGAAAGTAGGTGGACGTCCCTGAGTACAGAGACGGATTTCGAGGGAAATGTCTTCACACATCGCGGGTTGGAGCCGAAATTGCCAGTGTGACCCAATAACCGATTGATTGAGAGGGACATTTGCAGAATACCGACAAACTGAAAACTGCTCAAGACGTATTCCACGACTGATGGTATCTTCATCACTACATAGATTCGCTGATACCGGTGAGTGAAGATGCACAATTCGGCGAGTTTTGTAAATCCTTTCCCAGCTTTCGAACCATGATTGCAGATACAAAAAATAAATGAAACGGTACGATGACGTCCTCTTTCCGCTCATCCAAGTGGGAGTCGGCCCAGCAAGATCACCTCTGAAACTCTCCGAGCCAGGACCGACAGACGCGTGCATGTCAAGTGAGCCGTGACATGGCGACACAGACGGGGAAACGGGAAGCCCTTCTATTGTGGATATGATCGTGAGTGGGCAGAGAAGTGATCCGTGTGGGAGACGTGATCATTGTCCACTCAGTTTCAATCCGGCAGCCCAGGGGGTTTTGGCGTGCACGTCCACTTGAAGGGCAGAAATTGCTGTACGATTCCCTCATCGACTTTGTTCCCAGAAGGGCCCAGATAGATGGAATACGTTCCATATTCCCTCGTCGTTGTGAACTCGGTGCCGTTTTGTCTGATTGCTGTCTAATGGTAGGATTCGCTGGCGACCCCCTACAAGTGAGCTTATTACCAGCAAGGGCACTGTAACACAGTTTCAGAAAGATATAGCCTCTTCCGCCGCTTGCTTTCCGGCAACATATGCGCAATGACCTATGCGCCCGTGTTTTTCATGGCATTTTGTCGGAATCGTTCGTGGATCGGATGTTTAATGCCCATGGCCACCTCGGCCTCGGCACGGACTGACCTCATGAGTTAGACACTGCCTTCAGGAGGGGCATAAGAATGTGTTGGGTCCTTTCTTTAGTTGACAGTAAGGAGTGGTATCTATTGTACAAACGAAGGACTGCCCAGGGGTTCACTCGCTCAAGCCACACATAAACAATGATCTACACGACGAATCTGTGGACAGATGCTGGCTGAACGCCAGCTTTTTTTCATCGTTTCGCAACAAACCCTACAGCCTCCATTCACGCCGCGGCGAGCTGAGCTGCGCGGTGCTCCTGGAGCAGTCGGTCAAGAGCTTCCTTCTGTCCAACCTCGAGAGCGCCAGACTGGATGCCCGAATGGTACACGCGAAGCAACGAGTCGACGTCGTCCATGGATTGTGTGCGCACATCGGCGAGCTCCTTGATCTTAGCCGTGGCGTCCTTGATCTCTTCGTCGGTGAGTGTGAGACCAAGCTGTTCGACGCGAGACTTGACGGCGTTCCAACCGGTCAAACGATGCCCGATGGACACGTAGCGGGTGAGGCCAAAGTCCTCTGGCTTGAGGATCTCGTAGGTAGAGGGGTTATTAAGGATCGCCTTGGCGTGGATCCCAGCCTTGTGCGTGAATGCGACATAACCACTGTGAGGAAGATCGTTCAACGACCATAGCCAGGAGTGAGCGATGGGTAGACACATACGTGATGGGGTTTGAGAATGGGACGTTGACTTCGACGGCCTCCGCGACGAGGTTTTCGATCTCACGTAGCATCGCGAGCTTGTACTTGGACTTGACGTAGTCGGGATTCGCCGCGTACAAGCACGCGACGAGGCCTCCGAGAGGCGTGATGCCAACACGCTCGCCTATGCCAAGGACCGCTGCAGCGCAGAAAAAAACATCCTTCATTAGCAGGCATCACAAAACTGGGCGAACACGACGTACAGGTGTCAATGTGAGTCGCGCCCGCTTCAAGCGCGGTGTATGCGTTGGCGATGGCCATTCCGGTGTCGTTGTGCAGGTGTACTTCGATATCGCATGCGACGACGCCACGGAGGGTGCGGACGAGGTCGTAAACCTGGCGAGGATTCGCGCAACCGACGGTGTCGGCGATGCCGACGCGGTTGACGCCGATCTTGTCCACCGTCTGGTAGATGGAAAGGAGGTCGACGAGATCGGAGCGGAAAGAATCTTCCGTCGAGAATCGGACCTCGATGCCCTTGGACTTGACAAAGTTGATGACCTCGATCGCGCTCTTGGTAATATAGGTCATGTCCTTGCCATGCGAAAATTCACGGAGGAAGGAGGATGTGCCGATGACAACGTCTACGCCATCTACGCCCGTCTCGACAGCGATGCGCGCATCGTCCATATGGCAACGGATGTGGGTGAGGATTTTGGCCTTCAGGCCGAGCTTGCAGATGGCCTCGCAGTCAAGTCGCGACTGCTCGGAAGCTGCTGGCGATGTCAGCTCCAGATATTCGACGCCAAAATTGTCAAGGGCTTTAGCGATGGCGATCTTGGTCTCGGTGTCAAAGAAGGCATTGGCAAACTGCTCCCCCTCTGCACCAAACCACGTCAGTCCAAAAGCAGTGTTAAGGATAAAGATAGGCACCTCGGAGAGTGCTCTCGATGATTTTAAAGTTGGAGACATGATTCAAGAAGTCAGAGGCCCTCGGAGCATATGGGTTGTGGCGTTGTGAGGTAGAGTGTCCATTGGCCCCATTAAGGTGGTTCGTCTTAGCCTCGACGGCAACCATGTCCTGAGCATCGAGAGTCGCATCGGCATTTTGGTGAGGGCACATCTGTGAGAAAGAGATTTGCTGTGGTGTGAGTACTATCGCAGCTTGGAACTTTTAAATCACCTGTGCACCTGCAATTTCGAGTCATTTGTCATTTTATCAATTTACCTCGGCCCGCTGTTCACCTGCTCTTCTCTCTCTCTCTCTCAATTTCCTTCACTTGATGAAATTCATTCTTTCTCACATATCATTAATATTGCTTGTGACCAACATTTTGTGGCAGTCATTGGGTCCACTTGTCACGTGTTGCGCCCGCATTCGGCCGAGCAGTCCAGATTCACGGCCGACGAGAATATCAAATTGGCTCGTCACGGGTCTGGTAATAACAAACGTACTGCCTAATCCGTAAATACCTCTCGGGCTGCGCCAGCGGCGCATGCACCAAGAAACGTCAGGGTAATGAATGGGACGATCGATTGCCACTCCTGGATAATAAATACTACACCAACCTTGTAGACCGGGCGATCCTCGCATCCCTTTCAAGTTTTCCTTGCTGCGGACGATAAGTCTACGATCACAATTTCTTCGTGGGGGGAGTAAGTGCGTGTCAACGTGTGCAGAAGTATGAGCCAACCTCCATATCTTCCGGCGAGAACATTAATCACGAGTTGTTGGGGTAGTTGATATTGCGTGCCTGGAGGATATCGTATACCAGGATATTAGTGACAACCATACGAAAAACAGACTTCCAAACATCGTTCGATGAGTGTGGTCCGACTATAAACCGTCGCTCGTGATCGTCTAGCTCCTCGATTGTTCACCAGTTTCTGGAATACACCAAGATGGGGAGTGTAACACAGTTGGTCCCTCTCGTATCTTGCCTCTCTCTATCATCATTGGAATACACACATAAAAACATGGGAGCGAGCTGCTTTCAGGTTCGGCGCGGAGACAAACAACTGGGTAATCAATGGCGCGAGGCGAGTATCATAAGTATAAGCAAGCACAAGAGAAAAGCGAAGAGATGAGGATTAGAGACATTGTGCAATGCAGTAGGAATACAAACCGCCGGGTTTTCGTTCCAGCGAGAAGGGGGGTGTCGGCGTACGATGCTTTGATGGCGATGAGGTATGGTGGGGGTGCGCACACATGAAGAATGTAGACGATACGAGAGAACGGGGAAGAGGGAAGAAGTGACTGGACTCGATCCGGCCAGCAATGCTAGTTTCATACGAACGTGCGAGATAATCGACGTCGTTCAGGCAAGACGAACGAGCTATAGCTCTGGCGGGATCGTTTGGTGAAAGTAAGGGTGCCTCAAAGCCTCGCGAACAGTGATTCGCTGCTTCGGGTCGAACATTAGCAACTTCCTGACAAGGTCTAAGAAGTGCACGTTGATCATATCTGTTTGTGGTATTATTTCCTGCGACACATAAAGTTGTTAGACAAAGATCATAGGGAAATCGCCAATGGTAAGACAAACCTGAAGACTTCGTGTCGCACGGACGTCCTTCCGACTTTGTTTAGTCGTCTTTGGTGATGGCCAATTAAGTTTGGGTCCCTCCTTGAAAAATTCCGGCTTGTGGTTCACAGCCTCTCGTGCAACATTCTCGGGCATCTTGCCCATAACCATCTCCATCATGGCCAAATGCTCGAGGTTATCGTGTGTCTGGAAAAGCGCCATTCCCGTATAAAACTCCACCAGAATGCAGCCAAGTGAGTACGCGTCGCATGGGTATGACCAACCAAGACCTACAAGACATCAAATTATCGGTAAAGGGTTCGTCAGTGGGTAAGTGGGACATCGCACCTAGAATGATCTCAGGAGCACGGTAGTGACGTGTGGCAACGACGGCCGAATGATATTCATCCTGGAATGTGGCCGATCCAAAATCAATCAGGCGTATGTCTGTCGAGTCTAGTATGCGCTTGGTCCGATGGCCATGGCGCTGTGAGTACCTGTCAGTGTTGGGGGTGATACTGTGACACAATAAAGATAGCACCTTTCCGGGAGTAGGAATTGTCACTGTCCGAGAGTCATTACGTACTAACAGGATATTTTCGGGTTTGAGATCTGTGTGGACGATGTGTAAATCGTGCAAGACTGGGTAAAGTAGACGGCATGAGAATCCCGATGCATGAAATCGGCGAAACACGCACAAGCCACGCTGCCGAGAAGTTGTTGAGCAAAAGATTGAATATGGTCGCGAGGAAAGGGGGCGAAATCATTCTCCTTGAGAAAGTCATAAACACACATGCCGAGTAACTCGGATACTAAGCATATGTGATTCCGATAATCGAACCAATTCAAAAGGTGGATGCATTTACTAAAAAAGGAGAATATCAATTTGGGGTAATGGGAACACGTGATAGGGAAGGATACGGAACTGCCGATTGCCTGGGTCACGTTCTTTGAGTTTTTGCAACACCCGAACTTCAATGCGGCTGGCCTCGCGATATTTTTGAATAGCTCTGATGATCTTGATAGCGACGCGCTTGTTGGTCTCGATGTCGACCGCCTCGACAACTTTACCAAATGTCCCTTGGCCGAGCAAGCGAACAGTGCGGTCTAATCAATCAGATGTGGTTAGTGAGGGATGAAATGAAAGGAAAAATATAGAAACCCACAGCGCTTGTAGATTATGTCATCTGGGGTGACAATATAATGACCCTCTTTATCATCGCAGGGAACCTGTTGTTTTGGAGTCTGTTCAAAACCCATGAGATCAGAATAGCGTTCGTCCCGGAATTAAATTGACCGACAGTTGCAGATGTAGCGGCGCTACCATTAGTCCACGTCGCATGATTTGCCGTGCTTGTTGAAACTTGTGTGGGAGGGTACCCCTTCTTGGTGGACGACAGCGCCTCGTCAAGTTCACGCTTCCTCTTCTTAGGTACAGGAATTGGAAGAGCCACGGACGAGGAACCAGAGGACTCGGCTTGAGCTTCCATGGCGGCACGAGCTCTTGTCCTTATCGGAGCGGAATAAGTGGGAGGCTGATATGACGCAGAATACCCATTCGTGCGGGAGGAAGTTGCAGGAGATGCGGTGGGAGGTGGTGGGGTGTCCTCGATGACGATGATTTCCCGGAGTCGGCCATCTGTGTCGACTTCTTGTACCTCAGAGTAAGAGACCGTGTACTGATGGGCACGTTTGCGCTTTCGGGTCGCAACTGGGGGTGTAGGCAGCATGGTGGAGTTCCTGTTGACGACACTAGAGATGGAGGGCCGTTGATATGACGGCATGAGGTGAGTAGGGAGGGTTTGCACGGCGGTCTGCATCATCAAACACGACGAGAAGATAACTGTCGGATGGGGACAGCGAACGATGACGAATTGGGGGGGGAGATTGGGCGATGCGAAGGAACAGGCGGGCAATGTGAAAAGCCCTTGGAAAACACCGAGCAAGCCCACTGACTGTGCCCTATTTGATCATATTTGGTCACGCTGCCACCCACTTTACGTTGGCAAAATCCCTTCTCGCCTCGGTTCGGCGAGACAATGAATGGACAGACTGGATATATAGGCCTACTTCAAGTTTGACCCTCTTTTAAACACGATCCGCTGCCTACGTGCACGCAACTCGCACGGGCAGAAATGTTTTGCTCCCGCATGGGGGGTCACGTGTAAATGAGGTAGTTGTAATGTTTGCTAATACAATATCCCCCCGCGGACGTCCCCGCCGCCCAGCCTGGAACCTGGGCTTGTGAGAGTTTTTAATTCTGCCGGCGTATTGTTGGCTCGGCATACTTCATAAGACTCGATGACGCTCGCAAAGGGCTGCTTGTTGGCACTTTGAACGGCATACGCCGAGCTGGCTGTGCGATATGGAATTCCAATTCATCGCAGCACCAGCCAGCACAAGAATGGGTTGTTTGGGCATGCCATTGATAACATGTATGCCCCCCCAACTCATTTTCGTTTTTAACACTCAGATCCAAGTCCGAGACAAACAACAATGAAGAGCTGCATGCACTGCCGTTCTCGCCGAAATGATACTTACCGGCGAAAACGATGTCCTCCACGTCACATTATTGGCTTTCCGTAGTAAGGTGATAAGAAACAGGATGTGCCTAGCCCCGAGCAGGCGTGGCAGAGGAGGCGTGTTGGCAGTGAAACCACTGGATATTCAGATTGTGGGGTTCGTATAGAGCAGACGGCGCCCAAGAACGTGTAGTGATGACGAGGTCTGGACAACTGGGCGCAAACGAGGGCTCTGAGACAACGTCAATGGGCGGGTCGGGACCCCGGCTGACTCCGAAATAAACGTCGCTTGCTCCTTGGGGTCCCGTATCCAAATAAACACAAATACAAGCTCGACGGCCAACTCGACGACGGAATTCTTCCGTGCTCACCGTCCGCTGTGTCGACCCATTCAACCCACCTGTCCAACAGCGCCAGTCTTTTTCACCGTCGCTTAGTGTATGTCGTAGATGCGAGGCCTGCCATTTCCTCAAGATGCCGCGTTCGAACGCGAGACGTCATATGAATACGGCACCCCCGCGAGCAACTTTGACGACATTCTCATCGACCCTGCGCTCGCCGACCCACCCATCGACCCTGCTCTGCAAACTTATCCCGTCAAACTCGACCCAGATCAGGTTCGTGTTCCTTTATCCACACGGCACGCGACGCGACTTCTGGCTGTGGCTGTGGCGCCCCTCGACTAATTGACCGCGTCGCGTCACGTCCTTTTCACTGCATGCTTAACCGAGAGACGAGCTTATTCGCATGCTCATACTTACCTTTCTTTCAGGTTGACGTTATTTTGTCCCTTGCCCCCGATGTTTCCCACCACATTCGCGAGTACTCACAGGGTCCCCAAGGTGATCCTTTCGCACAACCACCTCCAGACTACTTTCCGCCTGTAACTCAGGCAGTGCCCACTCCCAAGCCCCCGAAAAAGAAAAGGAGGGTGCGCAGAGAGCCAAATTGCGGTTTCTGTGGTGGGAACGACAAGAAAAACAATGTTGGCGAGCCGGAGGAGATGGTCTCTTGTGATGAGTGTGGTCGTAGCGGTGAGTTTTATGGCAACTGCACGTCTCGACTTTAACTGACATACGTCAGGCCATCCAACTTGCATGGATCTTGGCTCTGTTGCCGACCTTGTGCGCTCTTATCCTTGGAAGTGCGTTGAATGCAAGACGTGCGAGATTTGCCAAGAAAAGGGCGACGATGTATGCGTATGACCCTTTCCAGAGATGTTGCACACTGACGTTTTCTGTTAAAAGGCTCGTATTCTCTTCTGTGATACTTGTGACAGAGGCTGGCATATGGACTGCCTGACCCCGCCTCTGCAAGATTCGCCTCCAGGAAAATGGCATTGTCCATCTTGCACACACAATCCATCCGGGATCTGTGAGGCTGTACCCCAGACACCAGTTGAAGAGGAGTCCTCGCAAGTTGAACAGCTTCGCGAGTCGTCTGTTACTTCGACGTCTAGCTCAGAAGTCATCCAGTCGCGGCCCTCAAAGAGGGGGAAGCGCAGAGCAGCTACTCCAAACATGTCAGAACGTAGCACCAACGTCTCGGACTCTCCTCTCCTACCTCGAGGGCGCACGCGTACCTCGACACGCAAGACTGCAGTGCCTTCTTCCCCCATGAAACGCCCCCAACTGAAAATCACTCCTCCCCGGCCTCCTGAATCACCTCCGCGTCGGATGGTGGTGCGACTTAGGTTACCCGCCCAAGGGAAAGGGAAAGAAAGGGAGGAGAGTAGTGACGAGGAACTACCAAAGAGCTTATTTGATGATATTCTGACCCCGGAGGACAGAGACACATCAAAGACTGCAATAGCGCTGTCAGACAAGCTGAAGTTCGAACGAAGTCGGCAAGCGGCGGAAGTGAGTGTCATCTTGATCATTTCCATGGTCTCATTCCTGAATTTTGCTGTAGCATAAACTTAATCCACCCCAACCAACCAACCCCCTTCCTGGCCCAGAAGGCCCAATTGCTGGCCCATCAAGCCGACCGCTTCGGTCCACTGTTGCAATACCCGTAACGCAGCCGCCGACTCTAGCGCGCTCTGTCTCTCCTACATCATCAACTCCTGGGCCTTCACCCGCTACGATTTACCCCACTGGCCTCAGGATACGTACCATCCGTTTCGGAGAGTTCGACATTCAGACCTGGTATGATGCACCTTTCCCTGAGGAGTACGCGAATATTCCAGATGGACGCTTGTGGATTTGCGAGTTCTGCCTGAAATACAACAAGAGTCGGTTTGGTGCATCGAGGCACGGTGTTCGTATTCATCCGGCTGTTGGGGCGGACGGAAGCTAACAGCTCAATAGTTAAAGTGCAAAGCACGCCATCCACCAGGGGACGAGATCTACAGGGACGGAAACGTATCGGTATTTGAGGTAGATGGGAGGCGGAACAAGGTGTGCCCTTCATTTCGTCTCGGTATCGGAGGGGCATTTAACGATATTCCGCCAGATCTACTGCCAGAACTTGTGCTTGCTGTCTAAAATGTTCCTTGATCACAAGTCGTTGTTCTATGACGTTGAACCCTTCCTCTTTTATGTGATGACCGAAGTTGATGATACTGGGGCGCGGTTTCTGGGTTATTTTAGCAAAGAGAAGCGCAGCCCGAAAGACTTCAATGTCAGTTGTATCATGACCTTGCCAGTACGGCAGCGCCAAGGATGGGGAAACCTTCTTATTGAATTTAGTGAGCGGCGTTTGCACGCCTCTGAGGATCGAGAGCTAACTACGATCAGGTTATCTCTTGTCAAAGAAGGAGAAGCGGTTAGGGTCTCCAGAAAAGCCCCTTTCAGGACTTGGGGCACTGGGTTACAAGAATTACTGGACATTATCAGTCATGCGCTATCTTCGCACCGCTCCTGACAATCCTACGCTCGAAGGTAGGTCGTCCATCGGTCTGGTAACCCTAGGATGTGATGGCAGACCTTTGCACAGACATTAGTGATGTCACCTCTATGACCATCGAAGACGTGTATAACACACTCTGTACTCAAGGCCTCATCGACGTCCTTGCCGTACCCACCCCTAAACCACTCCCGGGCCAGTCCATAAAACTGGCGAAGAACCGCAAAACCATGGTTGCACGTCGCCACCTCATCCGGTCGCATACAAATGATGAATATGTGACGAAGGGCCCGTTTGTTCCTCCTACGCAATACGAGATTCATTGGGACCCAGGTTACGTGAAGAGCTACCTGGATAAATGGGAGGAAAAGGGATACATGAAGATAAAGCCGGAGAAACTCAAATGGAGTCCCTTCCTTCTCGCGCGGGTCAAGAAGTCGGATGCAGACTCTGGACTCGACACGGAGGTGATGGGAAGTACCCCCGAGAAGGACAACCCTGGACCTGCGTCAGTGTCTTCTGTTCCCGAAACGCCAGCACCTATCACTCCCATTGACGTGGAAGGCAGCAATGACGAAAGCATTTCGGCGTCAGTGTCACGCTCCCCGGAGAAGCGTATGCACTCGTCCGAACAATCAGCCTTACGGCGCTTGCGCAGCCAGAACCGCGCAAACGGCAGTGTGGAGTCGAAATCGCCTTTCACCCCCTCGAGATATTTGCGCGGGCCCGGCATCAGTGGCAGTCCCCCTAGCACAATGCCAACGTCTTCACGTGCGTCCAGTGCAAGTGTCAGCCGATCGAAAACACCACGGGCGCCCAAGCCCCGCGAGCGTGCAGACCCATCACCCGTCAAGAACATGGATTCTTCTTCCGTAAATCAACCATCGGCATCTGTTCACGATGGCGTGGATGAAGACGCCGATGCTGCGCTGGCGGCCCTCCTGGCAGAAGAAGAAAGTCGGCCGAAACGACTGCTACGTTCCCGCTCTGGCACCGGTACGTTGTCGACGTTCGAGTTTCCGGTTCTCCCCCCTCGATTGGCGATGACGCGAGCGCCTCCGCGGAAGCGACGGCGTGTCGAGTCGCCTGCTATCGACGAACTCGCGCCGGCACCAGAGCCGCTGCGGGAATCAGGGGTTCTTAATGGTGTTACTCGTGATGGGGAAGTGCAGTCAGAACCGGATGACGTGGGTACACCGTTAACCGTCGTGACGAGTCGGCACAGCGCACCGAGCGATGATACCGTCGTCGCGGCTACCGCTACCGCGCCAGGCGTGATAGAGCACGTTAAGGAGGATACCAGCACACCCTTAGTCACGGACCCGCGGGCGATGGATGTGGTCGAATCGCCCGTGGTTACGATGGGAGTAGTGGATGTGGATCTAGACGCAGACTTGGATGCGGACGGTGAGACTGATGCCGATGCAGAGGGAGACGATGACGATGACTTGGATGCAGAGGGTGAACCAGACGATGGGATGTAACTTATTTTTTTTTGGTTTCTCATTTGATGTCCCCAATACATGGTGGTTATTATAATACTCGGATGCTCTCATGTAACTTGTAGTAGATGTACCCCCACTCTATCGCTTGCGATTTGTGCAACATGTGGTAGGACTTAGTGTTCCTGCTACGTATAATGTTTTCCTTGCGTCACAAAACTTTCCGATGCACAAGGAACATGGTTACGCCGAGGGCCTCTTTGGAGCGTTGATTCGGGGGTGAGGGACATGTGTGGTCGCAAGGGTGCTGACATCGTCAGTCATGGTGCTCGCTCACACGCGGCCACGGTGCAAGTGCAGCGTTGCCGCTGCCTTCAGCTACGCGCATCATAGCAGCCTATTTCACAATCCTTCACAATGACATTATGGTCGCCTTGTCGAGGCCATTACTGCCTTTTCCTTACAAGAGAGTTCGTCGAGTTTTGCCGTGTCCTGCGGTCAATCTTCGCTGCAACCCGATGCAAGGTCCTGATGGCAATGTTCACATTTCATCACAGTATCTCAAGCGAACGAAGGGTAACTCGGATTACTCTCCACCAACATCGTCTCTTTCGGAAGGACAGCAAGGAGGGGTTTCATCACCGTGACTCGGAAGCCGTGACCGGAAGCGTCTGTCAAGGCAAGCGTTGTTGGTGTGAAGTAGGTATAAGGACTGGAATCTGGGCGTACTCGAGTGTACATGTGTTGCTTCACTTCAGACCGTCCATTGTCAGGAACCGTTTCACTTGCCAGTGGCGAACCCACTCGTGTATTTTTTGTTGTTGTCATGGACGTGCCAACTCAGGCTATCTTCTACACTCATATGACCAGTTCCCAGGTCTCCGGAATTCTACCACTCGAGTCACTTGAGGTTTGTCATAGTCATTTTTTGCATCATCTAGATCCGGGCAACCGTGCTAGTATGCATGGCTCCTATGAAACATGACAAAAAACTCGAGTGTTTTTGACCACTTTTGTCAAGGAGTGAATTAGTGCTGTACAACAACTACAAGGTCGAGCAGTTCCGAATTCCCAAACCGAGCCTAAGCAGCTAACCAAATGGAGTTACAAAAATGTTTACAGCTGCTGATCGGGGCATGACATGCATGACATCCCGTCCGTGGTCCTGGGACTGCGTCTTATCTGTGTGTTTGCCAATTTCCTAGAGGGGATATCCTTTCGTGAATACCGTCGCCATTCTTGGTTCTATCCTGTGCTCTTTGTAGGACCTCTCTATTTTCTGAGGGGGGACGTCTGTGAATTTGCAAGGCACCCGTGCCGCCTTGTCTCATAGAGTTCCGGAGAGTGCAAAGTTGCGGTAATTTTCATCATGGCATATTCATGGGCTGTACGTGGGATTTTCCTCTTGAAAGACTCCATTCGTCATGCGTATAACGAACAATGTCACCCACGCTGCAAACTGGGCTATCGAAGGGTCACAGCATTCAAGCTCGGACCAAGTCCCCCGCCCGGGCGTCGGGTGTTCCGGGCCAACTCTAGACTCGAGTTTATGATCCGAATCCATTCTCTATAGCGGCCCCTAGAGCTAGGTAGTAGGTAGTAGACGAGACAACTGGGTATGGCGCATAAGGAGTAAATAGCGTCGGGAATCTGCCAGTGGTCTGCATCTACAATGTATCATAATGTCGGGTTGCTTCCTAGGGACCATTCTTAGTGGGTGTGGGTTCGATGAAGTAGGGGTGGCTACTACTAGTTAGTCACGTCGGAACTTGGCACGTTCCGCCCCACCGTGAAAGAAAAGTCGTGAAAGGATCATGTAGCACGACAGGGACAAAATTGTAAGCCAGGAGCGGGAGCAGTGTGGAACGTCGATGTAACATGGATCAACTCGATTGTGATCGCGTTGGTAGTCAGTGGTTCAGAAACACTAGCACTGGCAAAATTGTTACCGCCGGGAGGATGGTGGTCATAAGATCGGGAGTCGGGCGGGCTGTTCCGCATTACTTTGTCGCGGCGCGGTGCACAGTTTGCAAGGCCCGTCCAGAGCGGCATCGGTAACCCAGCAATAATAGCGGCAACGATGAGCTCGCCCGCTGACCAAACACGACACGTCGAGGTTTTGGAGCTCTCTGGGTACCATACTGGTACCATGATGCCCATATACACCGCGTGACTCTGCGGTGTCTGGGTCCATGAGGGAAAACACCGCTATTGTTTTTCCATCGTTTCATCACATCGCGTTGGCCTTACTACTGGCCGGACTTAGCAGCACTGTCATTTGCCATATCGCAGTCTCCACCGGCACATCTTTCTGCACAGACACATTTTTGTTTTGTTTCCAGGAACCTCGGGCCGTTCCGCCTGAACTTCGGAGGGTACCAACGTGAACGAGAGCAAGTACCGTGACACTGCACAACAAGGTCCTTGCGCTATTGTGGGCCCGGATATCAAACTATTAGCATCTGGTGGTCGTGGTGAAGGTACCTCATAATACCGCTGTAGTACACGCACACGCCACGAATACCAATGTCAAGAGAACACCAATACTGCGGTTGTGCTGCGCGCCGGTTGATGTGTATGATCTGTTATCTGGTCGTTGGCGGGGCGAGCTTTCTGTCGTCTCCGATGGTCCAAGACGCAGGTCCCATTAAAGAGTGATTCGTGGTACTGGAGTGGACCATGGACTCCGTGACCTATCGGCAGTCTGATGCGGTCATACTGGTACGGGCATCTGAGATTCGACTCCTTGCCGTGCTGGTACAGGGACCGACCGGGAGTTGTAGTAGTGCCTTGATATTGAAGAGCCTTGCTGCGGTCAGCTGCACAGTAAAACATAGACATAGATGAAACACAAGTAACTGAAGGATTTTCTACTGATGTCCGTTGCGTCTCTACTCGCCTACTTGATCGTCTGGAACCCCGTATTGCGGGATGATGAAACATGAATCAGAGGTAGCCCCTGACAAGGGGCATATCCAGAAAATTTGGATACCGCACGAGTGTTGTATTTGATGAAGTACATTGTGACTACAAGCCGCGCCACTACTGTAATGGAGCAGCTGCGATGTGCCGAGTCGCTAAAGCTTCGCTAACCTCACCTGAGCCGCGGACTCATCGCCGGCGACGTTCATGACCGGGATTTCCAGTCGTATTAGCTCAGTTACAGGGCGATACAGTTCTGCCTGTGCGTGATATCAAGCGAGTCAGCATCCGGATACACTCACCCGTGAAGCGGATCATAGGCGGACCTTAATCAAGCCCCACACTCCTTCCCGGGCCTTGGGTGCCTTATCCTCAGCGATTTCGCGAGCTCGTTTGAGCACACCCTGTGTTCCTCCTGAAACGATTTCATCGACAAGCCCCGCATCACGTGCTTCGGATGGGGTGAAGCGATGTCCTTCCAATGCAAATCTACGAAGAGCCGTGACGGCCACCTTGGCGCGTACGACGGCGCCAAACGAAACAGGCCAGGGTGCACCAAAGTCGACTTCGTTCATGCACAACCAGGCGTTGCGCTTGGCGCCGTCGGTCATGACGCGATAGTCGCAAGCGAGGGCGAGCATGGCACCGGCGGCGAAGCAGTGACCATTGATGGCAGCGACCGTTGGGACTGCAAGGCGGTGTCCATCAGCATGATGGACGGGGGATGATGATGAAAACGTACTTGGGAAGGTGAGTAGATGCAGAAGCAGCGGATTGAAGGTCGCTTCGCAGGTTGAACAAAAACCGAAGGCAGAGAAATCGTAAACGGGCACTGACCTTGGAACCAGCCGGGATCGCTAGTAATGCTAGGGTAGTCAAACCCTAGACAAAAGGGGTTTGGATATACAAGCCAAAGTTGGCAGAGATCTGGCGCACCGTTGCTGAAGAACTTCTCTTGATCGAGACGGCCGACAATAACAAGGGCAGCTGTTCCTGCGTTCTTGTCCTTCTTGGCTTTACCCTCTGCGCGCTCCTTGCGCCATTCGCGCTCTACAATTTGAAGTGCGGGTTTGAAAGCGTCGTTGATTAAAGGCTTTACCAAGCGGTTATCAACGCCATTGTGCAGTTCGATTTGCCAAACATTTGAAAGGGCTTGGGAGAGTGGTGCTTAATGATTTGTCATGCATCGATCTATAAACTACAAACCCACGCCGTGATAATGTCACAAATGGTGTTTGGGAACCCGCAGGAAGCTGAAGGGTGAATGTCGAGGACATGAGTCCTAGAATGTCGCTAGAGGAGTGTCTTGTTTATGCACTCGGGCTCGGGCTTCAATTGAATTCGCTTGACAACCCAGGAGAAAACACATGTCAACCCAAACAAACTGAAGGGATTCGGTTTGGTGCTGAGGTTGAGACTTTCTTAAGTGATGGCTCGTAGACCACCACCTGTAAGAACCTATTAAGAAAATTTATTGGAAAACACTGGTCGTCGTTGTCGAGAGTTCGTCGATGAACGAGTCGCGTCGGGTTCTGCCGGCGTTACTTTGGTCGAACAACTTGCTTGACCTCGCAAATCACAACAAGCATGAGTGACAACAGAGCTGCAGAACTCAAAGGTACATCCTTCCGTCGCTCTTCACGCAGAGTGTGCTCATTTTCTTTGCTTTCTCAGCGCGTTTGGCCGCCCGCGATGCGCACGTCCGAGAATCCTGGGTGCGAGCCATGGAGGCCCGCATCGTCCAGGACCAGCTTCAGAATTGCTATCGTGCCGAGGGTGTCAACCACTATGAAAACTGCCGCGAGCTCTCGGAGAAGTACATCACACTGCTAAGAGAGAACCGGGTGAGTTTACGATCCTTTGTCTGGAATGCCACGTTGACTGGACTGAAATTCATCAGGTGAAAGGTTACAAGCAGGTCGACGTGTAACTTTGTCTACAGACACTGTTGACATGCTTTTAGAGGATTTTCACTCCACTATAATTACCCCAATTCCCTCACATAGGTCTCATTCACGAAATCCTAGATGTAAATTATGTCGAGGCAACAGTACGCTACTTCCTGAGCCGATTGCTGCGTCGTTTTCCCTCCGTGCCACTCGCTTCCGCTCCACTTAACCCACTTAGTTCGTCCCCTGAGCTAACAGCGCCGCCGACTTTCCGTGCCTTAGTTTTGCGCAAGTGATGCTCCGGAATCCATTCCTCTTGGTATCCACCTGCTCCGGTCGCGATAGCAGTGCTTTCTGGTGCAGAGATCGGCGCCGTTTTCTTTTGTTTCGTCTGAGGGACGAAGGAGAGATATGCAACATAACCAAGACCACCCAGAATTGCAAGGACCATCGCGTATGTGCTGAGACTGGGGACCGACATCAGTAATGTTTCAGCAACGTTGAAGTGTGACGTACAGCTTGAAATCGAAAATCGAGAGCTCGGGCTCCACGACCATGACGATGGAATCAAAAGCAGATATTTTCTCCCTTTCACCGCCGATAACGTGCTCCAACCAAACCCTGAGTTTGATATCGCCGGTTCTGAACCTGTGCAGACATGAGTGAGGACAGAAGCGGCAACGGAACATGGTACTGACTCGCTGTAAAAGTCATACGGAAGTTGAACCTGCATCGTATCACGCAACTCGATTCCATATGTCAAGTTGCTCGCCTGAAACAGAAAACATATAGTTAATGGTTAATCAGGAGTCCGAGGTCACGACAAAGTACGTACATCCTTGATCAGCTGTTCCGTGGTCGGGTCGAGAAACTCCCCGGCCACGGTGAGTAGGGTTACATTCTTCCCTGTTTTGTTCTCGATGTTCAAGAATAGTTTGTTGATTTCCCCATTAACGACGTCTTGAAGTCATACAGTATTCTGAGTAACGTAGCGGAGCGAAGTCACATACATCAAAGACTTACGACCAAAGGGGTTGCTTTCAGGGAACGACGCAGTGACTGCTAGCACAGGGTCCTCGGAATGAACGTCTAGAGACTCCTCATGTTCTGATGCAGGTGCTGAGAGAAAAATCAAATCACCATCCAGAATAAATATGATCAAAATGAACGTACAAAAAATCTCGACCGCGAAGACTGTCGTCGCCCAAAGGGCAACGGCAGTGAGAAGATACCGAGCGCGCATTTTACCCGATACGAAGGATGTAGTGGTTTATGTTAATGCCCCCGTATGATAAGGGTAGGACAGAGTTGCGTGGGGAAGCGCGAACGCGGCTAGCCACGTCAATAGTAGATAGGTCACATGATCTCGCGTTGTGGTAAAATTCGACTTAGACGACAACCGTTGCAATTGCCTGGTACAATAGAACAACTGTATGATACAGGGAATTGTAACAAAAGAGAACCTTTGTCAGTCAGGTCCCGGCCTTTCTGAGAAGTTCCTTGGCAACTTCGTCTGCATCCGCAGTCTGGTCTGGGGTCCAAAAGGCCTAGTTCGGTCAGAAGAGCACGGGGAAGGGAGAACTGGGGACAAACCAATTCTGCACCAGCAGTGGCCATCATTGCTAAGCGAGGGTTGAACCGGACGCAGCGTGCGGGACCTGGGTGACCGTCCATCTTTGCAAGGGGCTGGATGCGCATCGGCGAGGGCTGAAGGTCCACTGGGCCTTCGCGCGGTGGTATATTTTGGACGTCCCACACACAGATGCGCCCGTCGAGTCCACCGCTGACAACATACTTGCTATCTGGAGTCCAAGATACTTCCTCCCCAGAGCACCCTCGTTGTGGCTCTATACTGATCGGCGTGTCGAGACGGCGGCGCTCGAGCCCGACGTGGCCCTCTAGCTTGGCAAGGACGTGTCCTTCGAACGCGTCGATGATGTAGTGTGCATCACCTGAGCAACCCACGAGGAGGTATTTTCCCGAGCTCGAGAACGCCATTGACGTCATGTAGATGGCGCGGGGTGGGAAGCTCACACGGGCCAGCGTCGGGTCCTCGAGTGTGATAGTGAGGAATGGTGCCTTGTCAAAGTTGGCGTGGTCATACATTAGGATGCGTGAATAGTGGTTTACTGCAACGGCGAAGACAACGCCTGTGGCGTCATAGGCCACGAGTGATGGCGCTGGCAAGTTCAGCAGTCCACGGCATTGGGGAGCTCGTAGGTCCCACAAGCGGACAGTCTTGTCCATCGAGCCTGACATAAACCCATCATCCATTGGCGACATTTCAAGTGAAATGACACGCTGGCTGTGGCCTCTGAAGTACTGCAGATACTTGTTGTCGTGCAGCGAGTGATAGCGGATGGTGTCATCTTCCTTGGTCGATGCGTAGATGATGGCAGTGTTCTTGTGAGTGAACCGTGGAAGGTCTACACCATATTTCTTCGAATGTAATGTTTTTGTGAGCCTTAAAGCTACTATCAGTTGGACCTTGGACCAGACAGAGAACTAAATGGGTAACTTGCTTCCCGAGCTTGCAATTGTATAACCTGAATGTCTCATCTTCCGCAGCAGTTATGAGCTGGTCTCCCCTGTCATCAAAAGAAAGGCCGGTTATGTGACGATGTTGGACAGGGACACGATTTCCAGACGGGGGCAAAGGTGCAGGGTCAACGGCCGCTTTGAATATTTTTGCAGGTTTAAACTTGGTCTGTAAGCCCCCGAGTTAGTCTGACATTTCAAGACTGAACCCGCACCTCACCATAAGAGAATTTGTGAGAGGAACCTGCGCTACACCGTTAGTTGAATTCGTAGGTGCCATCGAGTTGGTGAGGGCGAGGGCGAGGACTAAGGGGCTTGTGGACGGCGGAGTTACAAACTGTGTTTTCCTTCTGCTCTGCTCACAATGTCAGACGGTGACGACTCTGCGGCTTTATGGAAAGTCAATCGCACAATACATGAACTTGTCAAAGATAGGGTGCAGCAAAGCCTTCCATAAATTCCCGTTTCAACATCTGGCTGAAGGCGCCAATCCGTAGGGCTACCAGGTCGCGGACGAGGAGATTAATATGTCTTTGGGCGATTTCAAGGCGCAATATGCGATTAATGGCGGCACCGTTGAGTGCGCGACACCTTTAGTAGTCCCAGGAAAGAACGATTACTGACGTTAGCCTTGTAGTCGCAACCAACTCAATTTTTTCACCAACTCCCGCACGGATCCCTCAAATCAAATATTCATATTCTTCTCCGACGAGAAGAGTGTTGGGGTGAAGACTATGCGAAAGTTTGTGTATTCCCCATACACCCTGCCATGATATACGCGAGTACCTGTTCTCAATCTGACGCTTCTCAGGCTCCTCAACATCCTGGAGGAGAAGAACATCGCGAAGGGCATCATCATTTTTCCGGGCACTATGACCTCTTCTGCAAGAAAAGTGTGTTTCCGTCCACGCTGGAACTGTATGACCGTGCCTACCATCTATTTCAGGTTATTTCTGCGATGCAGGCACGGTTTAGGCTGGAGGAATTTGCCGAAGCTGACCTCCTGGTGAATATAACACATCATAAACTGGTACCACGACACGAAATTTTGGACCCGGAACAGAAGAAGCTCCTTTTGGAAAGATAGTGAGCTGCGGACTCATCTATCTAATCCGCTCTCGAGATTCTGATACGGCTGCAGCCGATTGAAGGAGACGCAGCTTCCTCGGATACAACTTGCAGATCCTATCGCCCGATATTATGGGTTACGGCGCGGTCAGGTCGTTAAGATCACGCGGCCGAGTGAAACGAGCGGGCGTTATGCAAGCTACCGCGTCTGTTTCTGAAGTATCAATCACCTAATGTCGCATTCGTCGTCACCTGTCTCTATCGACGTTGTCTTCCTGGGCCAGCGCTATC
>Ga0209488_10000954_pt1 | contig 24509 bp, 20 predicted proteins | sample Rivendell_Oct201_8_FD_188349 | JGI IMG/M metagenome (GOLD analysis project Ga0209488, IMG submission 188349) | Vadose zone soil microbial communities from the Eel River Critical Zone Observatory, Northern California, USA -... | ecosystem: Environmental > Terrestrial > Soil > Vadose zone >...
CAGCGCCTGCTCGCCCGGCACCGGCTCGCCCCGCGTCAAGCGCGGGTGCCGCCCCCCCTCATGCGCACGGCGCCCAGCCGAAGCCGACGATGGGTGTCCCCGGGGTCGAAGCGATAATTGCGGTTGCCTCCGGCAAAGGAGGCGTCGGGAAATCGACCACTGCTGTCAATCTGGCGCTCGGGTTGCGCGACCACGGCCTCAAGGTCGGAATTCTCGACGCCGACATTTATGGGCCGTCGCTGCCAAAACTTCTGGCCATCAAGGAGCGGCCGGAGACGCTTGGCGGCACGCGGCTCAAGCCGATCAGCCGCTACGGGTTGACCGTCATGTCGATCGGCTTTCTGATCGATGAGGAAACGCCCATGATCTGGCGCGGTCCGATGGTGATTTCCGCGCTCACCCAGATGCTTCGTGAAGTCGAATGGGGAACGCTTGACGTGATGGTGGTGGATATGCCGCCAGGGACCGGCGATGCGCAGCTCACCATGGCCCAGCAAGTGCCCCTCAAGGGCGCGGTGATCGTTTCGACGCCGCAGGATCTCGCGCTCGCCGATGCGCGGCGCGGCATCGCGATGTTCCGCAAAGTCAATGTGCCGGTGCTCGGCATCGTCGAGAACATGAGCTATTTTCACTGTCCGCAATGTGGCTCGCGATCCGACATATTCGGCCATGGCGGCGCACGTAACGAGGCGCAGCGCCTGGGCGTGCCGTTCCTTGGCGAAGTGCCGCTGCACATGGATATCCGTGAGCGGTCGGACTCAGGGTTGCCGGTTGTCGCGACCGTGCCCGACGGTCCGCATGCCGTGATCTATCGCGATATCGCAGCCAAGGTGCGTGACCAGCTTCGCGAAGGCACTGGTCGCGCGGCGCCGAAGATTGTGATCGAGGCTTAGCCTCAATCCTCCGCCCACATCCGCATGAGATTGGATAGCGACTTTGAAATGAGGTCGAACGCCTTCGATTTGCCGTCGCGTGCAAAGATTTCCCGCCGTGCGGTGTCCAGGTCGAAGAGCAGTTCACGCTGGGCCGGATCGCGGATGAAGCTGCGTGCCCAGCCGACCGCTGCGAGCCTTGAGCCGCGGGTGACGTCATTGACGCGGTGCAGCGCAGTCGACGGATAGGCGACCAGCGAGCCCGCGTTTAATTTTACCGCATCCTCGCCGGCCGGGCTTTCGATGACAAGTTCGCCGGCGTCGTATTCATCCGGTCCGGACAGGAAAAGCGTGAAGGAGACGTCGGCGCGCATGCCGTTCATCAATGCGTCGTCGACATGGCTGCCATAGTGCATGGCCTTGTCGTAGCGCGAGAACAGCAACGGGGAGAGCAGTTTTGGGCGCACCGCGATTTGAAACAGCTCGTTGCCAAGGATGCGTGCCGCAATGAGCTTTCGAATGGTTTCAAGCTTGCGGTCGCCGCCGGCAGCTTGCTGGTTGTTTTTCACAAGGCTCGCCGAGAACCCGGCGGTCGTGCGGCCGTCGACGAAGCGTGCCTGCTCAAGCGTGGCGCACACGGTCGCGATATCTTCAGCTGAAAGAATGTCGCTTATGACAATCTGCATGTGGCCTTGCGCCCTTGATTTGGATCAATGCAGCAAGCGGGAAAAAAGAATCTCGTTCGACAAAGTCAAGGGAGCCGGAACGCGATGCCGTTGAGCATATTAGCCAGGGGTCACGCCATTGTGTATGGGCTCGTCAATTCCAACCAGCCATGATAATGACAAGCATCAGTAACAGCTACACAATTTGGAATTATTCCAAGAAGCGAACATGAAATCAAAACGCAAGATCTGGCTCGGCGTTGGTGCCTTCGCGGTAGCGGGAACGGGCGCCATCGCGGCGGCCGCGGCCGCGGCGGGGGCAGCCGATGTTCCTGCTTTAGAAGTTCGCCAGCCGTCTGGTTTGCTGCCGGGCATGGCAGCGGAGTCGGCAACCGATACCGCCATTGCGCGCGTTTTGCCTGGAGGCTTTGTGCTGGCGCAGCACGAGGATCATGGCCAGCCGGCGAGCAAGGAACCTAGCAAGGCGCCGGCCGAGGGAGGCGAGGGGGGCGAGACGAAAGGGCTGGACGATCTGCCGCCCGATCTTGCCTTTGCGGTGCGGATGGCGCTTCTGCGTGGGCATATCATGGTTGGCGACCAACTGGTCAAGCAGGGACAGTGGAACGCCGCGCTCCCGCATTTCCTGCATCCGTCCGAGGAAATATACGCCGATATCAAGGATGCGCTTGCCGGCCATAACGTCGCCCCTTTCGAGGAAGGGCTCAAGTCGCTCGTCAGTCTGGTCAAGGCGCGAAAGGCCGGGAACGACTATGCCCGCGCGCTCAAGACGATCGGTGAGGCGACGGCATCCGCCGACGCTTCCTTGCAGGCAAGCTTGGCCGATCGCTGGGCAAGCTTCGTGATGGAGGCCGCCGTTGAGGCGATCAAGACCGCGGCCGGCGAATATGAAAACGCCATCGTGGGTGGCAGGATCGCCAAGCCGGTCGAATATCAGGATGCGCGTGGCTTCATTTGGGAGGCAGAACGCATGATCGAAAGCGTCGCTGCCGGCTTGGAGAAAAAAGATGCTGCCGCGCTCAAGGAAATACGGGTGCGCCTCGCCGATCTGAAGAAAGTGTTTCCGGCAGCCGTGCCGCCCCGCATGCCGATCAAGGACCATGGAGCAATGCTTGCTCTTGTTTCTCGCATCGAGCTGGCCGCCAGCAGGCTTATGTAAGGAGCCATGGTCACGTTCACGATAAATCGTGCACTCGTTGTTGCGTTCGCGGTCGGCGGCGTGCTCGGCTCAATATTTGGGGTAGTGGTTACGCCCAGGTCCGGCCAGGCGGCAGCCGCGGCAACAGCCCGGATCGACAGCGACCTCAATCGGCTCAAGGCAGCCTATCGGCGACCTGCGACGGTGCCATTTCCGGCTGACAATCCGTACTCGGAAAAGAAACGCGCCCTCGGCGAGGCGCTGTTTTACGACAACCGGCTCTCGATCGACATGAGCCGGTCTTGTGCGAGCTGTCACGACCGCTCCAAGGGCTTTGCCGACGGAAGAGCACAAGGCCAGGGCGTTCCGGGCCATCCCCTCAAGCGCCATACACCGACCTTGTGGAACCTGGCCTGGGCCGGCCCCGTGTTCTGGGACGGCCGCGCACGAAGCCTTGAAGAGCAGGTTGCGGGCCCGATCGAATCTCCCGATGAAATGGCACAGCCGATGGCTTCTGTCGTGGCGCGCCTTTCCGGCGATGCGGCGATGCGCGCGGCGTTCGCCGAGGCCTTTCCGCGGGCGCCGAAAGTCGACGCCGACAATCTCGCCAAGGCGATCGCAACCTTTGAACGTACATTGAATTCACCTGACACTCGTTTTGACCGCTGGACCTCCGGTGACGAACGTGCGCTCAGCGACCGCGAGATCGCCGGGTTCCGCTTGTTCAATGGCAAAGCGGGTTGTGCCAAGTGCCACAGCGGTTTCGCCTTCACGGACTATGCCTTCCACGACATCGGTCTGCCGGGCGACGACCGTGGCCGCGGGGCCGTGTTGCGGCTGCCGGCCGCGGACCATGCATTCAAAACGCCGAGTCTGCGGGAGATCACCCGCTCGGCGCCCTACATGCATGACGGTTCATTGGCGACGATTGCGGATGTCCTTCGTCACTATCGCGGCGGTATCGTCGAACGGCCGACCCTGTCCAAGGATTTGACGCGCCATCTCGAACTGTCGGATGGCGAGCGCGAGGATGTCATTGCGTTTTTGGGGACATTGACGAGCGAGCAGGACCCCGTGCCGCCGGCCAGGATCGTTGCGGGCAAACGCGGCCCGTCTGCGCCCGCAATGCGTGTGCGCACCGTGTCGCAGGACGACAAGACGTTTCATCCGGGACATGTCGGTATCAGGCGCGGCGAGCGAATGTGGGTCGTCAACAATGACACCCGCACGCACAATATCAGGATCTACGACCCGGGCTTCGATTTCGATTCGGGGGCCCAGGAACCCGGCGAGACCGTGGAGATCGCCTTTCCGAAGGCGGGGTCATTCCTCGTGTTCTGTAGTATTCATCCCAAAATGGAACTCTACGTCGACGTCCGGCGATGATACGTGGCTTTCCGCCGATTTTTACGGTAGAATTCGTCGAATTCTTTTGAGGGAACCACCATGAAACGTCGTCAGTTTCTGCGAGGCGCCGGGGTTGCCGCCGCCGCCACGGCCGTTGCCAGTCCGGCGATTGCGCAGTCCAATCCAGAACTTCGGTGGCGCCTGACGTCGAGCTATCCAAAATCTCTCGATACGCTTTACGGCGCCGCTGAAATCTTTGCGAAGGCTGTTGCAGAGGCCACCGACAACAAATTCCATATTCAGGTTTTCGCCGCCGGCGAGATCGTGCCGGCGCTGGCCGCGGCCGACGCCGTTCAGAACGGCACCGTCGAGATGTGCCACACGGCCTCCTATTACTACTTCGGCAAGGACCCTACTTTTGCCTTCGGGACCGCGGTGCCGTTCGGCCTCAATGCGCGCATGCAAAACGCCTGGATGTATCACGGCGACGGCATGAAGCTGATGAACGACTTTTACAAAAAGTTCAATTTCATCGCCTTTCCGGCCGGCAATACCGGCTGCCAGATGGGCGGATGGTATCGCAAGGAAATCAAAGCCGTCGCGGACCTCAAGGGAATGCGAATGCGAATTGGCGGATTCGCCGGCACCGTGCTGGCGAAGGTGGGGGTGGCGCCCGTTCAAATTCCGGGTGGTGAGATCTATTCGGCGCTCGAAAAAGGCACGATCGACGCGGCGGAATGGGTTGGGCCTTACGATGATGAGAAGCTGGGGTTCCAAAAAATCGCACCCTATTATTACTACCCGGGTTGGTGGGAGGGTGGGGCCATGCTGCACAATTTCATCAATCTGGCCAAATGGGATGCGTTGCCGCCAGCCTACAAGTCGATCGTCAGGAGCGCTTCCTCGGTTGCGAACGAATGGATGATGGCAAAATACGATGCCGTCAATCCGGCCGCGCTCAAAACGATGCTGCGGGAAGGCGTCGTCCAGTTCCGGCAATTCCCGCTGCCGGTCATGGACGAATGCCTCAAGGCCGCTCTCGAAGTCTATGCCGAAGTCTCTTCCACGAACGCCACCTTCAAGGAAGTCTGGGAAAATCTGCTGGCGTTCCGTAACGACGCGTACCTGTGGTGGCAGGTGGGCGAATACGCCTACGACGACTTCCTCATACGCAACCGCAGGCGCACTTGATGGTTCCTCACCGCCCGCCCGGCGCGCCGAAATCGGGCAGCGGCGGTGGCGGCAAGTCCCGCGGCAATTCGATTGTCGTTGGCGGCGGCGCAACCTTTGGGCCGCGGTCGATCCAATAGGTCACGGACTGTGGCCACAGGATGATGATCAAGACCAGGACGAGCTGCGACACCACCCAGGGGACGGCGCCCCAGTAGATGTCGCTGCTCTTGACGCTCGGTGGTGCAATTCCCCGAAGATAAAAGAGTGCAAATCCGAATGGCGGATGCATGAAGCTCGTCTGGATATTGGCGCAGATCAACACGCCGAACCAGATCAGGTCGATCCCGAGCTTGGTCGCGACCGGCGCCAGCAGCGGGATAATGATGAAAGCAATTTCGAAAAAATCGAGGAAGAATGCGATCACGAAAATGAAGGCGTTGACAAACAGGAGGAAGCCGACCTGGCCCCCCGGCAAGTTGCCGAGGAGGTCCTCGATCCAGACTTTGCCGCCGACGCCTTGGAAGACCAGGCTGAACACGCGCGCGCCGATCAGGATGAAGATCACCATGGCGGTTATGCGCATGGTGGTGCTCATGCCCTGATAGACAAGGGGCCGCGTCAACGTGCGGTTTAGCGCGGCGAGAAGGATGGCACCGACGGCGCCCATGGCGCCGGCTTCCGTCGGTGACGCGAGGCCGAGCGAAATCGTCCCCAACACCAGAAAGATCAATGCGACGGAGGGAACGATTCCGCGCAGGCATTTGGCGTAAAGCGGCCATCCGCGCAATGTCCGTGCTTCTACCGGCAGCGCCGGTACTTCCTGCGGCCGGATAAAACTCAGAATCAGCACCCAGATGCAAAACAGCGCGACCTGGATGAGGCTCGGGCCGATTGCGCCCGCATACATGTCGCCGACCGAACGCCCAAGCTGGTCCGCGAGCACGATCAGGACGAGCGAGGGCGGAATGAGCTGGGTAATCGTGCCGGACGCCGCGATGACTCCGGTCGCATGGCGGGTCGAGTAGCCGTATTTCATCATGATCGGGAGGGCGATGACGCCCATTGCAATGACAGAGGCGGCAACCGTTCCGGTGATTGCACCCAAAATGGCGCCGACGAAAATGACCGCGTAGGAGAGACCGCCGCGAATGGGTCCGAAGAGCTGGCCGATGGACTCCAGGAGGTCCTCGGCCAGGCCGCAGCGTTCCAGGATCGCGCCCATGAATGTGAAAAACGGGATCGACATAAGCAGCATGCCTTGATCGTTTGAAACGATCCCGAACAGCTGATAGGTCAGGTTGCCGAGAAAGTTCGGTTCGATGAGGCCGAGCTGAATGCCCAGAAATGCAAATGCCAAGCCGACGGCAGCAAGTGAAAATGCAGCCGGGTAGCCGATCAGCATGAAAACGATGAGCCCTGCAAACATCAGGGGCGCCATGTTTTCGCTGACGAAGTGACTCATTGCAGGGGCTTTTCGTATGCGTATTCGATACGGTAGCTCTCAGTCAGGGCGGCGATACGCTTGATGATCTCGGAGAGCCCCTGCAATGCCATCAACGCAAATCCCACCGGCAGCAGCAGCTTGACCGGCCAGCGGACAAGGCCGCCCGGATTCTGCGAGCCTTCGTTGATACGCCAGGAATCGAGAAAGAACGGCCAGGTGAAATAGATGAGGATGATGCAGATAGGCATCAAGAACAGCAAACCACCCACGATATCGATCCAGATGCGCGTGCGTTCCGATACGATCGAATAGATCAGGTCGACACGCACGTGTTCGTTGAGTTTGAGTGTCACTGGGCCGCCCAGGAAGACCATGGCGGCGAACATGTACCATTGGGCTTCGATCCAGGCGTTCGAACTGATGGAAAGCGCATAGCGGCTGATCGCAATGCCAGTGCTCACCACACAACATATCAATACGAGCCAGATCGCAACGATGCCGAAACGGTCGTTCACAGCATCGATAATCCGGCTCAATCTAAGGAGCTTGTCCACGTCTCCCCTCCCCAGGGCCGTCGAGGACCCGTGATGGCCTGCAAGGACGCTTATGGCCGAATCTGTGGCTACCGCCAAGATCGTTCGTTCAGGAAATGAAAGTCACAAACGCCGTACGTCGGTTTCAGGGCGTTCCTTCGGTGTCGTTGCCGCGGCCGGCACGGAAGGAGCGCGACATGCGCGTGACAATTTGATCGTAGGCTGTGCGCAGCCGCACCGGGTACGTAATCACAAAACCATTAACGATGCTGCGGTTGTGCGAGAGCAGGTAGCGCTCATAGAACTCCGTATCGCCCCTTGTGCCGGAGATCACGAACCAGTTGGGGCCGCGGGTCTCATAAGTAATGGTTTCACCGCTCTCGCGGTTTTCCTTGATAAACGACTCAAGGCCCGCGAGGTCGTGTTCCAGCGCATTATGGCTGCCATAAATAAGGAAGTTCGCGCCATCATTGCCGGCAAAAGAAAGTCCGCCGCCATTTTCAGGTGGCCGGCCTGGGCGAAACCGATCCGGATATTCGATCGACGTCCCAAATCGGGCGTTGCGAAAACTTTTCCACGTTTGTGCAGCCGCCGGAAGAGCCGGGATCAAGCCGGCGCCCGCGACGAATGACAGGATTTGGCGCCGCGAAAACATTTGGAATAACCGGTCCTGAAGCTAGAAAATTACCCTCCCGTGACGCTCATATGGCGCGACAGGGCAGGGCGTTGGTGACGGCGATCGATGATGAAGTCGTGCCCCTTAGGCTTACGCGAGATCGCTTCTACGATCGCGGCATCGAGGAGGGCGTTACCCTCCGAGGCGCGCAACGGGGTGCGCAGGTCGGCGGCGTCTTCCTGGCCCAGGCACATGAACAGCGTCCCGGTGCAGGTAATGCGCACGCGGTTGCACGATTCGCAGAAATTGTGGGTCAGCGGCGTGATGAACCCGAGCCTTCCGCCGGTCTCCGCGACCTTTACGTAACGTGCCGGCCCGCCGGTCCGGTAGTCGATCTCATCAAGGGTGAACCGTTCGGCAAGTTTTGCGCGCACGATCGACAGTGGCAGGTATTGATCGAGCCGCCCCTCACCAACGTCACCGAGCGGCATAACCTCAATCAGGGTGATATCCATGCCGCGGCCATGTGCCCAGGCGACGAGATCGGCGAGTTCGTCTTCGTTCACGCCCTTGAGCGCGACCGCATTGATCTTGATGCGCAGGCCGGCTGCCTGTGCGGCGTCGATGCCGGTCAGGACGTTGTCGAGATCACCCCAGCGCGTAATGGCGCGGAACTTGTCGGGGTCGAGGGTGTCCATCGACACATTGATCCGCCGCACCCCATGGCTGAAGAGTTCGGCAGCATGTTTGGCGAGTTGCGACCCGTTGGTGGTCAGCGTCAATTCGTCGAGGTTCCCCTCGGCAAGATGGCGGGAAAGCGAGGCGAACAATGTCATGATGCCGCGCCGTACCAGGGGTTCGCCCCCGGTCAACCGCAGTTTTCGCACGCCTTGGGCAATGAACGCGCTACACAGCCGATCAAGCTCTTCGAGGCTCAATAGGTCGGCCTTTGGCAAAAACGTCATGTGCTCCGACATGCAATAGACACAGCGGAAGTCGCAACGATCCGTCACGGATACACGAAGATAGCTGATCGCACGATCGAACGGATCGACAAGCATGCGCACCGGCTGGGCTATGGCCGGACCGGGCGGGACGACGGATGGGTGTTCTTGGACGATCATTCCACTTTCCCGGTCCACTTCAGCGACCGGCCTCCATTCAATCGAATGTAGGGCCTCCGACCGCCGCCGACCAGAGCGAAAAGTGCGTTTCAGGACGCAAAGTTACCAGCGACGCTGCCAATCCAATTATCTCGGCGGATCTGGCCACGGGAAGGCCGATGGTGAACTCGACGTTGAGGTCTGCTCGGGCAAGCCGCTTTGCGCCTGATCGGTGGTTTTTTTCTTGGCGACCACCTTCCGTGCAGGAGACTTTTTCTTGCCAGCGGGGACCGGCTTCAAAGGCTGCAACTCGGCAAAGACCGGATTGGGTTGCAGCCGCGCCCCATCGGGGTCAGTCCGAACCTGCGATGTCTGGGGCTGATAGCCGTTGAGTGAATACGTGACCGTGAGGTCGCTCGTTACGGCAACCGTCAGCTCGCATGGAGTTCGGCAGCTCTGGCCTTCCGAGGTCCTCGCATCCGCTCCGGGTGGGTCAGACTCCACGCGCAATACGTCCGTAGATGGACCCGACTTGAAAAAGTCCATACTCGGCATTGACATGGAGCAAGCGGCAAGAACAAAGCCTGATGCCAAAATGGCAATTACGCGGCTCATGGATATTCTCACTCTACGCAGCGATTTGACACGTTACGCGCCCCTTGGACGCACAGTCGGAGCCTGACCTTACGAGCGTCGACCCGGGGGCGCAACCGATGCAGCGGAAAAACGATGTCAGAAATCCGCTAATGGACCCTAAGTCATTTAATTTTCAACAGAATTTTGATCAAATGTTACCCACAGGTTGGCCCAGAAGGCCATTGACGGCCGAAGGCAATTCGGTAAAAGCGCTAACCATGTGGTCTGCGTTGAGGTCTCGCACTGGAATATCGGTATAGCCGAAGTCGACGGCTATGACGGGTATTGCGGCTGCACGCGCGGTCGAAATGTCGGTGATCGAATCTCCCACCATGACGGCGAGATCGCGGCTGCCTCCGGCCCGTTCGATCGTTCCAAGAAGAATTTTAGGGTTCGGTTTTGGCGAGCCAAACGTGTCGGGCCCGCAAATAGCGATGAAGCGCCTTGAAAGCCCAAGCGCGTCAAGCAGCTGGATCGACAGCCGTTCAAGCTTATTGGTGCAAACCGCCAGCCGATAGCCGTCGTCGGCAAGCCGACCGAGGATTGCTTCGACTTCCGCGAACGGTTGGGAATGGACCGCAATGTTGGCCGCGTAATGGTCGATGAAGTCGTGCTCCAGCCGGTTGACCTCGACAGCCGGTAACATACGCCCGCTTGCCTTGAGACCGCTTTCGATCATCGCCCGGGCGCCGCGTCCGACCATGTTGCGCGCAGCGTCATAGGGCAAGGGACCCAGTCCCTCACGGGTCAGGATGTGGTTGAGCGTCGCGACAAGGTCTGGGGCGGTATCGACCAGGGTGCCGTCAAGGTCGAAAACGATGGTGGGGCGTGACTTGGTGGGGGATTTGGGGGGTGGCATTGGGGCTCTCATGAATGGACTGGCGTAGCCCGCACACCCGGGGGATGACAAGGTAAAACCCTTTGGCGGCAATAAGCTGTTCGCTTTGCAGCACCGCTGGCTTTGCGGCGGCCCAGGAGGTTGATAAGGGGTTCGGCATGGACATTGACGCACAAAAACGCGCCGCGGCCGCCCGGGCGCTGCAAGCCGTCGAGCCTGGAATGCGCCTTGGCCTTGGCACGGGCTCAACCGCGCGTCACTTCGTGGAGCTTCTTGGCAAGCGCGTCCGCGACGGCCTCAAGGTCGTCGGGGTGCCCACCTCGGAGGCGACCCGGCTCGACGCTGAGCGGTTCGGAATTCCGCTGAGCACGCTGGACGGGACGCCAGAGCTCGATTTGACGGTCGATGGTGCCGATGAGATTGGTCCGGACCTCGTCCTCATCAAGGGCGGCGGCGGGGCACTCTTGCGCGAGAAGATCGTTGCGTCATCCTCTGCGCGTATGATCGTCATCGCGGATGCATCCAAATATGTGCCGGTGCTTGGCCGTTTCCCATTACCGATCGAGGTCGTTCCATTCGGGCTCACGGCCACGCAACGGGCCGTGGAAGCGGCGTGCGCGGCGGCCGGATCGCCCGGGAGGGTGCTGTTACGACGGGGCCTTGATGGTGACGCTTTCGTCACGGATGGAGGACACTGGATTTTCGATGCAGCGCTTGAACGAATTGCCGACCCGAAGGGGCTTGCGGATCGCCTTTCGGCCATTGCGGGGGTTGTCGAACACGGCCTGTTTATCGGACTGGCGCAGACCGCGATCATTGCAGACGCCGCGGGTGTCCGCGTCGTCGAACGGTAGCAGGGGGCTTTAAATCCGTCTCGTGGGGCATCAAATCAATGATAGGATCCGTTGGATAGAAGGGGAGATACGTCATGATGGGCAATGTGATGGCCAAAAGATTTGCTTGGTCAATTCGTGCCGGAATGGTCGCGGCGGCCTTTGCGGTTATCGCGATGCCACTGGTCACGCAAGCGCAAGAGCCGTCCAGGAACGCGCTACTGCTCGCCCGTGAGATCATCAACGTCAAGGGGGCGGCGAAGATGTATGATCCGGTGATTGTCGAGGTCGTCGATCGTACGACTGGCACGTTGATGCAGACGAACCCGATGCTCTTCAAGGAATTGGATGAAGTCGCAGAGAGATTGAGGAAGGAATATGCGCCACGCGTGTCGGAACTCTTGGCCGAAGTTGCGCGGCTCTATGCGGCGCGATTTACCGAGGCCGAGCTAAAGGATGTGCTCGCCTTCTATAAGTCTCCCGTAGGCCAGAAGATCATCCTGCAGGAGCCGGCCATTCTTGATCAAAGTGTCAAATTTTCGGAATCCTGGGCCGCAAAGTTTTCTGAAGAGGTGTTCGCACGAATCCGCGCTGAAATGCGTCGGAAGGGGCGCAATCTTTGAGAACAATTATCAGTGGTGGCGAACGGCTCATGATTGCCATGCCGCACAGGCCATTTTATGGCTGAGCGTGAGGTCGATCTTTTTGTCATCGGGGCAGGCTCCGGCGGTGTGCGTGCGGCGCGGATTGCTGCCGGCTACGGCGCCAAGGTGGTGGTGGCGGAGGAATTCCGCGTCGGCGGCACTTGTGTGATCCGAGGCTGCGTGCCGAAAAAGCTTCTGGTCTATGCGGCGCGCATGGCCGGCGATTTCGAGGACGCGGCCGGATTCGGTTGGAGCGTCCCGGAACCGGTCTTCGATTGGCCGACGCTGATCGCCAACAAGGACCGTGAAATCGCGCGCCTCGAGGCGGCCTACACTTCAAACCTGGAACGCGCGCACGTCGAAACTGTCAAAAGCCGCGCCGTGCTGGTCGATGCCCACACGGTGCGCCTCCTGGCGACGGGGGAAAGCCTCCGCGCCCGACATATTCTGATCGCCACGGGCGGCGCGCCCTGGGTCGGGACGGCAATTCCGGGTATCGAACACGTTATCTCTTCGAACGAGGCGTTCCATCTGGATAGCTTGCCCAAGCATATCTTGATCCAGGGCGGTGGCTATATCGCGGTCGAGTTCGCTTGCATTTTCCATGGGCTCGGCGCGGATGTGACGCTCGTGTATCGTCGGGAAAAGATCCTGCGCGGCTTCGATGACGACGTACGCGCCCATTTGCACACGGAGATGGAAAAACGCGGTATCAAAATCATCTGTGGTCAAGTGGTCACGGCCGTCGAGGCGACAAAAGGCGGCTTTCGGGCGAGTCTGTGGGACGGCCACGTGATCACGACCGACAAGGTCATGTTCGCGCTTGGGCGTTGGCCCAATGTCACCGGACTTGGTCTTGAAGCGGCAGGCGTGCGCTTTACTGACGAGCAGGGCATTGCGGTCGACGAGTTCTCCCAATCGTCGGTGCCGCATATCTATGCCGTTGGCGACGTGACGAACCGGATCAGCCTGACCCCGGTCGCCATCCGTGAGGGCCATGCCTTTGCGGACACGGTGTTTGGCGGGCGGCCGACTGCGGTCGACCATGCCGGCGTGCCGACAGCGGTGTTTTCAGAGCCCGAAATCGGCACCGTTGGGCTTACCGAGGCGGAAGCCTGTGAGCGCCTGCCCAGGGTCGATATCTATAAATCAAGCTTCCGCCCCATGAAGGCGACATTGTCGGGACGCGACACCCGCGTCCTCATGAAGCTCGTCGTTGATGGCACCAGCGACCGCGTGGTCGGCTGTCATATCGTGGGGCACGACGCCGGCGAGATGATCCAGCTTGTCGGGATAGCGGTGAGGATGAAGGCCACCAAGACGGATTTTGACGCCGTCATGGCGGTGCATCCGACGGCAGCCGAAGAACTGGTCACCATGCGGCAGAAGACGGCAAGCCACGTGCGAGCGGCCGCGAAGTAAGGCTTTCCGATTATTGCTGGTTTTTCTTGGCCACCGTCGTGTATAAGCCGCCGGAACAATCGCACCAGCCGCAGGGGCCCGCGCAAACCGCGCCGGCCTGCCGGAGTGCAAAGCGATTGCAAAAATTAACGAGTTGGAGGGCCGCGTCATGGCCGAGCGTTGGTCGCCAGACAGCTGGCGTAAGAAACCGATCTTGCAAAATCCCGAATACCCCAACCAACAGGTGTTGGCCGACGTCGAAAAGCAATTGGCGACGTTTCCGCCGCTGGTTTTTGCAGGTGAAGCACGCAACCTGACCAAGGCTCTTGCCAAAGTCGCGTCCGGGGAGGCGTTCCTCCTGCAGGGTGGCGACTGCGCTGAGAGCTTTGCCGAACACGGTGCCAACAATATCCGCGACTTCTTTCGCGTCTTCCTGCAGATGGCGGTGGTGCTCACCTATGCGGCGGCGTCACCGGTGGTGAAGGTCGGCCGGATCGCGGGCCAGTTTGCCAAGCCGCGCACGTCGCCCACTGAAAAGAAGGGCGGGGTGGAACTGCCGGTCTATCGCGGCGACATCGTCAATGGCACTGAGTTCACCCCCGAGGCGCGCATTCCTGACCCGGTCCGTCAGTTGCAGGCCTATCGGCAGTCGGCGGCGACGCTCAACCTTTTGCGTGCCTTCGCGCATGGTGGCTATGCCAATCTCGGCAATGTGCGCCAGTGGATGCTGGGTTTCGTCAAGGACTCACCGCAATCGCGGCGCTATGCGGAATTGTCCGACCGTATTTCCGAGACGCTCGGCTTCATGCAGGCCTGCGGCCTTGATCTCGAAAGCCACCCCGAGCTGCGCACGGCCGAGTTCTACACCAGCCACGAGGCGCTGCTTCTGGGTTATGAGCAGGCTTTGACGCGAGAAGACTCCACGCGGCCCGGAAACTGGTACGCGACTTCAGGACACATGGTTTGGATCGGCGATCGTACGCGGCAACCTGATCATGCCCATGTCGAATATTGCCGCGGCATCAAGAATCCGCTTGGCCTCAAATGTGGGCCATCGAGCAAGACCGACGAAATGCTCAGGCTCATCGACATTCTCAATCCGGACAACGAGCCTGGCCGTCTTACACTGATCTGCCGGCTTGGTGCCGACAAGGTTGGGGATCTCCTGGCGCCCATGATCCGGGCCATCCAAAAGGAAGGGCGCAAGGTCGTGTGGTCGTGTGACCCGATGCATGCCAACACGATTTCGTCGACGTCCGGCTACAAGACACGGCCGTTCGACCTGATCCTCAAGGAGGTCCGTACCTTTTTTCAGGTCCATGTCGCGGAAGGCACATATGCGGGTGGCGTGCACCTGGAAATGACCGGCCAGAACGTGACCGAATGCACGGGCGGAGTGCGCCAGATCACCGACGAGGATCTCAACGGCCGCTATCACACGGTTTGCGATCCGCGGCTCAATGCCGAACAGGCGATTGATCTTGCATTCCTTCTGGCTGATCTCATCAAGAAGGAGCGCGTCGGCAAGGCGCAGCCTCTATCTGCCGTGTCGGGACTTTGAACGGACGGCGTGTTCGAAATATGGATCGCCTCTATCGTGCCACGATCAATACTTGGAACGGGCTACGCGCCGCCGCGCGCAGCGAAGCCGCGTTCCGACAGGAATTGGTTGTGCTGGCGCTCGCGGTTCCGCTCGCGTTCGTTGTCACCGAGGGGGCCTGGAAGCGGCTCGCCCTGGTGGGCGTCGTTGCTTTTCTGCTCGTGGTCGAACTGCTGAACACGGCGATCGAGAAGCTCGCGGACCGCGTCAGTCTTGAGAGAGAACCGCAAATCGGGCGTGTCAAGGATATGGGCTCGGCTGCCGTTGGTATTGCGCTTTTGATGGCAGGTGCCATCTGGCTGCTCGCACTCGCGGAGCGCATTGGATTGATCCCATGAACACCCGACCTCCTGGCCACCTTGCGATTGCGATCGCCCAACTCAATCCTGCCGTGGGCGACATTTCCGGCAATGCCGACATGGCTCGGACCGCGCGCAAACAGGCGATGCGCGATGGTGCGGACCTCATTGTGTTTTCCGAACTTTTTTTATCCGGCTATCCGCCGGAAGATTTGGTGCTCAAACCCGCGTTCCAGGCGGCATGCCGATCCAAGATCGAAGAGCTTGCACGGGAAACAGCCGATGGCGGGCCCGCGATGCTGATCGGGACGCCGTGGGTCGAGGGGACCAAGCTTTACAACGCCTATTGTTTGCTCGACAGCGGTGCAATTGCGGCGGTCCGCTTCAAAGTCGACCTGCCGAACTATGGCGTCTTCGACGAGAAACGGGTCTTTGCAGCAGGCCCCCTGCCAGGTCCGGTCAATTTCCGTGGCATTCGTCTTGGCATTCCGATTTGCGAGGACATCTGGGGAGCCGAAGTCGTCGAATGTCTCGCCGAGACCGGGTCGGAATTGCTGATCGTGCCGAACGGCTCGCCCTATTGGCGCGAGAAGAACGACGTACGGCTCAATGTCGCCGTGTCGCGTGTCACCGACAGCAATCTACCCGTCGTCTATGTCAACCAGGTCGGCGGCCAGGATGAACTCGTATTCGACGGAGCTTCGTTCGGCCTGCAGGCAGATTCGTCGCTGGCATTTCAACTGCCCGCCTTCAGCGAAGCCGTGGCCACAGTGCGCTTCGAGCGCAGCCCTACAGGCTGGAGATGCACCAACGGACCCGTCGCGTCACTCGATGATGATGCAGACAAGAATGACTACGTTGCCTGCATGTTGGGGCTGCGTGATTACGTCGACAAGAACGGATTCAAGGGTGTGGTGCTCGGCCTCTCGGGCGGTATCGATTCCGCGCTGGTCGCAGCGATTGCGGTCGACGCCCTCGGGCCGGATCGGGTGAGATGCGTGATGTTGCCGTACCGGTTCACCGCGCAAGCCTCTCTCAACGACGCCGCGGCGGTCGCACGTGCGCTCGGCGTTCAATATGAAGTCGTTCCGATTGCGGATGCAGTCGTTGGCCTGGAGGCAACGCTCGCACAGGTCTTGGCCGGCAAGGCGCGTGACGTGACGGAAGAGAATTTGCAGGCGCGCGCGCGCGGCATCATTCTGATGGCGATTTCCAACAAGTTCGGCCTCATGGTGGTGACGACCGGCAACAAGTCTGAAATGTCGGTCGGCTATGCAACGCTCTATGGCGATATGAATGGCGGCTTCAATCCGATCAAGGATCTGTACAAGCAGGAAGTCTATCGGCTTTCACGTTTGCGCAATGTTTGGCGGCCCGAGGGCGCGCGCGGCCCCGCCGGCCGCGTGATTCCCGATGCCATCATTACACGTGCGCCGACCGCCGAACTGCGCGAGAACCAGACCGACCAGGATTCGCTGCCACCCTATGAGATTCTCGACCAGATTCTCGAGCGCCTGGTCGAACGCGAGGAACCGATCGCGAGCATCGTGGCGGCGGGATTCGAGCGAGAGACGGTGAGCCGTGTCGCACGCATGCTCGATCTCGCGGAATACAAGCGGCGCCAGGCTGCGCCCGGTGTCAAAGTTACGCTCAAGAATTTTGGACGCGACCGTCGCTACCCGATCGTCAACCGGTTCCGTGATTCAGGCGATCCGTTGCCGGAGCCGGACCGATCGCTTTTGAAGAGTGGACCCGCGGGAGCGAATACCGAGGCTTTCGATTTCTAAACCGGGTTTTCAAGCGCTGGCAATGAATCAAGGCAAGTCTGGTGTCCACGTCAGCTTACGGACGTTGTTCGGACGGATGAGGTATGCGGCCCTGTCGCCAATGACCCGGAGCGGTCAGTTGATTAGTTGATTAAGCGGCCCGCTTAAACGCGTCCTGCGCTGCCTGATTGGCGCGATCGAAGGCAGCGCTAGTTTCCGCCAGAGCCCCATCAGTGCGGACCATGACTGCCTGCCCCGCCTGGTTCAGTTTTGGAGTCTTTCCTCAGCCACGGCAGCATCGGCCTCCATGCGCTTCACGGTCGCTTCGATTTCGCCCCGGCGCTCGGCTGCAAATTCTTTGCCGGCAGTGCGAGGTTTGTCGGCCGCTTCGCGCCAGGCTTTCAGTTGGCGGCGGCCTGGAGCTTAAAGGTCGTCTGCCGTTGCTCGTCTTCACCCAGTTTCTGGCAAAGGCCATTAGGCCATCGGACCTTGCGGGCCGACCCAAGTCCCAGGCGGCAAGGCCGGTAAGTCGACCGCCAATCCGTCGAGCAGTCCCTGCACCAGGCTGTCAGCCAGCGCGCCGGACTTTTTCTTCGGGCCGACCAGCCCATCGGCCAGCAGCAAAGTGAGACCATGTACGAGGGACCAGCACGCCAGAACCGCGCCGGCAATTTTCCGTTCGTTGCGTGGGGTGTGCGGGATGGCGCGTCCCAGACCTCCGGCGACGATCACGCCGGCGAGCAGAGCTTTGGCCTTCTCCGCTTCAGCCAGTTCGATGGCTGGGCGGCTTCGATCCGGACCGCCCAGATAGCCTCCAAACATCAAGCTGTAGAGGGCCGGGTTTTCAACACCATGGTCGATGTAGGCGCGCAACATCGCGAACAACCGCTCGCGAGCATTGTCGAGGCCCGCGATTTCGCGCGCCATCTGTGTCGTCAGCGTCTCGAATCCCGCCGCCGATACGGCCGCCAATAGCTCGCGCTTATCCGCAAAGTGCTTGTAAGGGGCGTTGTGACTAACGCCCGCGCGGCGAGCAAGTTCGCGCAGCGAGAACTCAAGGCTCTGGGTTTCACGCAGGATTTCCAGCGCGGCCTTGACGATCGCACGGCGCAGGTCGCCGTGGTGATAGGGACGCTCGTGGGATTGGGGCTTAGGCATCGCTCGCTGACACTAACCAATTAAGTTGGCAACGTCAACATTTCGCATATCAGGCATTCCGCGATCGCCGGACGGGAGATGTTGACACCGCCAACTTTTGCGGTTACGAAGTTGTCACCGTCAACATTGATCCATTTTTCTTCGGAGCTCGAAACATGCGATCCTACATCCTTCTCACGCTTCTGGTGGTACTTGCCGGCTGTAAACCAGAGGACATTCCGGTGGAAAGCCGGCTGGTACGCACGCTCGTTGTCGACCCCAAACCCGTCGGGGAGGACCGCCACGCGATTGGCGAGGTCAAGCCGCGATATGAGAGCGATCTGTCATTTCGCGTCGCCGGCAAGGTGCTTTCCCGACTGGTGGATGTCGGAGTTTGGGTCAAGCAAGGCGACACGCTGGCGACGCTCGACACCCAGGACTATCAGAATCGCCTGCGCTCGGCGGAAGCGGATGTCAGCTCCGCCGAGGCGGCGCTCGTCAACGCGCAGGGAACAGAGGCGCGCCAAGCCAAGCTGTTGAAGGACGGCTGGACGCCAAAGGCGACCTACGACGGCGCATTGCAAAACCTGCAGGCCGCCGAGGCACGGCTCAAGGCCGCTAAGGCTAATCTGAACCTCACCCTCGACCAGCTCAATTACACCACGCTCAGGGCCGATTTCGACGGCGTGATTACTGCCGTCGGCGCGGAAGCAGGCCAGAACGTGAATGCTGGCCAAATGGTGGTGAAGCTGGCGCGACAGGACGACAAAGACGGCGTCTTCAACATCGCAGAGACGGCCTTAATAACCGAAATCGGCACGACGCAGATCGAGATCCTGGTTTGGCCGCTGTCCAATCCGGAGCTAGCGGTAGAGGGCCTGGTGCGGGAGATCTCTCCGGTCGCTGATCCGGCGACGCGCACCTACACAGTGAAAGTCACGCTGAAGAACCCGCCGCCGCAACTTCGCTTCGGTATGAGTATCGGTGGCCGCTTGAAAGGGCAGGCTGCTCTCGCGGTCGCGCTGCCTCTCGCCGCTCTATTTGAAAAGAATGGTTCGCCGGCTGTGTGGGTGCTTGATCAGCAATCGAACAGTCTCGCCCTGAGGCCCATCACAGTCGCGCGCTATGAGGGAAATACCGTCGTCGTCGGCAGCGGCCTGGCCAAAGGGGACATCGTCGTCACCGCGGGCGTGAATACCCTGACGGTTGGCCAAAAGGTTCGGCTTGCCGAAGCACACTTGGCCGGGAGTGACAGCAAATGAAAACCTTCAATCTCTCCCGCTGGGCACTGGCGCATAAGAGCTTCGTCGTCTACCTGATGCTGGTCGTCGCGCTCGCCGGCATTTTTGAATATCGCCAGCTCGGGCGTGACGAGGACCCACCCTTCACCATCAAGACGATGGTCGTCAAGACGCTGTGGCCCGGGGCCACCACCCTGGAGATGATGCAGCAGGTCACGGATCGGATCGAGAAGAAGCTCGAAGAGTTGCCGAACATCGACTATCAAAAGAGTTACACGAAGCCGGGCGAGTCGGTGGTGTTCGTGTATTTGAAGGACTCCACCCGTGCCTCGGACGTGCCCGATCTCTGGTATCAGGTGCGAAAAAAGATCGGCGACGCTAAACAGACCTTGCCACAAGGCGTGCAGGGCCCCTTCTTCAACGACGAGTTCGGCGATACCTATGCCCTGATCTTCGCGCTGACTTCGGATGGCTACTCGCACCGCGAGCTGCGCGATTATGCCGAACGCGTGCGAGCCAAGCTGCTCGGCGTTCCCGACGTTGCGAAGATCGATCTCCTCGGCACCCAGGACGAGAAAATCTATCTGGAGTTCTCCACTCAGCAGCTCGCGGCCATGGGGCTCGACATTTCCGAGCTGATACAGACGTTGCATGCGCAAAACGCGATCCAGCCGAGCGGGACAGTGGACTCAGATGCAGAGAAGATCGCGATTCGTGTCTCGGGTCAGTTCACGTCCGAAGAGAGCCTCAAGGCCATCAATTTCCGATTCAATGGCCGATTCTTTCGGCTGAGCGACATCGCCAAGGTGCAACGGGGCTACGCTGACCCACAGCAGCCGATATTCCGATACAACGGCCGTTCCGCCATTGGCCTCGCCGTCTCGATGCGGAAGAACAGCGACGTCCTGGCATTCGGGGAGCATATCAAGGAGCGCCTCGCCAAAGCGACCGCCGATCTGCCGGCCGGCATCGAATCACACCTGGTTGCCAACCAGCCGGAGGTCGTTGAAGAGGCAGTCGGCGAGTTCATCAAGACCTTGATCGAAGCGATCGTCATCGTTTTGGCCGTGAGTTTCCTCTCGCTCGGTTGGCGCCCGGGCATTGTCGTCGCGATTGCGATTCCGTTGGTTCTTGCCATCACCTTCGTTGCCATGAAGCTTGCAGGAGTGAGCCTCCAGCGTATCTCGCTCGGCGCACTCATCATCGGACTCGGGCTCCTGGTTGACGACGCCATGATCGCGGTAGAGATGATGATCAAGAAGCTCGAAGAGGGCTGCGACAAGGTCACCGCCGCAACGTTTGCCTATACCTCCACCGCCTTTCCGATGCTGACCGGAACACTCGTCACCATTGCGGGGTTTGTTCCTGTCGGCTTCGCAGCGAGCAGTGCCGGCGAGTATACCTTCACGCTGTTCGCGGTCGTCGGCATTGCATTGACCGCGTCCTGGTTCGTCGCGGTGCTGTTCACGCCGCTGACAGGCGTTTTCATCCTGCCCGACAAGATGGAAGGTCACGGCCATGAGCCGACACGCTTTGCCCGGACATTCCACACCGTGCTCGATCGAGTGCTGCATCTGAAGTACTGGGTGATCGGCGCAACCATCGCGCTGTTCGTCGCCGCTCTCGCCGGCATGCAGTTCGTGCAGCAGCAGTTCTTCCCGAGCTCCGACCGTCCCGAACTGCTTGTCGACCTGACGCTCCCGCAAGGGTCGTCGATCAACGCAACGCGCAAGGTGGTTGATGATCTCGAGAAAATACTGAAGACCGACCCCGACATCGAACACTGGTCGTTCTATATCGGCAGCGGCGCCATCCGCTTCTACTTGCCGCTCGACCAGCAGCTCGCGAATGACTTCTTCGCGCAAGGCGTCATCGTTACGAAAGGATTCAAGATTCGCCCGGCCGTGCAAGCGCGCATCCTCGCCGCATTGCAACGGCCCGAATTCGAGCAGGTGCAGCCGCGCGTCAGCCCCTTGGAGCTTGGGCCGCCGGTCGGCTGGCCGCTCAAGTTCCGCATCAGCGGTCCCGACCCCATGAAGGTCCGCGAGATCGCACAGAACTTCGCATCACTGCTCGGCAAGACCCCGAATGCGCGAAATATCAACTTCGACTGGAACGAGCCGTCCAAGGTGGTTCGCGTCGAGGTGGATCAGGACAGAGCTCGGGCGCTGGGCATCAGTTCGCAAACATTGAGCCAGACCATCAACGCGGTCTTATCAGGCACGACCGTCACCGAGTTGCGCGATGATATCTATTTGATCGACATTGTCGCTCGTGCCATTCCCGACGAGCGCGCCAAGCTGGAGACCCTGCGCAGCCTGATAATCAACGTATCTGGCGGGCGCTCGGTGCCGCTTGAGCAGCTCGCTAAGCTCTCTTACGCGATCGAACCACCGCTGATCTGGCGGCGACATCGCCTGCCAACAATCACGGTGCAAGCCGATACGGCGCCGGGGCTAGAGGCAGCGACCGTTGTCAAAGCGCTCTCCACCGATCTCACAGCATTCAATTCGAACCTGCCAGCGGGTTATGACGTGGTTGTAGGCGGGACAGTCGAGGATAGTGCCAAGGCGGAAGCCAGCATTTTCGCGGTGTTCCCCCTCATGATCCTGCTCATGACCACGATCCTCATGGTGCAGCTGCAGAGCTTTCAGCGGCTGTTCCTTGTGGTTGCCACCGCACCGCTGGCTCTCATTGGTGTCGCTGGGGCGCTGCTGATCTCGCGCTCGCCTATGGGATTCGTTGCGATCCTCGGCGTCGTCTCGCTGATCGGCATGGTTATCCGCAATTCGGTGATCCTGATCGACCAGATCGATAACGAAATTGCCGCGGGCCAGCACCCATGGAACGCGGTCATCCTGGCCACGGAGCATCGTCTGCGCCCGATCCTGTTGACCGCCGCCGCCGCCATTCTGGGCATGATTCCAATCGCGCCTACCGTGTTCTGGGGACCGATGGCCTATGCGGTCATGGGCGGCCTCATCGTCGCGACGCTGCTCACGCTTGTCTTCCTGCCGGCGCTGTATGTTGCGTGGTTTCGCATCCAGCCAAAGGAAGCGACGCGTGCCCCGGCGGGCGAATCGCTCGACGGCTGGAATGATAATGTGCCCGCAGCACAGGCTGCGGAGTGAGCCATGAGCGCTTTGACTGTGTCCGGCATCATCTTCGTATTGACGTTGGGCGGCATTTTGCTTGGCACGCTGCTTCGCCGTACGTTGCCGAGAGATCATCTCAATGAGCACGCCAAGGACGTGGTGCGGCTTGGAGTAGGGCTGATCGCCGCGATCGCCGCTCTGGTCCTTGGCCTGCTCATCGGGGCCGCCAAAAGCTCGTTCGAGACGCAGAGCACGCAAGTCAAACAGATCACCGCAAATTTAATCCTGCTCGACAGTATTCTCGCTCAGTATGGCCCGGAAGCCATTCCGATCCGCCAACACATGCGCAACGCGGTCGGCCCTTTTGCCGACCGCCTTTGGCGTGAGAAGCAAGTGGCCATAACCGGTCCCTTTAAAACAAATGCCGCGGAGGAACAGGTTTATTCTGAAATTCAGAAACTGGCACCGCATAATGATGTCCAGCGTTCGCTACAGTGGCGCGCGGCAAAAATCAGTAATGATATCGCACAGGCCCGCTTTATGCTGTTTGCCGAAACCGAAAGTCGAATACCGACGCCGTTTCTCGCGATTTTGGGATTTTGGCTCGTAATTGTTTTCGCGAGCTATAGCCTTTTCTCACCCCTGAACGTGACGCTCTTCACCTGCCTTTCGCTGTTTGCCTTCTCGGCAGCTTCCGCAATTTTTCTGATTTTAGAACTGGGTCGGCCGTTTACCGGACTCATGATGGTGTCCAGCGCCCCGCTCCGGAATGCCCTGGGAGCGATTTGATTGTGACAAGGTCGCTTTCCAGGAATGAAGGCGGCCCAACGTAAGGATTGGCGCCGCGTAGCAAAGGCCGATTAAGGCTTTGCCGGAGTTTGGTGGTTACTCTTGAGATCAAACCACCTTACCGCGTCGGCAGGAATTGCGGGCCGACCGTTCGTATCTGGCGCCGGCCCGGTTCTGATTCCGGCGGCTGTTCTTGCGCCGGCTCAGGTTTCTCTGTCGCGGCTGGAGAGCCCTTCGGCGCTGGGCCTTTGGCGGCAGCCCCCTTTGGCTGGGCCGGCGGCGGCGCGATGGGCCTGCCTTGCGCATCGACTGTCGGCCGCGAAAGGGTTCTGGCGCGCTCTTCGTTCACGACGATATCGCCACGCTCGACTGTCGGATCCTCAAGATGCTTGAGCGCATCGGCCCACGTCTGGCCGACACCGCGGCAACTGCACGAGGGATTGTGGACCTTGCGATAGGCGAATGCGTTCGGCAACTCGGTATAGGGTCGCCCGGCGCTTGAAACGGCCTGAGACACGTCTTCGCCGGGGTTGCGGTGGCTGTAGAGCACTGCCTCCGATGCCGGGCACATGGCCTGGCAAACCTTCGCATCCTCGTCGAACTTTGATGGCAGCGCCGAATAAGAGACTGGGAAATAATATCCGTCGCATGTGCGAACGCAGAGTGTGCGGTAGGTATTGCCGGGAACGCCAAAATCCGGTCCGTTGTTGAGAATCGTCCCGGGACCGCCCCCGGGGCTGAAAAGATTTTCGAAAAATCCGCCGCCGCCGCGATTGGCATAGGCGCGGTATTGCGGACCGCAATCGTTTTGCCCGAGTGCTGCCAGGATGGTCCGGCGCTGGCCCTCGCGATCGGCACTGTTATCCTGCAGATTTTGCAGGTCGCCGAGAGCGCGATCGAGATTGGCACGCAGTTGCTGCAACTGATTGTTGATCGGACCACATTGCTGCGGCTGGTTGCTGAAGATTGAAAAGAAACCGCGATCCTCGCAGCCCGTCTGGCGCGCCCGTGCGGCAAGGCGGTCGACGTCCTGCTGTTGGCGATTGGTGGCGTCTTCCAGGCGCCGGATCTGTTCCGCCCGGGTTGGGTCCACCGCGCCGCGATCGACCATCGCAAGCTGGCTTTCCAGACGCGTGCAGACCGGGTTGCGCGATTGCGGACCAGATGGGGCGCCCGGCTGCGCACCCGGGGTGCCCGATGGGGTGCTGGGCTGGGCGCCTGCGGGCATGCCAAATGCCGCGCACAATGCCGCCATTGCCAAAAGGGCGGGTCCAATCCGTCGCAACAATTTCGTCATCGCTGACTCAATCATGGAGCATGA
>Ga0209488_10000955_pt1 | contig 24498 bp, 12 predicted proteins | sample Rivendell_Oct201_8_FD_188349 | JGI IMG/M metagenome (GOLD analysis project Ga0209488, IMG submission 188349) | Vadose zone soil microbial communities from the Eel River Critical Zone Observatory, Northern California, USA -... | ecosystem: Environmental > Terrestrial > Soil > Vadose zone >...
GCACTGTTTCGCGTGCGAGCAATGCCGGCGTGGCGACTTTGCCATGTGTATCAATCGGAAGGTCACCGGCATCGACTTCGATGGCGGTTATGCCGAGTTCATCAAAGCGCCCGCCAGCCACGCGACGAAGATTCCTGACTCGGTTTCATCGGTGCAGGCGGCGCCGCTTTTTTGCGCGGGCGTTACGGTCTATCGCGCCATCATGCAGGCCAAACCGCAGCGCGGGCAAAGGCTGGCGGTCTTCGGCGTCGGCGGGCTGGGGCATCTGGCTATCCAGATCGCCGTGCATCTCGGGCTGGAAGTTTCGGCCGTCGATGTGGCCGACGACAAGCTGGCGCTGGCGAAGTCATTGGGCGCAGCCAACACTTTTAACGCAGCAAACTCCAACGTAGTGAAAGAAATGCGCCGTCGCGGCAGCGCCCACATCGTATTGGTGACCTCCGGCTCCAAAGCGGCGTATGACACGGCATTTTATTGCGTGCGTCCCACCGGCACTCTGCTGGCCGTGGGGCTTCCTGCGGATGAAATTTCTTTTCCTGCCATCATGATGGCTGCCGGCGAAGTCAACATCAAAGCTTCAGCTGTCGGCACGCGAGAAGACCTGAAGCACGTTCTGGCGTTGGCGGCTCAAGGCAAATTGCATTGCGAGGTGGCGACGCGTCCTCTAAATGAAGTGAATGCGGTTTTAGAAGAAATGCGCAGCGGGAAAATTTCCGGACGCATCGTTCTCACCATGTAGCTGCACGCGAAAGCAGCGCTCTACACGCTGGTTTATATTGGATTCAGGAGCATTTTTGAGGGAATAGATGAGAGAAGCGGTCGTAGTCACAAGCTCGCGCACGGCGCTGGCAAAATCATTTCGCGGATCGTTCAACGCAACGCGTCCCGATGACCTGGCAGCACACTGTATTCAGGACGTGCTGCGCAAAACACCCAAGCTCGATCCCACCGAAATAGAAGACGTGGTACTTGGCTGCGGACAGCCGCATGGCCCGCAAGGCCACAATGTGGCGCGTGTCGCTGCCATGCTGGCCGGCCTTCCGCCGTCTGTGGCGGGAACCACAGTGAATCGTTTTTGTTCGTCGGGCCTGCAAGCCATCGCCATCGCGGCGCACCAGATCATTCATGAAGGCACGGACGCAGCGATTGGCGGCGGAGTCGAGAGCATCAGCATGGCCATCCGCGACAGCAGCCCCAATCCTCTCTTGCAGTCAACCATGCCCGGCGTTTACATGGTCATGGGAGACACGGCGGAAGTGGTGGCCAAACGCTATAAGGTCAGCCGCCAGGTCCAGGATGAATACTCACTGCTCAGCCAGCAGCGTACAGCTCGCGCACAGCAGGAAGGCTTCTTCGCCAAAGAAATTGCGCCCATCAAGGTGACCAAGTCTCTGCTGGACAAGAAGACGAATGAAGTAGTGGGCAAGGAAGAAGTTGTCGCCGATAGAGACGAATGCAACCGGCCGGACACGACGCTGGAAGGTCTGCTGGCGCTAAAGCCGCATTTTGATCCTCAAAGCGGCCAGGGTTCTGTCACCGCCGGGAACTCGTCGCAACTTTCAGACGGCGCTTCAGCCACGCTGCTGATGTCGCGCCAGCGTGCTGACCAACTGGGCATTCCTTATCAGCTGGTTTTTCGCGGTTTCCAGGTAGCGGGCTGCAACGCCGACGAAATGGGAATCGGCCCGATTTACGCTGTGCCCAAGCTGCTCCGGCGCGCCGGGTTGAAGATGGACGAGATAGACATATGGGAACTCAATGAAGCCTTTGCCGTGCAGGTTGTGTATTGCTTCCATCATCTGGGTATCGATCCCGAGAAGCTGAACGTGAACGGCGGTTCCATTGCCATTGGGCATCCCTTCGGCATGACCGGATCACGCATGGTGGGAACCATGGCCAATGAAATGGAGCGGCGCAAACATCGATATGGCGTGGTGACCATGTGCGTTGGCGGCGGACAGGGAGCGGCCGGTCTGTTCGAACGCGCCAGCTAAGCAAAGGAGTTTTTATGGCGACAACTTCCGTTCGCGTGTTCAAGAAAGGCGCAGGGTTTCTGCTGGAAGACACCCCGGCGGAGGAAATCTTTACCCGCGAGCACCTGAGTGAAGAGCACATCGCTATTGAACGCACTGTGGAAGAGTTCTGGGCCAATGAGGTCGAGCCAAACCTGCCGGTCATCCGGCAGAAGAAAACTGGCGTGGCGCTGGAAATAATGAGGAAGTCGGCCAAGCTGGGACTACTTGGTATTTCGGTCCCGGAAAAATTCGGGGGCATGGAGATGGACTTGCCCTCGGTAATGGTAGTGGCTGAAGTGATGGGCCGCGACGCATCTTACGCAGGCTGGCACTCGGCGCACACCGGCATAGGATCACTCCCAATCCTGTTCTTTGGCTCTGAACAGCAAAAAGAAAAATATCTTCCCCGATTAGTGAGTGGCGAGCTGCTGGCCGCGTATGCGCTCACTGAACCGCTTGCTGGCTCTGACGCGCTGGCTGCGCGCACGCGCGCCGATCTTAGCCCTGACGGCAAGCACTATATCTTGAACGGGCAGAAGATGTGGATCACGAACGGCGGCGCCGCGGATGTGTTCATTGTGTTCGCAAAGGTGAGCGGGGAGAAGTTCACCGCATTTATCGTCGAACGCGCATTTGGCGGCCTGACCAGCGGTGCCGAAGAGCACAAGATGGGAATCCAGGGCAGTTCCACCACCGCTATCTACTTTGACAACGTCAAAGTGCCGGTTGAAAACGTGCTGGGCGAAGTCGGGCGCGGACATGTGATTGCCTTCAACATTCTGAATATCGGGCGCCTCAAGCTTGGGCCCGCCGTAATGGGAGCGGCCAAAAACATTCTTTCGATCAGTATCAAGTATGCCAAGCAGCGAAAAGCGTTTGGCCTGCCGATCGCCAATTTCGGGGCCATCCAGCACAAATTGGCGGAGATGGCGATCAGGATTTTTGCGACTGAATCCATGGCGTGGCGCGTGGTAGGACTGATACAAGAACAGCTGAGCGGCGCGGAACACGGCTCTTCTGATTCCGTCAAGGTCGAACTGAAAGCCGCGGAAGAATATGCGGCCGAGTGTTCGATGGTGAAAGTTTTTGCCGCGGAGATGCTGGATTACGTCGCTGACGAAGGTGTCCAGATACATGGTGGCTATGGTTTTCACCAGGACTATGCTGTCGAGCGCTATTACCGTGACGCCCGAATCAATCGTCTTTTTGAAGGCACAAGCGAGATCAACCGTCTTGTAATCTCAGGGATGCCGCTGAAACGTGCCGCTCGTGGGCTTCTGCCATTACTGGAAGCTGCGCAAAAAGAGCTGGCCGGCACTGGGCAAGATGAAGCCGGCGCTGATCCGGAAATACGCCTGGTACGCAATGCGAAGAAGATTGCACTCTTTTCGCTCGGAGTCGCACATCAGAAACATGGCGCCGAGTTGGAGAAAAAACAGGAAACAATAATGAGCTTATCTGACCTGTTTATGGAAACATTCGCAATGGAATCCACGCTGTTGCGCTGCCAGAATCTTGCCGCAAACGGCAAGCGCACCGCCCATGACGTGTGCCAGGTCTTCCTCCGCGATGCCATGACCAGGATGCAGACAGCCTCGCAAAATGTGCTCAGTGCCTGCTCTGCTGATGATCTGGAGCACAATATGGCCAGGCTCAGGTCCCTGGCTGGCTATGAGCCTGTGAATGCAATTGCTCTTCGCCGCAACATCGCAGAACGTCTACTAGGCAGCGAACGCTACTCGTTCTGATCTACGGCCTGCCTCAGGCCCTCAAATCGAAGCATTCTTTCTGGCGTAAGAAGGTATAGTTGTGTTAACGTCTCCGCCAACTTCCGATGTGTGCCTTGTTCAAATTCGCAAAATCAAAGCCGCCGGTTGCAGATGCCGTGCAGACGCCGGGCCCGGAACTGAAAGACGCGCAGCTGGCCGCTGCATCTTATGGCCAGCGCATGGGTGGCGACTTGCATGATTACATCCGCGTGAGTCCTTCGCGTGTTTTGTTCGCGCTGCTGGACGTGGCCGGCCGTCTGGACCAGAATCGCGCGATCGTCGCCGCGGCGCAAGACACTCTGCGATCATTCGGAACACAGCTGCTGAGCCACGACGACGTCAACGAAGCCGACGCGATGATCGAAGTCTGCGTGCAAATGAACCGCGCCATTATGAAGGCTGCCGGACGCGTCTGCGCCTGCCCGGCGTTTGCGGGGTGCTATAACGAAAACCTGGGGACCGTTTGCTACGTCAATGCGGGCCACACTCCCGGACTGCTTCGCGACGAGAGTGGGGTCTCCGAACTTCGAGCCACCGGTTTACCGTTGGGCCTGTTCTCACATTCCGCCGCGGATGCTTCCATCGCGGTCCTTCGGCCTGATGCAGCGCTCCTGGTTGTCTCGCGCGGAACAGTTGAAGCCCGGCGCAAAGGCAAAGAGTTCGGGTTGGAGATGGTTAAAGATCTTCTCCTGAGTACACCAGGACAAAATGCCCAGGAAATCTGTTTGACGCTGGTTGGAAAAGTTCAGGAATTTATGGCGAAGAAGCCTGCGCAGAATGACGTGACCACCATTGCGCTGGCTCGATCAGCAGCCGGCAAATCCTTTGCCGCGGCGGGATGAGCGAGTTACTTTGCCTTTTGCGCGGCAACCTGCTTTGCGTGTGCGACAAGCGCATCAAATCGCGGATCGCCATGTAGCGGTTTGAAATCAGGCTCCGTTTCCATTTCCAGGGTTTCCTGGGGCGGCAAATTGTGGTCAAGAGCATCGTGCAACAGATTCAATGCCTCGTCGCGCCTGCCCTCAAGAGCTTCCATACCGGCAAGGGCGTACGCGGCCAAAGCGATGTCCGGGTGCCCAGCCCTGAGAATACGGTGCCTGACCTGCAGCACCTCTTTCTGAAGCCTTTCCGCCTCCACAAGATGGCCCTCTTTGTGTAACGTCCAGGCAAGATTTTCCAAAGCCTTGCCAGTCCCTGTCTTTTCATGTCCAAAAACACGGATCTCGATTGCCAGAGTCTCTCGCTGCAATCTCTCAGCTTCTGCGTAACGGCCCTCCGAATCCAGAACGGTTGCCAGATCGCGCATCGAACCCAGTGTGTCACGGTTTTCGGGCCCGAGAATACGTCGTTGAACAGCGAGCGCCTCTGTGAGGAGCTTTTCCGCTTCGGCAACGCGGCCTTCCGCCCGCAAGGTCCAGGCAAGGTTGTCCGCGGACCTTAACGTGTCCGGATGTTCCGGACCCAGGATACGGCGTTGTATCTCAAGCGTTTCTTGCTGCCACTTCGCGCCCTCCTCATAGCGCTGCTGGCTGGCAATGACCCAACCCAGATAAACCCTTGATCTCAACGTTTCCGGATGCTCGGGGCCAAGAACTCGCATCCGGATTGCCAGCACCTGGCGTTGCAGCGCTTCCACTTCAACGTATTGGCCTTGCGCAGCCAGGATCGACGATAAATTGTTCATCGACATCAATGTGTCGGGATGTTCGGGACCCAGAACGCGACGTTTCAGATCAAGCGCGGTCCGATGTAACTGCTCCGCTTCAGCAAAGCGGCTTTCAAAGCCCAGCGTGTCTGCTAGATGCATGATTGATTGAAGAGTGTCAGGATGTTCCGGGCCGAGAACACGGCGCCGCGAGTCGAGCGTTTCCCGCTGCAATTTTTCCGCTTCGGCATACCGGCTTTCGCGATCAAGAATCCAAGCCAGGTCATCAACTGAGCGCATGGTCTGCGGATCACTGGCTCCAAATAGCCTTTCCCTGGTCGCAACAGATCGCTCCAGCAGCGTTTGCGCACGGGCATACAGTCCAAGGTTTTTATACACATTGCCCATCACGGCCATCATCTGCGCCTGGAGTTCCGGGTCCTGGGACAATCCCTTGTCAATGTCCTTAGACGCTTTGTCCAGGACTTCCCGGGCGGTGATGCTGTTGCCCCGTGCTTCGCTGGGGTCAGAAACTTTGAACATGCCGCTCATGAATTCAGTCACGCGGTCTGCGCGATCGCGCTCGCGCGTAATGCGACGCAACTGCATGGCTTGCAAAGTTGCGAATCCGGCCAGCAGCAATACCAGGCCCGCGGCCAGGGCAACGGCAATCCGGTGACGGCGAACGTATTTCTGCAAACGATAACCGGCGCTTGCCGGACGGGCGATAACCGGTTCGTTCTTTAGATATCTGCCGATGTCTGCTGCGAGTTCAGAAGGTGTGCCGTAACGCCGGTTGCGGTCCTTCTCCAGGGCCTTCATGGCGATCCAATCGAGATCGCCGTTGAGCATCCTCACCAGTTGCCCAGGCTCGGTTCCGCGCTCGGCTGCGCTGGAAGTGGAAGAATCCTTGTCCTGGCCAACCCTGGTGCTGGGTCGCGGCGGATCTTCTTCGCGCAGCTGCCGCAGTATTTCGTGCACAGGCTTCTTCTTTGTTTCAAATAGCAACGAGCCGGTCAGCAGGACGTACAGCACCACTCCCAGCGAGTAGACGTCTGTCCGCGTATCCACATCCGGCACGCTGGAGTCCGCTTGTTCCGGACTCATGTAGCCGGGCGTTCCCAGAAAACTTCCTGCCTGGGTAAGCAGGACCGTCTTTTCGTCAAGCAATGGGACAGCCGCTTTTGCCAGGCCGAAGTCGATGATCCGTGGAACCGGCTTGCCATCCACCTCCACCACCAGAATGTTTGCCGGCTTCAGGTCACGATGAATGATAGCTTTCTGATGCGCATGCTGTATTCCCTCACACGCCTTGATGAACAGCTCCAGTCGTTCACGGATCGTGAGTTTCTTTTTGTCGCAATATTCCGTGATGGGCAGGCCGGGGACGTATTCCATCACCAGGTAGGGCTGCGCATCTTGCGTGGAACCAGCCTCAAGAACCTTGGCGATGGCAGGGTGGTCCATCATGGCCAGCGACTGCCGCTCTGACTGGAAGCGCTGGAGTAATGCGTCGTTAAACATTCCGGCGCGGATCAGTTTCAGCGCTACTTGCCGGCGCACCGGAGCGGTCTGTTCCGCCAGCCATACCTGGCCCATGCCTCCTTCGCCGAGTTTCCTGATCAGCTGATAAGGACCGATGGACCTGAGGGTCTGCGCGGATGCCAAATGTTCCTGCCACGGACCTTTGGACAAAAAATCGGATTGACCATGGGCCGCCAGCAGCGATTCAACCTCGGCGGACAGGTTTTCGTCCGCCCCGCAAGCTTCGCGCAGAAAGGCTGTCCGCTGGGCTGGATCCAGCTCCAGAGCTGCTCCGAAGAGCTCTTTAATCCTTCCCCACTGCTGCGGCTTTCCCATCGCTGCCCCTCCGTATCTCGCGAGACAGCCAGGCGCGGGCCATGCTCCAGTCGCGTCCGATCGTAGCGGCAGAAGTCCCGAGGACCGCGGCGGTTTCTTCAACCGTGAGGCCGCCAAAGAACCTCAACTCAACGATCAGGCTTTGTTGCTGATCAAGTTGTGCGAGCTGTTTCAGGGCATCATCCAGCGCCACCACATCAGTGCCGCGATGCTGAAAAGGTTCCAGGTCTTCATCCAGTTCTACCTTGCAGTCCGCGCCGCGTTTGGCTGCGCGATGACTGCGCGCGTAGTCCACCAGGATCTGTCGCATCAGTCTCGCTGCAATGGCAACGAAGTGTTCACGGTTTTGCGTTTGAAAGGGACCTTGATTCGCCAGACGCAAGTAGGCCTCGTGAACCAGTGCAGTGGTCTGCAGAGTGTGGGAGGAACGTTCGCCCTGAAGGTAATGGTGAGCAAGGGCGTGCAGCTCATTGTAGAGAAGTGGAACCAGGGCGTTGAGCGCCTCGCGGTCGCCTGCCTTCCACTTTTCGATCAACTCGCTGACGGGTTGGGGTAGTTGAGGCACGTAATCTGGCTATGTAAACGGGCTGATTTGCGGTAAACAATAGCCGTCATTTACGGCTAAGTCAAACTGACAAAAGCCGATTTGGCAGGAGCGTTCGGTCAGGTAAAGGATTTTTTACACTAGCTAAAACTTTTTTGAGGTACTTTGCCGGTCTTTTTCGCCTTTACCAATAGAGGCAAGATCCCATCAGTTTCTGAAAAGCGCCAGGGACACATTCGGCGCCAAATGGTTTGCGTTCACCGCTCCTGCTGCATGCAGCGATCGATCGGGGAACGCACGTGCGATCTTGTCTGCAGAAAATTCGCACTGCCAAGCGATTGGAAGGTAAATATGTATCAGATTTGTTTGTCTAAGTCTGTCAGACGGCTGCTTCTCGCAAGCTTAACTTTGGCCGTGGTCCTTGCATCGACGGTGCTCACTCAGAACGTCGCCGCTGAATTTAAGGCCAAAGATCCTGGCCCGCGCCCGAACCCTGCAACAGCGATTCCGAATCCCGTTCCGGGACTGAACGCCAATGAGACAGCCCTGTTCAACGAAAGCCTTCTTCGAGTTTCAGAACTTGAAGGCACTTGTGACACATGCGCGCAGCAGCCGCAAGCCGTCCCGCCGATCGACCCCGATCCGAAGAATCCATTTTCGCCACTGAAGCTGGTCAACTCGGCGGGTATGGGCCCCGTCTTCAATGCTGATCAGTGCTTCATCTGCCACTCCCAGCCCGCCATCGGAGGCAGTTCACCGGGGGTAAATCCGGCGAACGTGATTGCCCACCGGCTGGGTGGTACTAATACAGTCCCGGATTTCGAGGCGGCCAGCGGCGCATTCCGAGAAACGCGCTTCAAATTCAATCCAGACGGTTCCCGTGACGGCGGTGTTCACAGCCTGTTCACGGTCCAGGGCCGCTCGGACGCACCAGACTGCAAACTCAACCAGCCGGACTTTGTCGCAGCCGTTCGCGATCGCAACATTGCCTTCCGCATTCCGCTACAGCTTTTCGGCCTTGGCCTGATCGAAAGCATTCCGGACACCGCGATCCGCAATAACATGAAGGCCGACGCAGAACGCAAGAGGGACCTCGGCATCAGCGGCCGCCCGAACATGGTTGCGAACAACGGCACCATCGCCCGCTTTGGCTGGAAGGCGCAAAACGGCTCCATCACGACGTTTGCCGGCGAAGCTTACAACGTGGAGATGGGCATCTCTAATGACTTGTTCCCCATTTCCCGCAGTGAAGAACCAGGCTGCAATGTCGCCTATGAACCCTTCGATATTCCACGCAGCGAGGGAGAAATGTACAACAACCCGCTGAAGATCATGCCGGCGTGGCTGATGTTCACCGAGTTCATGCGCTTCGTTGACGCGCCACAACCGGCCCCGCTTTCTTCCAGCGCGCAGCATGGCAAAGAACTGTTCAGCCAGGTTGGTTGTGCTCTTTGTCACACGCAGTCATTCCAGACGCTAGGAGTCGCGAACCCGACCCGCCCCGCGGATGAAATTGGCCCGCACGTGGTGGCTCTGCGCGGCCAGACCGTAAATCTTTTCTCTGATCTGCTGGTGCACCACATGGGCGCAACCATGGCTGATAATGTCATCCAGGGCGCTGCCGGTCCAGACGAGTTTCGGACCACGCCGCTCTGGGGTCTGGGACAGCGACTGTTCTTTCTCCACGATGGCCGCACCAGTGATCTGATGGTCGCCATCCGGGACCATTTCTCACGCGAGCACTCCGATGGCGGCGACAATCCTGCCAGGGACCATCAATCATTCTTATACGGTCCTTCAGAGGCCAACGCCGTTGTTGAACGGTTCAATTCTCTCAGCGAAAGCGACAAGCAATCGATACTCGACTTTTTGCGATCTCTCTAAACTTGTCGTTCGCCATAACCAGGGCTTCTTTTCCGAAGGGGCCCTGACTTTTGCAGGGGAAAGCATGAAAATCCATCTATGCTCATTGCTGTTAGCAGTGCTCATCATCTTGCCGAAACTGCCGGCCACCGCAGCTACACCAACATGCGATCACGATCCTTTTGCTGGTACCTGGCAGCTGAATCCACAAAAATCGATGTATTCACACGCAACGTGTCCCAGGCGAATGGTCATTGTGATGACATGCGTTGGCAACGGCGTTCGGTATCGATCAGAGACGACTTACGCCGATGGCAATTCATCGCGATCTGAATACAACGCCAATTACGATGGCAAAGAGGCCATTGTGATGGGCTCTGGCGGACTGTTGCTTCCGGTTTCACTCAAGCGCCTTGATGCAAAGACAGTGGTCGCCACATATACCAGAGGCCGGCAGATTATTGCCACGAGTCGCCGGGCGGTCTCAAGAGACGGCAGGAAAATGACTATAACTACCACATCGCCCGACCGATCGGGTAAGAATGTTACCAGTATTGGAGTGTATGAAAAGGCGAATGAAATCGCAGGCGTGGAAAAACAGAAGACTATGAAATAAGCACTTGAAGGACAGTTAGAAACTCCATCCCGAAGAGAAAACTTGGCGCTAAAGTAATGCCATTCTGAGGTCCTCCCGCTGACCCCATTATTTTCGGACCGTTATAAAAACCTTAATTTTCCCTAAGGTACATGCCCGTGTTTTGCGTTTACACTGACCTTGCGTTAATTGACGCTTTCTGCCGGGCAACGTAACTTCAGATATCTCCCCACAGGCTCTAAGAGCTTTCCTTTAGACATTTATCGAAATTAAGTTTGGACCCCGGAATTGCGAGGAGAACTTGGTGCGCAAGAGAAAATCTCAAGCCGGCTTTAGCTTGACTGAAATTGTGGTCACGCTGGGAGTTCTGATGGTTGGCGGCGCCGTGGCGGTTATGAATATCTCCGGCGCGGTGCGGGGTTCCCACGTGGAAACGGCCTACCAGAACACGCTGAACCAACTGCGTTTCGCGCGCCAGATTGCCATCGACAAGCGCACCGTCTGCCGTGTGGATTTCACCGCTCCAGGCACTATATCCGTGACCCAGGCATTTGCCGATGGCACGCCAGTGCAGACCGAAACTATCACTCTGCCTCCGGACGTTCAATACGTTGTGGTGGCGGGAATGCCTTCCCCCCCAACTCCTACGCCGGACAACATTGGCAACGGAAAAATAGCAATTGATTTCGACAGGGTGGCGGGAGGAAGCGGAACCACAATTTATTTCCAGCCCGACGGATCTGCCTTGGACGCAGCGGGCCGCTCGAATGATGGGGTTATTTATGTGGCCCGTCCGAACGAATTGAGTGGGGCCCGCGCCATTACGCTGCTGGGTACAACTGGCCGCATTCGCGGCTGGAGACTTGGACCCAGACCCGGGGGAGGTGTGCTATGGGAGTAAGGCGTCAGGCCCGTAAACAGCGCGGTTTTACCTTGATGGAAGCCATGGTTGCGGCCATTGTGCTGGCCACCGGACTTCTAAGCGTGCTTTCTTTGTTCGCCTATTCGCTGAGCAATCTTCAGATGTCACAAGAAGACCTGATCGCGCGAGCAAAAGCCAAAGAAGGTCTGGAGAGCGTTTTCAGCGCGCGCGATTCCTCACAGATCGCATTCAGCCAGATCAATAACAAGGCAAATGGCGGCATCTTCCTTGATGATTTCGCCCCAATCTACGATCCTCCGGGGGCCGATGGGATCGCGAATACTGACGACGACAGCAGCAGCGCGAATTCGCAGCTTGATGCAATCGTTCTTCCTGGCCCGGACGGCATTTTGGGAACATTGGATGATATTCGCCAGCCGTTAACGAACTTCCAGCGCCGCATCATCTTATCGCCCGTTTTTCTCACAGGAACAACCACGGTGAATAACAACCTGCGGCTTATCACGGTGACAGTGAAATACACGGTACCGCAGTTCGGGACCCGGCAGTATCAGGTCAGCGCCTATATCTCCAAGTACCGTTAGGGAAGCAGGCTTATGAGCAAAATAAAAAAAGGGCAACAAGGTTTGTCGTTGATGGAAGCGCTGGTAGGGATGCTGGTTGCAAGCATAGTTCTTGCGGCCGGCGCCACCCTGGTAACCAAGGCGCTCCAGATTACTGATCTGATCACGGTACGCTCGGAAATGCAGCAGGATGGACGGGCGGCGATCAACAGTATCCTCAAAGACCTCAGCTTATCCGGAACGGGAATGCCCGTTGGCGGTGTTCAACTCCCCACGGGAACCAAGTCAACGGCCTCACTCTATGCCTGTTCGGGGGGCGTTTGTTTTCTGAAGAACCACAATTTCCCGGGAAACCACATGTATCCCGTGCTGCCAGATCCCAATGACGGCAACGTCCAACAAGGCACGCCAGATGCTATGACGATGGTTTACATCGACCGTACCTTGAACCTGGGCACCGCAGCCAACATTACACCCTCGGGCTCACAAATTGATCTCGCAAGCGTTGCGGGGATCAATATCGGAGACTTGATCATTCTCAGCAACGTGCACGGCAGTGCCATTGGCATGGTGACCAATGTGCTTACCAACAGCAACTCAATCCTGTTCGCCAGCTCTGATCCGCTCAATATCAACCAGCCCAGCGCGGCAAACGGAAATATTGCCGCTTTACAGGACCCTGGACCGGGCAACAAGTATCCCACCACAACGGCGGCAAGAATTCTTGTCATCAGCTATTACCTGCAACAGAGCGCAGGACCGGATGGCACCTTCGGAAATGACGACGATAACTGGCAGCTCATGCGTCAGGTGAACGGCCAGCAGCCCGTGCCCGTGATGGACGGAGTAGAAAACCTGCAGGTCACGTATGACGTGTATGACGATACAGCGAACAATTCGTCGAGCACTCTGGTCACAAACTCCAAGACCGCGAACAACACTCCGGGGCTGATCCGCAAAGTCAATGTAGTAATGAATATCCGCTCATCGCGCAAGGCTGGACCAACGAAATCTCTGAGTCATCTCACTCTGGCGGCGGCAGTAAGCCCCCGGAACCTGAGTTTCCGCGACCGCTACAAGTGAGTTCAGCACAGTCAGGAGCAAGTATGGTGATGTCTGGAAAAATTCGTGAAAAAGGCTTTGCTCTGATCGGGGTACTGCTGTTTCTCGTCCTGCTTTCGGCGATGGCCGTTACGCTGTCCTACACTGTGCGAACTGAAAAGCGCATTAGTGGTTCCGACCAGGAAGGCAACCTCGCCTATTACGACGCCGAAGCCGGCATGGAAAAAATGACGGCGGACCTGGGCGCTCTGTACGAGAAGACTAAATCCCCGACAGCGGCCACAATCACCAATCTGGGCAACGATAAGCCTGGCTTGCCCGACGTGGGTTACAACTACGTATTCAATGTGCAGGCGAACCCCGATGGAAGCCCGAAAAGCCGGGTGCAAACCATCAGTGCCGGCGATTTTGCCGGCCTTTCCGCACAGATCATCCCCATCAATCTGGATGTAACGGCAACGCGAATCTCTGGCGCACAGGCGCACATGACGCGCGACGTTGAGGTAGCGCAAATCCCCGTATTCCAGTTTGGCGTGTTTTCAGATAGTGACCTGAGTTATTTTGCCGGACCGAATTTCGACTTTGGCGGCCGCGTTCACACCAACGGAGACCTTTACCTGGCGGAGGGAAATGGTTCCACGCTTACTTTTCATGACAAGCTTACCGCTCACGGAGAGGTTATCCGCCAAACACTGGTGAATGGATTGACCACGAGCGGTAACTATACCGGGACGGTAAATGTGCCCACCGCGCCGAACGGCTGCGCCACTCCCACAAGCTCCTGCCGTTCGCTGGCGGTAACGGAAGGTAGCCTGATCGGCGGCAAAAACAGTTCACCCACACCCGGTTGGGACACCTTTACGCAAAGCACTTATTTTGGAAATCTGGTCCACCACGCAGCACAATTGAATCTGCCATTTGTCGATGATGGCGCGCCAATTGAAATCATCCGCGAACCGCTGCCTGGTGAAGACCCCGCGGGCAATCTGGGCTCTTCGCGCTTGTACACTCAGGCGCAGATCAGGGTCCTGATGGCAGATACGGAAGCCGATCTGCCTGGTGGAGCACAGGCGGGAGACCTTTCGCTGGATACACCCAACACGTGCTTCGCCGCGGGCTGCATCGGGGCCGCAAATGAGACGGTGGATAATCACTGGAAACGTCCCGCCGGGACTTCCGGCGATTGGTCCATTCTGGGCGGCTGGGTACGCGTGGAAATGCGCAAGGCTGATGGCACTTATCAGAACGTAACGAAAGAATGGCTCGACCTCGGCTTTTCTCGAGGCCTTCAGACGCCTGATTCCGAACACGGGCGGGCGAATACAGAGAACCCGAATGCCATCATGATCCTGCAGCAGCGCCGAGAAGATCCCGCCAGTTCCAGGGGGACCCTGCTGACCTCAGGGTCGGCGCAATACAAATGGATCCCCTTGAATTTCTATGACACGCGTGAAGGCGAGCGTCGCGAGAATGCTGTTGCCGGAACCACATGCTCGGTTGGCGGAATCATGACTTCGACTGAGATAGACGTGGGTAACCTCAGGAAATGGTTGCAGGGCACGATAGGAACCAACGGCAAGAATGTGGAATCTGTCAGCCAGAACGGCTACATCCTGTATTACGCTGATCATCGCGGTATGCTGGCTGATCCTAATCCCGCCGCGACGATCAAAGTTAAACACGGTGACTTTGGATATGAGGACTTCATCAACCCGAGCAGCGGCTCGGGCGCTTCCAATAGCCTGCTGGATGGCGGGGAAGACGTCAACGGCGACGGTCTGCTCCAGACCTATGGCGCAGGCAATCTCGGCAATGCATTCGCATTATCTAACGGCGATCCAACGTTATCGCTGGATTGCTCGACCGTTGGCCGCATGAATCGCGTTAGTGGCGCTCGCCATGTAATCGTTATCGAGAACGGAACGCTGGGAAACCTGCCCATCAACTTTCCCACCGCAGGCGGCGGGTTCACCGTCGCCAGTGAAGAGCCTGCTTACATTCTGGGCAACTACAATGCCAGCGATGCCGCTGGTTTCGGCGACCCGCACGCATCATCCGCGGTGATCGCAGATACTGTCACTTTGCTTTCGAAGAACTGGAACAATGAGCAGAGCATGTTCAATCCGCGCTCTGCCGCGGGCACCGCCAACTGTCCGGCGACCGCGTCTTTGGCCAGCGCTGCCGGCAACGGAACAGGCAGGCAGGCGTGTACAACTTCATATCGAGTGGCAATCGCCTCCGGCAAAAGTGTTCCATTTGCCCATCCCACGACAACCGGCAATGATTTTGGTACTGACGGCGGCGTCCACAACTTCCTGCGCTATCTGGAGGAATGGGGCGGCCAGACATCTAACTACGAGGGATCGCTGGTAAGCCTCTACTTCGCGCAATATGGCGTTGGCGCGTTTAAGTGCTGCAATATGGTCTATAACCCGCCGGGCCGTAACTATGCTTTCGACACGGACTTTACCGATCCCAGCAAGATGCCTCCGGGCACACCGCGTTTTATTGACGTAGTCAACGTGGACATGGTCCAGGACCTGAAGCCGAGATAAGCGGCGAGCTACTTCAGTCCGGCGGTGAAATGTGTGTGGCCATAAGTGCCGGTCATTGTGATCGGCACTTCTGCGCCGGCTGTCTTTTTCCTTTTCCTTATAAAAAGGATCGAGCACTTTAAGGAAGATGGATTTTGTCCCTGCGAGTAGCCAGGCAACACACTATTCAGAAAGGCAACGAATGGTTACTGCGCCTCCGCGGGAATGACCTGAAGTTCCAACTTTTGTTTGGCTCCGGCCTCTGCCTTCACCGTCTGGACTTGAGCAGAGTTTTGCTTCAGAAAAATATCTTCCATGAATGGCTGCTCCTGCGGATCTTCCAGGGCAAATGCAATGTACTCACCTGGGCGCACTCCGCGCAATTTGAAATGGCCCTGCTGGTCTGCGGTGGCTTTTTGTAGCAGGGCGTAGCGCCTCCGCAGCTTTGGATCGGACGGCAGCGCGATGACTTCGGCATTCGGGAAGGGCTTCTTTTCCCCATCCAGCACGGTCCCTTCTATCATGGCGCCTTTATCGCTCACCAGGACTTCCACCGTCCGCTGTTCCGCGTTGGTGATTTTTAGGCCGGATTCCACCACGTCTTTGCCGGCAAATAAGACCTTGCTGGTAAACCAATCCTCAAGGCCGGGGCCCCGGGCGGAGAGAACAACCTGGTAAGACTTTGCGGAAGGCTCTACATCGAGTTTGAAGGAGCCATCTTTGGCGACCTCGGCCGAACCAGCGCCATTTCCGAATCCCTCCACTATATCCGCTGATTCAGGATCAGTATCGGCGGCAGGCATCAGGACTACGAAGAGCTTACTGTAATCCAGCTTTGAATCGCCCTCCGCCCGGATCACACCGCGGACGTTCGTTGTTCCGGCGTGCAGGGATATGTTGACCCCGGTTACGTCAGTGGAACTTACAACCACGTCTCTTGAACCGGTGACAGTGCCTTCCGATTCCGGTTGCATGGCACTGATTGTGTATTTGCCCGGCACGATTGGGCCTAAATCAAAGGTGGAATCTTTGTCCACGACGAGTGCATAAGCGACAGGGAACGGTGACCCCGGTCTCCTGGCCATCACAAAGGAGCGAAACTGCTCCGGCTTGTCAGCCGATTTCGGGACGGCTACGCCAGAGATTTTTCCCGATATGTGATGGCCCGCGGTGCGCGCCAAAGCGAAGTCGGCATGGGTCTCGTCCCCGGGTTTCAGGACAATGGGAGAGGCTTGTTCAGGAGAGTTTGCGTTCTGATAATAGGTTGGAGCGTAGATTTTCTGGTCTTGCTTCGCCGCGCCAGCGCGTTGGTGGGTGCCCAAAGCCATGGCGACGCTCCCTTCCTCATACGCAGCCCGCGTGGTGTCCGCCATCAGCAAATACGAACCAGGCTTCAGGCTAAATAGCCGGTACTCGCCTTTGTCGTCGCTGGTGGCCCTTTTAGCTTCCATCAGGTGGCGGCCAGCAACTGTATAGACGTAGTGCATCGCCGCCACCGACACGTTTTGCATCGGCTCCCCTTCTTCGTTGATAACCCTGCCTGTGATGGCGCCGCCAGGAAGCATGATCAAGATTAGATTTTGGGATTGTCCAGCCTGCAACCTGATCAGCTGGGTACTGCGTGATTGCGTGCCCTTCATAACCATGCCCGTGTGCGCTGCGCGAAGGTAATAGGCGCCAGGAGCAAGATCGGCAAACTCGAAATGTCCCTTTTCGTCAGTGTTGGTGCTTGACTGATAAGCCTGGGAAGATTCAACTTCGTCACCAGCATCGGCCGCGTCGGAAGTGCCTTCGCCTCTTCCCATGATGGTGACCTGCACGTTCTTTAAAGGAAGGTGCGTATCCGCGCGGGTGACCGTTCCAGAGATTGACGTGGCCTTCGTCTCGGGTGCGGCCGTGGCTTTCTCCTGGCCCAGGCTGACCACACAACAGAGAATCACAAATGCCGCTGTCGATTTCAAACGCATGGGCATTCTCCTCCTGAACCTCAATCAATAATCGAGGTTAATTCGTGAGAACCACAATCAGAGTAGATGCAGCGGAATGCCATCCTGGTTTTGTGCGTTGAACGTTTTGTGTGTTGACCAATCGCGCAGCAATTGTTGCGCGATTGGTCTCTCCATGGCACTGACTTTAGGGCGCGAAATATCCGGAGATATCCAGCACCAGGTGGTTCGGGTTAGATGCGAACGCACTGACAGAACCGTTGGCCGTTGGAACAATGGCCATGTTAGACGTGACAGCACCGTCTATGGCATTCAAAGTGGACACCAACGGTTGCGCGGCACCCTGAGGCCACAATGTCAGGAACCCCAATGGTCCGGGAGGAACAACGGTGGCGTTGAGCACAAACGATTGCGCTGACGCGGGAGCCCCGCAGCCGCTGGAGGTTACATTCACGTCGAGCGCCCCGGTGAAGGGCTTGGCTCCGGCTGGATTGCGGGTATCCAGCACGCGACATGGCGTTAAGGGGAAGAAAGACAATCCACCCGTGCCGGGCGGCGCAAAATAACCATTGATGTCAACCACCAGGTCGGAGTCGTTGGTGACGAAAACCGAAATATCACCGTTTGTACCGGACGGTACGATTGCCGCATTCGCTGTAACCGCGCCGGTGGTTGCATTCAAGGTTGATACCAGCGGTATGGGCTGTCCCGCCGGCCAGGTGCTCAGAAAGCCCAGACTGCCTTTGGGTACTGACGTGAAATTGAGGGAATAAGCTTTCGCCGTTGCAGGAATGCCGCACGGACTGGAAAGAATGGGGAATGTTCTGGTTGCGTTGCCAACCAGGGATGGGCCGCCCAGCGCTCCCGCCGCGCTGCGCGTATCGACCAGGCGACAGGGCGCAACCGGATAGAAGGCCAGAACCGATGGGCTCGAGTCCGTCACGAAATAGCCATTGATATCGAGAATCAGTTCCGTGTTATTGGTGGCGAAGGCACATACGCCTCCGCTGGTGCCAGCCGGGACGATGGCCGCTGCCGCCTTGACTCGACCATCCGTTGAGTTGAGGGTTGAGGCCAATGGCAAAGCTTGCCCGCAGGGGAACATTGTCAGGAAACCAAGGGGGCCCTTTGGCACAACCGTCACATTCACGGAATAAGCCTGCGCGGTGGCCGGTATGTTGCATGCGCTATCGGGAACCGCGAACGCTCGGGTGGTTCCTGCGGCCACGAACGGCCCGCCAAATGGACCAACAGGATTCCGTGTATCGGCGATGCGGCACGGAGTCACAGGCACGAAGCGCAGTCCGGGAGGAGGGCCAGCGACGACCACTGTGACCGGGCTTGCCGCCGATGCGGTATAAGTAACGTCTCCTGAGTAGGTGGCGCTGATCGTGTGCGTTCCTCCAGTAAGTGGAACTTGCAGAGATGCCGTGGGCGGAGTTCCGGGAGGCGTTTGAGCAAGCGTGACCGGCTGGCCCAGGGCCGTGGTGCCTTCAGAGAACTGAACTGTGCCGGTGGGGAAAATTGATCCGGCATTCAACACCTGAGCGGTCAGCAATGCGGTTGATTGGCCTGGTTGAACGGTTAAGATAACCGCGGGCGTGGCCGGGCCGATTATCAATGTGCCGTTTTTCGAGGTGACCGTGTAGTTGCCGAGTTTCAGCGAAGGATCATTCAACGTGGGCACAATGAGATAGGTCCCCAAAATGCTGTCGAGGTTGGCAACACTGGCATACGTCGCAGTGATGTTATCGGCGTTCTTCAGGCCTGCGATGGTGCCGGTGAACGCCGGGTTCGGACTGCCATAGGCGCGTGCCGCGTTGCCCGCGATGACCGTTAATGCCGCGGGGCTAATCGTCAGGGTGCCGTTGTTGGAAGTGACTGTATAATTCCCGAGTTTCCCAGTCGGGTCAACCAGCGACGGGACCAGCGTATATGTTCCCACCGGACTGGACGGATCGGCGCCAGCCCCGGCAATGGTCGCCGTGATGTTGTCGCCATTCTTTAGGCCGGTGATGGTGCCTGTGAATGGCGGATTAGGATCGCCATAGAGACGGCTGGAATTGCCGGCAGTAACCGTCAATGCCGCCGGAGTCACCGTCAGTATTCCATTGCTTGAATTGACGGCGTAGTTGCCGAGCTTCGTGCCCGGATCCACCAGTGTAGCCACGACCGGATAAGTTCCAACTGGGCTTGCCGCTACAGCCACGCTGGCAAATGTCGCCGTTATCACGTCACCATTCTTTTGCCCCGTGAGGGTTCCGGTAAACGCTGGATTCGGATCGCCATACACGCGGCTCGCACTGGCGGTGGTCACGTTTAACGGCGCAGGACTTACTGTAAGCACGCCATTGATCGAACTGACGGTATAGTTGCCTAGCTTGGCCGTTGGGTCCAGCAAGGCCGGTAAAATGGGATAAGTTCCAACCGAGCTGCCCGGATTCGCCGCACTGGCAAACGTTGCCGTGATGTTGTCGCTATTCTTCAGTCCGGCAATTGTTCCGGTGAAGGTTGGATTTGGATCTCCATAAATGCGGCTGGCATTCGCGCCAGTCACAGTCAACGCGGCCGGGCTCACTGTGAGTGTGCCATTCGTGGACGTCACCGTATAGTTGCCGAGCTTGATTGTCGGATCGAGCAACGTAGGCACGATCGGGAACGTTCCCACTCCGCTGGCGGGAGTGGCGGCGCTGGCAAACGTAGCAGTAATGTTGTCGCCGTTCTTAATTCCGCTAATTGTCCCGGTGAACGATGGGTTCGCGTTTCCATACGCTCGAGTTGCATTCGCTGCCGCAACGGTCAAAGCTGCAGGGGCGATCGTTAGCGTGCCATTGGTCGACGTCACCGAATAGTTGCCAAGCTTGCCGGCCGGATCAGCCAGTGCGGCGACGATTGGGTAAGTCCCGATCGGGCTCGTGGCGTCAGCGCTGGTAAAGCTGGCGGTGATGTTGTCCCCATTCTTGAGCCCGGCAATTGTGCCGGTGAACAGCGGGTTCGCGTCGCCATAGAGGCGAGTAGCGTTATTCACGCTCACGCTCAGAGGCGCAGGCGTCACCGTCAAAATTCCGTTCGTAGCATTGACCGTGTAGTTGCCCAGCTTGGTGGTTGGGTCTGCCAAAGCCGGAACGATGGGATAAGTCCCGACTGCGCTGGTTGGGTCCGCGCTCGTGAAACTGGCTGTAATGTTGTCGCCGTTCTTCAGCCCTGAGAGCGTTCCGGTGAAGAGCGGGTTTGCATCGCCGTATGTGCGTGTTGCATTGTTCGCGCTCACGGTCAAAGCTGCGGGCGAAACGGTAAGCGTGCCGTTGCTGGAAACGAGTGAGTAGTTACCGAGCCTGGCCGTCGGATCTGATAACGTCGGAAGGATCGGGTAAGTCCCGACCGCGCTTGCAGCTGTTGCTGCGCTGGCGAAGGTCGCGGTGATGACGTCACCATTCTTCAGCCCGGTGATGCTTCCGGTAAACACTGGGTTCGGGTCGCCATAGACGCGGCTCGTGCTGGCAGCGCTAACGTTCAACGGCGCAGGGGTTACTGTGAGCACGCCGTTAATCGAAGTGGCAGTGTAGTTGCCCAGCTTCGCCGTCGGGTCCTGCAACGTGGGCACGATGGCATAAGTTCCGACAGGGCTGCCGGCCGTAGCCAGGGTCGCAAATGTCGCAGTGATGGCATCGCCGTTCTTAAGTCCGGAAATCGTTCCGGCAAAGGCGGGATTCGGATCGCCATACAGCCGGCTCGTATTCGTCGCGGTGACCGACAGCAGCGCCGGAGTGACCGTCAACGTTCCGTTGTTCAGAGTAACGTTGTAATTGCCCAGCTTGGACGTCGGATCCACCAGCGCTGGCGAGACGGGATAACTTCCAACCGGACTGGTTGCGTTTGCAATGCTGGCGTAGTTCGCAGTGATGGCATCGCCGTTTTTCAAACCGATAATTGTGCCTGCGAATGGCGGGTTGGGATCACCGTAGGCGCGGGAAGCATTGCCTGCGTTCACCGTCAAAGAGGCTGCCGTAATTGTCAGAGTACCGTTGTTGGAGGTGACCGTGTAATTGCCTAGCTTCGCTGTGGGATCCGCAAGGCTGGGCGTAATCGCGTAGGCACCTACCGCGCTTCCAGCTGTTGCGGTGCTGGCAAATGCGGCGGTAATGACGTCACCGTTCTTAAGTCCTGCGATGCTGCCCGTAAAGGATGGGTTCGGGTCCCCATAGACACGCGTGGCGTTAGCCGCGGTTACCGCGAGCGCCGCTGGATCGACCGTCAGAGTGCCGTTGTTGGAGGTGACGCTGTAATTGCCTAGTTTGGCCGTTGGATCAACCAGCGTTGCCACGATGGGATAGCCGCCAACCGCGCTGGCCGCTGTGGCGGCACTGGCAAATGTCGCCGTGATGTTGTCCGCATTCTTCAGTCCGGAAATGGTGCCGGTGAAAGCCGGATTGGGATCGCCATACAAGCGGCTGGCATTTGTGCCAGCCACGATTAACGAGGCAGGGCTGACCGTCAGCGTGCCGTTCGTCAAAGTCACACTGTAGTTACCCAGCTTCGTTGTTGGATCAACCAAAGATGGCGTGATCGGATAGCCGCCCACAGGGCTCGTTGCCGTGGCCGTGCTGGCAAAGGTGGCCGTAATGTTGTCGGCGTTCTTGATTCCGGTGATCGTGCCGCTAAAAGCCGGGTTAGGATCACCGTAGATGCGGGTTGCATTCGCGCCAGCGACGTTCAGTGGCGCCGGGTTGACTGTCAGAATTCCGTTGGTGGAAAGCACCGAGTAGTTGCCGAGCTTCGCCGTAGGGTCAACCAGGGTGGGTACGATTGCGAATGTGCCCACAGAACTGGTTGGGCCGGCGACGCTGGCGTACGTAGCCGTAATTGCGTCGCTATTCTTGATGCCCGCGATGGTGCCTGTAAACAGCGGGTTAGCATCGCCGTACAGACGGTTCGCATTCGCAGCCGCTACCGACAGCGGCGCAGGACTTACCGTGAGCGTGCCGTTGTTTGAAGTGACGGTGTAATTGCCGAGCTTCGACGTCGGATCGACCAGCGTTGGCACGATGGCGAATGTCCCAACAGGACTTGTCACCGCAGCGCTGGCATAAGTCGCCGTGATGTTGTCGGCGTTCTTGATTCCCGTGATGGTGCCGGTAAAGAGCGGGTTGGGATCGCCATACAATCGGCTCGCGTTGGCTGCAGTGACGCTCAAAGCCGCAGGAGTAACGGTGAGCGTGCCGTTGTTCGAGGTGACGGTGTAGTTGTTGATCACGGACGGCGCGCCGCTTAGCGACGCCACGATAGGATACGTTCCCACCGGGCTGGTCGGGTCCGCAGCGCTGGCAAACGTGGCGGTAAAGACATCTCCATTCTTCGCGCCGGTAATGGTGCCGGTGAGCGTTGGGTTCGGATCGCCGTATACCCGGCTAGCACTGGTCGCCGTGGCGGACAGAGGAGCCGGATTTACTGTCACAATTCCGGTGGATGTAACCGAATAATTAGCCGCCAGGAAAGAAGCCCCAGGCACCACAGTACCGGTGATCGGATACGTTCCTACCGGGCTGGTCGAGAGTGCTGTGGAGGAAAAGGTGGCAGTGGCCTGGTCTCCGCCTTTGAGGCCGGTGACGGTCCCGGTAATTGGCGGATTGGGATCGCCGTAAAGCCGGCTCACACTGTTGCCTGCAAGCACAAGAGGCGCGCGATTAATGGTTAATGTGGCCGGAACAAAAGTGAATGAATAATTTGTAGCCAAAAGCGTGCCCACAGCGCAGGTGATTGGGGCAGTTCCTGCGCTGGTTCCCACATTGGCTGAGCTGGTGCAATTGGCTGTTCCGCTCACAACGGCAACGGTTTCATTGTTCAGGAATCCGGAGATCACATAAGTGAACGCCGGATTGGCGTCACCATAGATCTTTGAAGCGTTTTGCGCGGTGACACTTAATACCGCTTTGTTTACTGTGAGCGTGGACGTGCCGGTGCTGCCCTGATATTGTGAGTCTCCGGTAAAACTGACGCCTATGGAATGGGCTCCAGCGGTGATGGGAATGCCGCCCAATACAAGGCTGACATTTGGAAGAGAAGCCACGCCGGTGGCATTGGTAACCGCGGTTCCCACCACGATGCCATCGAGTGAAAAAGTAATGCTCCGCCCCGCCACTGCCGCGCCGTTGAGTGTCCTTTTCAGGGTGGTGGAAAGTGCCGTTGTTCCGAAATAATTTCCGGTGGAGTTAGCAACTATGAAGTTGGTCGCCGAGAGCGGCGCCGAAACCGTGACGGATGTGCTGGCCGAGTTGTTTGCTGGGTTCGGGTCAACGGCTGATGAATTACTGGCGTTTGAAGTATTGCTGATGGTATCGCCGTTCAATAGCGTACTGATGGAGGAGGCGACAATGGTGGCCGTTCCCGATTGGCCGCTCGCCAGCGAAGCAAATGTGATCGTCCGGTTTAGGCCGGCGCCTTTATCGCAAACGCCGCCTGGCCCCGGAGTGCAGGAAACGAATGTCACAAAGTTCCGCGGAAGAAGGTCGTTGATCGCGACTGAAGCCGCGCTCGGGCCGTTGTTGGTGACGGTAATCGTGTACGTGAGCTGGTTACCGGCAGTCACGGGGTTTGGAGAAGCAGTCTGCGTGACAGAGAAATCAGTATGCGCGCAGCTGCGCGGCGGATAAGCTGCCACGCCCTGGATTTGTCCCGCGCCGGCTATTGCGGTGTCGCCCACCAGGGTGGGAACAACTCCAGGCACAATATTAAAAACAGCCAGGCCGAAGGCATCGTCAGCCCCATAGAGAAATAGTCCGGAAGTGTCGCCGGCCAGGCCGGCCGGAGTATGTCCTGCGGCAATACTGGCAAGACCGATGCTTGTAAGAGTGCCATCGGGGTTGACCGTGAAAGTATTCAGGTCCTTGCTGCCCTGGTTGCTCTGATAAAGGATAGTGTTGTCCGGCGTTAGAAATACGACGTTCGAGTCATTGCCGGCAGCAACGAACGGGCTGCCCAGGATTGGAGTCAGGACGCCACTTCCGGCGACCGACCAAGCGTCCGTGAGTGAAGACGTTGAACCGCCTTCTGCTGCATATAGAAGAGTGCCATCGCAATTGAAATCAAGACCACCCACCAGGCCAGTTCCAGCCTTCGCAAATGGTGATCCGGCTACCGCGGTGAGCGAACCATCGACGGCGCTTATGGTAAAGACGGAGACCGAGGCTTGGTGAGAAACCGCCAGGAATCGTCCGTCGCC
>Ga0209488_10000956_pt1 | contig 24496 bp, 24 predicted proteins | sample Rivendell_Oct201_8_FD_188349 | JGI IMG/M metagenome (GOLD analysis project Ga0209488, IMG submission 188349) | Vadose zone soil microbial communities from the Eel River Critical Zone Observatory, Northern California, USA -... | ecosystem: Environmental > Terrestrial > Soil > Vadose zone >...
TGCTAAACGCACAAGTTGGTCATCCTCGAATTTCTCCTCCTCGACGGTCGGCAACGCGATTCAGGACCGGACAATAGCCTCGATTTAACAGATCGGACCTTCGGTTTGATATTTTGACCATACGGGATCACGGCCTCGGGCGAATGGATCAACGACCGGACCCACGGCCAGCAATTCAAGGCCCGATTCCTGCGCACGTCACTCGCGAGTTCGGCCGACGTGCCGAATTTCTCGTTTCTAACAATTGGCAGCAGCCATCACTCGGGTCGGTAGCGGCGGTTGACCAACCCCGTCGCAATAGACATCTCCGAACGTGCGATCCAGGAACCGCCAATCGACCGCGTGCGCGAGCTTCACCAGCGCATGCTTGAGGTTGATGATCGCATCGAGGCGCGAGCGGAACAGGGCGTTCCCCCGCTGTCTTCCAACTCTCGTGGACGCATCGAATCGCCCTGTGAAAATGATCCTGGGGCCCAGAGATTCACAGGTAAATTCGCGAGGGGTCTTTTTCCGATTGGCAAGAAATCAAACCAGCAGGCGGTGAATTCCGGCAAATTCAAACCGGAAAAATCGTCGACTAACCCCCGCCAATTGCCGCTTTGTTTGATATTTCACGGTCGACTTTTTGAGCATCCTTTAGTAGCAAATATGCCAGGAAGCGACGTTCGCCAAGAATAGAGTTGTTCTTTCCGCCTCTATCGGGCGATCCACAGACCGCGTAAGCTGCGTTCACGGATTAGCTGAGTGGCATTTCCGGAATCGAGCCGAAAAAAACGACGACATGCCGATTTTTCCGTTTCTCAATTGACAGGACTGTTTTCATCGCCAGGCAATCAATCTGAAATTCGAAACGTGGTTGTTTCGCGGGTGCCTTTGGCACCCCAGTGAGCGTTGTTCAAAACTCGGCCATAATTTTCGTGCTGCGTAGGCCCAAGAGGCGGTGTAAATGAGAGAACTCATCGTTGTCCTGGATGACGACTCCAGCACGCTCAAAGGAATTGGGCGCATTCTCACGATTAATGGCTTCGACACGGAATTGTTCAGCTCCGTCGAGGACTTCCTTAGCCGTGCTCGTCTAGACAAGGCTATTTGCCTTGTGCTGGATATCAACCTGGACGGAAAATCTGGAATCGACCTCCGCCGTCAGTTGACAAGATCGGGCATTCTTATTCCGGTCATTTACATGACTGCAAACGACAGCGACGCGATCCGAAAAGCCGCGATTGACACCGGCTGCGTAGCCTATCTTACAAAGCCATTTCCCGCGATCTCCCTGATGAGTGCAATCAAGAAAGTGGCGACCGACTCGAATCGAGCGCAATAATATAGGTGGCGTCCTTGCAACCGAGGTCGCCCACGGGTGGGCCTTCACGTGGCACGGCACTGAGTCCAGGTTAACGCTATTTGAGCGGGAGCACTTTGAACAGAAATTCGGGGTCCCAGCTTGCTTTTTTGCGGCCCGTCTTGACGCACCGCGATCGTTGTTTGCGCGTATGAGGCTGAGAGCAAAACGGCGAACGACGGCCATATTATTTGCGCGTGGCCGGTTCGATAGCGGGAAAGATCGTCGCCGAACTTGCAATCAAGGTGCCAATGCGTGCTCTCGACGCTCCAATGGCTGCGTGCGGCTTTGGCGAGGCGTTCGATGTCGAGTTTGGCCGACGAGATATAGTAGCGCGTTTCGAAGCTGCAGCAATCGGGATACTCGACGCGCGAGTAGATCTTGAGAATCGTCTTGATGTTGTTGGAACGCGGTTGGCCAGGGTGGCTCCTCTGCGATGTGATCCAATTGACATCGCTTGAGGCCGTATTGGCGCAGGTCTCGATCCGGCCGTGCACTTTCTTGACGACGGGCGGTTTGCTGACAACTTCATCGGTCGGAGCAGTGCGGAAATAGTCTTTTACATCGGTTTCCAGGGTCGGCTGGTTGCCTTTGAGAGCCAGCAAGTAATCGGCCTCGTGGGCAACGATCTTATCGGCAATCGCGACCTGGCAGCCCATGGCGTCGATGGTTACCATCGCGCCTTTGCGCTGCTTGTGTTCGGCTAGTTCATCGGGAATCTCGGGAATCGCGGTAATCTCATTGGTCTTTTCGGGAACGCATCACTGGCTCGATCTTCACTGGGCCGGGCCTGCCCCCACCACCGCCAATTGCAGATTGGGTAGGCACTGAGCGTATGCAGGGCTTTGAGCCCTTTGCGTTCGTCGTGGGTTCGGCGCGAGGTTTTGCCATCAATGGCGATGAACTCGTGGCGGTCCGGCCAGAGCGCTGCGACCCAACTATTGAAACAACGGCTAAACAAGACGGGGTCGACCCGGTTGAAGAGAGTACGCACCCAGCGCTCACAGGGGGTTCCGTGATGGAACTCGCAGATGCGTCGCAAAAAATCTATATGGTGTTCGCCCCAAGGCACGATATCGTCGAAATCGTCACAGGAAGCGATGCGGCAGACCACCAGAAGCAGCACCTCCTTGAGCGGATAAACCACCAGCCAAGGCTCGCGATCATCTTTAATTGCAGAAAAATGCTTCAAAAGCAGGGCCACACGAGCCCGCGGGATATCTTCGTCAGGGATCGTGGCAGCGAGGGTATTCATGATTGCGCTCCGTGCCGAATCCGAGCGCCGAGAGAATCACGATCCCGCTGTCAATATAAAATCACCCAAATACGCCCGTTAACCTGACTCCCGAGTCGTACTTCACGTGGCGCCAGATTGACACAAGGAATACCCAGTGCTTGAATACATATACCAAATAATCAACCCTTAAGGTGATGTATCAGCTATGCGAGCTGTCCGGGCGCCAACTGATCGGCGACTTGTGGCGTACCTTCAAAAAGGAATGTTACACTGGTACACCTGAATACCACTAGATCGCCTGTCTCACGGCGCGAAGCCATAGCGACCGTTGCCGCTGTCGCTGCCACCGGCAGCCTCGCTGAAGCCAGCAAAGTAGATCCGATATTCCCGGTCCTGGAAACATACCGGCTCGCTCAAGTGGCTCTCTTTAAAGCCATCAAGGCGTCGGCTGATTTGCCACAGAAGGAATGGCTATCGTCGGCCTATGTCGAAGCGAAGAGCAATTTGGACGGGGCCTATGCCACGTTCAAAAAGGCGCGGCTTGACTTGCTCACGACGATGCCCACGACACGTGATGGCTTGGCTTCTTTGCTTGTTCGGTTGGGTCAGGCGACCCACTTCGAACAAACGTCTGACAGTAACGGTGACGTTGAGCCGGGTTTGCTAGTCGAAGCGATGTGCTGGAACGACGAGCCGGCGAGAAAGGCCGCATGCGCGGTGTTAGGCCGCATTGCGTCACTCGTCCCGACGATCGCTTAGAAAAGCGCTCTGGCCGATCCCGCTACGGGCATCGTCTCCCTCGTCGATCGTCTCGTCCATCACACCGAAATCATCGCCATCGAAGGCGAGTCATACCGTCTCAAGAAAGCGATTGAACGATCCGATCCAGCATTGACCTTTACTGCGCCTTATTTCGCGTGGGTGAACCAGGTCGGAGCTTCTCCCGCGCGGTTATTTCGGGCAGCCAGCTTCGGTCCAAGATTCGTTTCGCGAGAGTACGGTCGATATGGCGTCCAATCAATGTTTCAAATGCGTACGCAACCTGTTGGTATTCGTCTTCGCAGACATCGGCTCGCTTCTTCGGTAGATACCCTTTGGTCACAAAGTCGCCGAAAAGCTTCGGATCGGCACCATACGCCATGCATAACAGATTGAACGCACGCTGTGCGGGTGTGCCATGCTCGCCAGCGAATTCCTTCAGCGACGGTGGAGCGGCTCTTCTGGCCTCGGCCATGTAGGCGTAAGCGGTGCCCATGATCAGGCGGCGTGCCTCCGTCTTGCCAAGTTGAAGAATGATATATGCCGACACCTGATCGGCGGCGTCTTCCTCACGCCCGAACTGCGGGACGTCTAGCATGTCGAACAAGGCATGACCGAACTCGTGCAGGGAGGTGTCGTACAAGGGGCCCATAATGGCGTCCATCGGCGCCATACCATCCGCTGTCGTCTCTGCAGGCATGTTCGTCCAAAGCTCGTTGATATATTCGTAGCAAATCGTTATTTCGTCATCCTCATAAAAGGCATCGGCCTCTCCATCACACCCCGCCAACTTCACTTTCAACGTACTGGGAAGTCGAAATGGGCTGAGAAATTCCTTTAACCTCTCGAGAGCGCGGCGCTCCTTCATTCGCTCGTATATCGGTTGATGTGCGGGATTCTTCGGAACCACATAGCTTACACTAACCCGGTTTGTTTTCGGAGCGGCATACCCCGTTGTCGCCGTTGCGGCGACGAGGACCATGCCCGCAGCAGTTAACGCCAAGATCGTTTTCATTGTTGCACCCCTTTATGGCTGCACTACTTCATACAAGCAATGGTGATGGTATAGATAGTTACCGCCTACGACCTCTCAACTGGACACGCCAGCGGATTGCTCAATCCTCTATCTTGCAGGCAGTCGCGGGCGATCCGCCAGCCACCTCGTATCCAAGTCCGTTCCGCCATTTGCCGAATCGACATGCGGGCTGATTTCGCGGAGGGCCACGACGTGGATGTGGACCCATTGACGGCTGATGAACACTATACTCGTGGAGGTCAACCGCTCTATTGACCTTGTGGGCATTGTCCTTAGGTACAATGAACCCGCACGTTCCTGCGCTGGATCCATACGTCGTTAATTTCTCACTTCCGCCATCCGGCCGGCTGTCGACGCGGTGGGTTGATCAAGTGATTTGGCATGAAGGCCAAGGCCTGTGCGAATTTTATCAGACCAGCGCCAAGGAACAACCGCGCGCAAATTCATATTTCTATTTCCCGTCAATCTGCTCTACGCTACGCGTCCCTGGGGCGACATCTCGTGGAACGACGCACACCTACTTTTGAAGATATCCACGCAGTGGCAGCCAGGGTTGCCGCGCGGAAAATGACGGCTTCCCAAAGACGCCAAGCGGATCATGAAGGCAAGCGATTGTCGCAAGGCGCGCATCCGAGACACGCAATCCTCAAAACCCAGCTGTACCGCATTGGATTTTTCAATGAGGCCGCAAGACTGGTCGATGACGATCGGTTTGGCTTCGACCTCGGGAAGGACACAGACCCCAGGCAACTGGGCATCATCTATTATGTATTTGCGGCGTCGGCCACCGCGCTCGGCGGCATCAGGAACTTGGCGCGGTATAATCACCTGGTGAACTCGACGACGGCGCTTGTTCTCGAGGAGACCCATCGAGAGGTTACTCTTGAGATAAAGCCCAAGCCGGGGCTGGAGAGCTTTGAACGGCATATCGCGGAGTGGGGTCCAACGGCATTTGTGGCTGTGCTGCGCGATCTCACGCGGAGCCGTATTGTTGCACGGTCCGTGAGCTTCATCCATCGGCGGACAAAGGGCGTGGAGGCTTTCAACGAGTACTTTGGCTGTCCGGTTCGGTTTGGTGCGTCCCGGCAACGCATTACCCTTGCCAGAAGCGGTCTCCTGGTTCCGATCCATTCCGCCGATCGATATCTTCTCAAGGTCCTCAAGGCATTCTGTGAAGAAGCTCTCGATCGGCGCGCGGTTGCCTCGACACCGGTTCGCACTCAGGTGGAGGCAGCCCTTTTGGAATTGCTTCCGAATGGCGACGCGGCGGTGGCGAGCGTTGCGAAGGCCGTGACGATGAGCCCACGCACCCTGACCCGACGGCTGGCCAGTGAAGGAACAAGTTACGCCGCGGTTCTCGATGACCTGCGGCGCGACCTTGCGATGCGTTACCTGGAAGACCTGTCCTTGGAGATCAGCAAGATTGCCTGGCTCCTGGGTTATTCGGAAGTGACGTCGTTCAATCACGCCTTCCTGCGCTGGACTTCGATCAGCCCCAGGGCCGTGCGGGCGCAGCTTGCTCTCGGAAAAAATGGCGCGAAATAGCAAGTGTGGCGCGTGCTAGCAAGACCGACCCTACCAGATGGATGTATCAGACCGGTGTGTTACTGCTCTCCAACGGGGGACGGGGGGCGGGGAGGAGAGGGGGGGAAGGAATAGAAGCATAAGCTTCCCCTCCTCCCTTTGTTCACATCAATGGCGAAGTCGTGTCGCTTCGAACATCGGCCTGCCGTCTTCTGCGTGAGCACGGTGTTTCGATGGATGAGCGAATCAACTGCCGGAGGATGAGAGCCTCCATTTATACTCCTCAATGTCGGAATACCGGGCTGAGTGGACCGCAATGGGCCGGCGGAATCGAATTGTCCTCAAGGACAATTGTACCAATTTGCCAGGTCGCTAAGGTCGAAATCTTGTTGTCGCCTGGAACAGATGCAACACCTGATCATCGAGATCGGCGCAATCTTGAATTCACCTGCTTATTGTTCGAGCCAGGCTTCGCAGGAAGCAAATATGACGCTACGAAAATTGTTTGTCATTGATGATGATCCAGGCATGCTTCGAACGATCGAACGTTTGCTGAAGGTGCATGGATTTGATGTTCAGGCATTCGCGAGTGCCGAAGCATTTCTTGGGAGCGCGAACCCTCGTGATGGCGGCTGTCTCGTGCTGGACATTGACTTGGGCGGCATGTCCGGAATTGAATTAAGGCGTCAGCTCACACTTTCGGGGATGTCACTTCCAGTAATATTCATTACTGCCAAGGACAGCGAATTTGTCCGTAAGACAGCACTTGAAGTAGGTTGCTTCGCATATCTTTCAAAACCATTTCCGGCGAAGCAATTGATGAATGCGATCGAAGAAGCATTGGATACACTGGCATGAGTCGACGGGGTTTTTATTTTTCCACGCTTCCCCATCGAGAACCAGGAGACTTGACTATGTATGCCCTCATTATTGTAATCGGGTTGCTCTCACCGGCCACTGGCGCGGTTGTACCGGTTGGCGTCACTTCTCAAATGGTTGGAAAGTTCAGGACATTAAACGAATGTAAGGCGGCTGGGAGCCAGCCTTCTGCGCAAGGCACCGTTTCCGATCTAAGTCTCACAAGGGGAGTCTATTGGTACTGTGTGTACGCGGGCGCAAAATGAACAACATGGCTGTGCAGGATAGTGCCAGGGCCCACCACGTCCGGTCTGTAAGGGAGGCCATCCGCAGGGCTTGGATCCATGGATACTTGAGTGTAAAACGTGGCAATACTATAATCGACCCCGCACAGCTTCTGCCTACAGGTATGTGAGCGAAAGGCTTAGGCGTGGCGGTCACCGCGCCTTTGCGGATGGGAGCCAGACAATGAGAACGCGCGCCACATCCTTCATCGGATGCATTGTCGTGTTGGCCCTCACGGGCCCTGCTGTTGGAGCCCACTCGTCAAGCAAGCATCGTTTGCTCAAGCCTAAGGCGTCAGCGGGGCAATGGCACAAACCCATTACAGAATCTCCGCTTACGCCAGCGGCACAATGGCGCAGACCCGTTACGAAATCTCCTCTCGCGTCCCCGACGAATGGTGCTTCCGGTTCGCCAGCATGCATTCCCGCGATATTGTGCTGACACCCGGCACCAAGACCTGCGCCCGGGCAATGTTCGGCAAGGAGCCTGCTTTACTGCATTTTAGCCAGCGGAAGCCTAAGGTGAAAAATGGCGCCGCCACCTGATTGGTTCTCGGCCCAAATCCGGCCGCCATGCGCTTCAATAATTGTGCGGGAAATCGACAGTCCCATACCCATTCCGTGTTCTTTTGTCGTGAAGAACGGCTCGAACACCTGTTTCAGGTTATCTGATGGAATGCCGGGCCCGCAATCAGCGATTGATATCCCTACCGAGTCGCCATCCAACAGCGTGGTGCGACCTGAGATCTCGCGTAGACCTCCGGATGCGCCATTCATCGAGTCCAGTCCATTGACGACGAGATTCAAGATGACCTGTTGCAGTTGAACTCTGTCCCCGCTGACTCTGAGAGATTGGAGTGAAAATCTGCTATTAAGCGTGACATTGCGGGCTGCGGCCTGAGCGGAAAGGAGTAAAAACACCTCGCGGACCACGGCATTGAGGTCGATATTCTGAACTTCGACTAGCGATTTCTTGAGCAGGCGGCGCAGCCCCAGGATGACCTCGCCTGCCCGCTCGTCATCGCGCTTGATTTCTTCCACTATTTTCTTGAGCTCTTCCAGATCTGGTGATGCTGAATTGAGGATCACCGCTGCTGTCTCAGCGTTGTTCAGGATGGCACCCAACGGCTGATTGATTTCGTGAGCAATCGATGTTGACAATTCACCAGCTGTCGCGTGGCGGTTCATGTGGGCCAACTCGGACATACGTTGGCGCGCTTGGACTTCCGCATCGTGTCTGCGTCGGTGCTCGTACAGCAGACCGAAAATCAGGGCAGCCTGGAGCAGGATCACCGCGGTGATGGCCACAATTTGCCAACGATATTCCTCCCATGCCGTTGGCGCGCGAAATTGAATTTCGCTTCCCGCAGGTAGGCGCGCTTGGGAGATGCCCCAACGCTGCATCTCCCTCCAATCAAATTTAGGGGTGGAAAATCCGATCGGTGGTGTATTAATGTCGTTAGGTGCTTCCCCGCGAAGGATGCGCAGCGCAGCGCCAGCTGCCGTCCGGCTCCTCTCTTGCATTGCCATGAGGGGACCGCCGACAATTCCACTGCCGAAGTAGCCATCGCTGTAACTGAAAATGGGGGCGTTGGCGACGCCGCGAAGCTTGGAGAACACGACTTCTTCTTCATGCGCCGTACCGGTTGCATCGGTCAGCATGAAGGCGAAATAGATTGCGCTTCGCGGGGGAAGAACTGCGACGCGATTCAGCATGTCTTCAAGCGATAGTTCATTCAGCCAGGTAAAGGAAACCCGGCCTGCGAACGGCTGAAACTCGAGCCGCATTTGCTCAACCCAATACTGCTCAATGGAAGAATTGCCGATCATCACCACCACATTGTCCGTCTCCGGGAGCACCTGCAGGATATTTTCGATGAGTCCCTTGTGATCAATGGTCGTCGTGATTGCCGTTTCATTCGCGGGCAGATGGGACGTGGGAAATCGACGCACCTCCGCTACCGCCACAAGAGGGGTGGAAGGAAAGAGCTTCATCCGGTGCCGTTGGAATAGTCGGAGCGATGCACCGCCGACGACCACGGCCAAATCGAGCCTTTTGTCCGGAAAAAGAGAATCAAGATAATCGCCGTATCGGTCCGAAACGATGTCGTCGGCGGGACGCCCCGTCAAGACTGAAGCATCATAAATTTCCAAAGGTTCCGCAGACTGACGCAAAAGCTCTGCACGAACGTTGATCGCGGCCAGCAGATTGATCCCGGACGAAGGATGCAGCAGCAAGACCCGTTTGGGCTCGACCGCCAACGCAACCTGGCTCGCAAAGCATGCAATTAGGCACGAGATAATCGTTGCGCTTGAACAAGCACTCCTTCTACGGATCCCAATGGGCATATTCGGCTCCGCATCGAACGCTCAGGCGCGCCGCAATGCTCTCGCCATAATATTGCGCTTACGTTTAACAAATCGCCGGTCTTAATCGGACAATTGGTCGCGCCCGCCATTGCGAATCCGCGAGGACCTCAGATTGTCGCGCCGTGGACGCCTGCCTGTCTGAGGCAATCGCCCATTCGACAGCGCGCGTGGAACATTCGCGTCTTGACGGTGTTCGCTGGTATTCCGATGATCTCGGCAGCTTCTCCGATGGACTTTTCATGATAATAGACGAGATCAATGACTTCGCGATGAATTGGAGCGAGTTGCCCCAGACAGTCTTGCAGCATTGCGCTATGCTCTCTCCTGTCCAATGATTTTTCCGGATCGTCAGTGGGATCTTCGATCGACAGCGCCGCCCCTTCGTTCCAAGGCAATGCCGACCTTCGTCGCAGCGCGGCCTTCGCTTTGTTGCGGGCGATCGCCAGCAACCAGGTCGAGACCCGCGATTCTGACCGGAAACCTTCGGAACGACGCCAGACTTCAAGAAAGACTTCGCTCACCACGTCCTCCGCCAGGGTGGCATTGTCGGTGAGTCGCAACACAAACCGGTAGACCAGCACATTGTGCCGTAGGAACAGGACTTTCAGAGCGGTCTCGTTGCGGTCAGTAATCAGATTGAGCAATGTCGTATCGGTTGATTGGTGGTCTACGTTTATAATCCCTGGTTGTGAGCCGGGCAGCAATGCAAAAACAGCCTGCATGACATTCCCCATGTGTGAACTATTATTAATCCAATCTTAAAGCCCGAATTCGATTGATCTATTGTCATTAAGGGCATTGGTCTTGGGGACAATGCAGGAAGCGAAGTGTTGAACCTGAAAAGGAAAGTGGCGCCGACAAAGGCAATGCATCGGCGCGACGTCGATCGCCAGTGTGACCAATAGAATTAATGCGCTCCATTCGAGTCGGTCGCCGCTTTCTTGATTGCGCTCATCAGGGAGTTTGCGGGAAACGGCTTTGTAAGATATGCGACGCAACCGGTGTCAATCGCGGCTTTTCGGATCGCGTCGCTGTCGTTTGCAGTTATGTAAATGACCGGAATGAGAATACCCGATCTTGTCAGCTGGCGACGGATGTCGATTCCAGATTTTCCGTTAAGGTTGATATCCAGCACGAGGCAAGTAGCCTCGTTCAGACGAGCACGGCTATGGAAGTCCTCGACGGAACTGAACAATTCCGTGTCGAAGCCATTAGTCGTCAGAATCCGCCCAATTCCCTTGAGCATGCTGGGGTCGTCATCTAGGACGACAACAAATTCTCTCATTAACACTGCCTCTTGGCTTTGCGCGCCACGAAAATTGTGGCCGATCTTTGGGATGCACTACCCCTTCGGGGCAACCTGTGCGGAACCTGGGCGAGGCGAAACGGTGCTACAAAAGGCTATTTGCACTCGACTGATCCAACAACCCAATAAATATGTACTATTTGCGACGGATAAAATTGTCCTTGAGAACAGTATTGCCGACTTAATCCCCAGCTTTGTGAGTCAGGATACCGGCTCTTTCGGCGATTGAAACGAGTTCCGCCAGTGTTTGAACTCCTGCCTTCTTCATCACTCTCTGACGATGCGCCTTGATGGTGCGCTCGGTGGCGCCAAGCTCGAATGCGATCTGTTTGTTAATCCTGCCACGGACGACCCTTTCGAAAACCTGCCGCTCCCGTGGCGTAAATTTGGCAATGAGCGAACGCTGCGACTGGAGCCGCAAATACTGCTCCCGGACGATGCGATGACGCGACACGGCGCGCTCGATGGCGTCGATCAGTTTGTCCTTCGGTACGGGCTTGGTGAGGAAGTCTTCGGCGCCGGCCTTGATCGCCTGGACGGTCATCGGAATGTCGCCATGACCTGTTATAAAGACGATCGGCAATGCAGATCCGAGTTCGACCAGGCGGCTTTGCAATTCCGGGCCGCTGAGACCGGGGATTTGAACGTCGAGCAGGACGCAACTCCCGCCGCCTTCATCCGGCAAATGCTCCAGCAGTGCCTGGGCCGATTCATATACCATGACCTCATAGCCCAAGGCACGCAACAGCCGGGCGGTTGAGGTCCGGAACGACTCATCATCGTCGACGACGTGAACGACCGTTGCCACGTTACTGCTCCTGGCTCCTGTAACCGGTTGCGAGCGGCAGGTTCAATCGGAATACGGCGCCGCCGCCGACCTGGGTCTCCGCGCGGATTCGGCCTCCATGGGCCTCTACGATCGTGCGCGCTATCGACAGGCCCATGCCCATTCCATCATTTTTGGTGGTGAAAAACGGTTCGAACACATGGTCGAGCTCGTCCGGCGGGATGCCTGGACCGGAGTCGGAAATTGCGATTTCTACCGAGCCATTGCTTAGGAGGGCTGTGCGGCCGGTGATCCTGCGCTGACTTTTGGGAACGTCCGACATGGCATCCATGCCATTGATAATCAGATTGAGAATGACCTGCTGAAGCTGAATGCGGTCGCCGCTGACGCGAAGCGGTTGCGGAGAAAGATCGCTGCTGAGTGTAACGTTGCGGCCCAATGCCTGCACCGACAGAATTTCGAAGACCTCGTGCAGCGTTTGGTTCAGCTCTACCTGCTGAGGCTCGAAAACGGACTTTTTCAAGAGATTGCGCAGGCGCCGAATGACTTCACTGGCGCGTTGGTTGTCTCGCTTGATATCAGACAGGACATCCTTGATCTCATCCAGGTTTGGCGAGGAAGAGTTGAGCATCAGCTCCGCAACTTCGGTATTGTTGAGGATGGCGCCGAGCGGCTGATTGAGTTCGTGGGCAATCGATGCCGACATTTCCCCCGCGGTCGCATGGCGGTTCATGTGCGCCAGTTCGAACATGCGTTGCCGCGCATCGATTTCTGCATTGCGCCGTCTTCTGTGCTCGTACAGCAAGCCGCCGATCAGGCTAGCTTGAAGCAGGATGGCGCCAGTGATCGCGGCCATCTGCCACCGATAATTCTCCCACGCAGTCGGTTCGCGGAAGTCGACCTCGCTTCCCGGCGGCAGGAGAGCTTCGCTGATCCCCCAGCGCTGCATCTCTCTCCAGTCGAACCTGGGTTGTGCAAACTGGATCGGCGGCGTTTCGATGCTGCTCGCCTTCTCGCCGCCAAGCAAGCGAACCGCGACGGAGGCTGTCTGTCGGCTGCTGTCCTGCACCAGCAGCATCGGCCCCCCGACAATCTGAGATCCGAAAAATGACTCGTCATATGAGAAAATGGGCGCGTTGGTGACAGCATGAAGCCTTTTCAACGCCGTGCCGCCTTCGTGCACGACACCCGCTGCATCGACAATCATCAGTTCCCAGAAGATCGCGGAGTGAGGGGGAAGTGCGGCGGCCTGTTTCAGCAGGTCTTCGAACGTCAATTGGTCGGTCCATGAAATGGCAACTCGGTTCGCCAACGGCTCTATTTCTTTGGCTATCGCGTCCTTCCAGAATTTTTCGATAGGAGACGTACCGACAACCACGTTTACATTCTTCGTATTCGGCAATACCCGCAGGATATTTTCGAAGGCTGCAAGGTAGTTGATCCGTACTGCGACGACGGCGTCATTCGAAGACAGCGCCGAGTACTCAACGCGGCGCTGCTCTACGACCGTGAAAACCATGGGGGTATTGGCAAAGAAATCGTTGCGGTGGCGCTGCACAAATGCGGCCGCAGGTGCACCGATGCTGAGGATCAGGTCGAGAGGCCGCTTGGCATAGATGGCGCGAAGATAGTCAATGAACGCAGCTTCCGGAAATTCATCGATGGAACGGGCGGTCACAAGTGAATGGTCGGTGATGTCCAGCGGCCAGGGAGACTGACGATCCAGTTCTGTACGAATGGCTTTGCCGTATTCACTCCAGGGTCTGAAATCCCGGCCAAAGGAATGAAGCATCAATACCTGCTTGGGACCGGCCGCGACCATTCTAGTTGCAGCCGAGAGAAAAACGATAGCACCGACGCATGCACAGAAGAGATGTGCCAGTCTCGACCGATCTGGGGCATTGCGTGTCGGCACGAGCTTACTTTCGGCGGGCGATCCAAGAAAATGTTGTATTCGGTTCGGAGGTGGGTGACACTGATAGTGCAAAGATCGTCATTGCTCTTGTAGCACCGGTCGTCATTGAAAGCGTTAACACCTGTCCGTCACCAGCCATTATCACTAACAATTTGGGTCTATGTGCATTGTCCTTGAGGACAATGTACATTGGGACAATGCACATTAGGACAATAGAGCGAGCTGTTGCCGTTATCGTAGGATCGCTGCCGTTAAGATAGGTTAATGGTCTTAAGCGTCCGACACCGCGGCCTCCCAAGACGAACATTCACGGCCACTTGAAACAACAACAGAGTTTTTGCAGGGGAGACGAGAATGACTTCAGCTACGTCAGGCGAAAAGCAGCAGGACTGGACGCAGCCAGCCGCAATGGTGGTGCCCAAGGGTGGTTTTTTCCAAGATAGAGTGGAGCAGGGCAGATATGGCCCGATCTTCCCAAAGACTCCATCGTGCTATGGGTTTTCTATCATTGCGAAAATCATTCCTGGACGGGAGCCGGTTTTCTATGAATACGCCAGAAATATCGAGAAGGCGGTAGCCGCTCAGCCTGAGGTCCTGGCCGTACTCAAGCTGCATTATTTGCGTTGGAATTTGTTTGAAATAAAAGGAGAAACATATTTTCAATATATGGGCATATTTGATACAGATTTCGATAAATATACCGAAGATGCAATCGGAATTTTTACGGCCTCGGGACTCAATACGGTATTTGAGAACCTGGAGGGCTTTCCAAAGGATTGGAAGACGAACGCTTCGGCGTTCATCAAGTTCGTTCGTGACCACCAGCGCCCGAGCTTCCTTGAGTATGGCGAATATCCGTTCGTGAGCGCCGACGAGATCAAGAAGGCTCTCAAGCTCAAAGCGGCTTTCTCGAATATGCTCGATCAGATGCAGTGACTTGTCATCATGGGTGGCATGCTTGAATTTGACGACATCCAGCACATCCTGCTGACACGCGCGCCTGCGCTCTCGGGCCGATACGAATTCTTGTCGTTTCGCAATCCTGCGGGGGGACGGGCTTGGCTGTCGGCAATTGCCGAAAAGGTAAAATCGGCAAGCACAATGCAGGCTTCGGTCGATCAGGACAAGAGTTGGGTTACGGTCGCCTTCACATGGAACGGCCTGCGCGCGCTTGGCTTAGACGAGGCTTCGCTAGCGACATTCCCCGACGAATTCAGACATGGGATGGTCGCCCGAGCAGAAATGCTTGGCGATACTGGCGAGAATCATCCAAATCGTTGGGTAGGAGGTCTCGCCAGCGCGGACCTTCACGCCATCGCTATCCTGTTTGCTCGGAGTGCTGCGGACCGCGAGCGCAGTGAATGCGAGCATGAGAGCCTCGTGGCGCGATGTGATGGCGTGGAAGTGCTCTCGGCGTTGGACCTGGAGGCGACGCCGCCCTTCGACTACGCCCACGATCACTTTGGATATCGAGACCGGCTTTCGCAGCCTGTTATTGAAGGAACCGGTGAAGTTCCGACTCCCGGTTCCGGCGCGCCGCTTCAGCCGGGCGAGTTTATCCTTGGATACCAGGACGAGAGCGGACCGCCCGTCGGTCTTCCTCAACCGGACATCCTGTCTCGCAATGGCAGCTACATGGCTTACCGCCGTTTGCAAGAGCATGTCGGCAAATTCCGCAGCTTTCTGTGCGAACACGGCAAGACGCCTGAGGAGCAGGAATTGATCGCCGCAAAGCTGATGGGCCGCTGGCGCAGCGGTGCTCCGCTCGTGCTCGCGCCCGAAAAGGATGATCCGGCGCTCGGTGCTGATCCACAGCGGAACAACGACTTCAATTACAAGCAGATGGACCCGCACGGCTATGCTGTGCCGCTCGGTTCGCACATGCGCCGTATGAATCCGCGCGATACCGCACACAGCATGAATCGCCGCCGCATGATCCGTCGCGGCGCCACCTATGGACCGCATTTGCCGGAAGGTGCTCCCGAGGATGGAGTCGAACGTGGCATAGCGGCGTTTGTGATTTGCGCCAGCCTCATCCGACAATTTGAATTTGCTCAAAATGTATGGGTCAATGACCTGAATTTTCACGAACTTGGTAATGAACGCGACCCGATTATCGGGACACAGGATGGTACGCTTGAATTCAAAATTCCCAGGCGTCCGATCCGCAGGAAAATTACAGGCTTGCCGGCTTTCACCACAGTGAGGGGTGGCGCCTATTTCTTTCTGCCCGGCCTCAAGGCACTTCGCTACCTTGCGGCGCTCGGAAACATTCGGCAACCCGGATTTCGAATCGAGAGGGAACCGTCATGAGTCCAGCCCGAGCAGCCCGTACCTACAATCAGGATCACATTGCCCGCAAGTATACGCCCGGCAAGCGCCGCCTGAGTATCTACTGGACGTGGAGCTATCCCTGGGAGTCCCAGCGCGACCCCGCGGCGATGGAAAACCGGTTCTCGACGATGACCGAAGTTCGCACGGTGCTGTGGCCTGCCTATGAATCGCCGGAGTGGAGCGCGGCGCAATTTCTGCAAGGGATTGCCGGCACACTCGAATTGTTCCACCGCTCTACACTCAGTTTCCAAAAGATCGCCGGTGAAGTGACAGGCCATCCGGTCGCGGTATTCCAGCGCATCGATCAGGCGGGATACGAGCTTCCGATTGACGATCGCATCCTGGCTGATACCGACACTCTCCTGGTGTTCGGACTCGATCACCTTCTTTCCGAACAGAAGGCCGCGCCGGAGGAAATCGCGGCGATCGGTGCGTGGCTCAAGCGCGAAGGAACCTGCCTGTTACTTGCGCCGCACCACGACGTCGGTTTCACAGATGACCTCAAGCAGCGCCAGATGGAATACCTGCACCACGGTGATGCGCTCGTGCCCCGCCAGCAGCGCTTCGGACAATACACTCGTTCGCTGATGAAGGCACTGGACGTGCCTGTGCACAATAGCTACGGGTTGTGTCCGGCCGTTATCAAAGGCACTAAGGAGATCTCACCGCTCACCGCCTTTCGCGACATTGACAAGTTGGATCTGCTCAAGGATGTACCGACGCTAAATTTCCATCCCCATCTTCCGCATTACGAAATTATCGAGAAGAACGGTCAATTCGTTAGCCTGCTGGCACGACAGCCAATCGACTTGGAGCGCCCGCATCCATTCACGACGGCCGGCAACAAGGAGTTCAACTGCCTGCTCTGGATGCCGCCGAACGAACGTCGCTCTGGGGACATCGTCCTGGTCGACTCGACCAATTTCACCACGCTTTTTGGCGGTACCGACAGTCTGCAGAACTTCTGGCGCAATCTGGCCGTGATGAGGTGATGACGCGGGGACTGTTGTGCGTCGCGCATTTCCCGGGAGATACTCATGCTGATGGAAGTGTTAAGCACGGCGTCTGATGTTGCGATGCTATGCTTTGTGGTGTCAAGCATGCTGGCGATGGGTACGGCCCTCCGTGTCGGCCAGATTGTCGAGCCGCTGCGAAATGTGCGACTGGTGGTGCTGGCTCTTGTTGCCAATTTCATTCTCATGCCATTCGGCGCCTTCCTCCTGGCGCATGTTCTCGGGCTCGACCCGTCGTTTGGCATTGGCCTCTTGGTGCTTGGGTGTGCAGCAGGCGCACCGTTTCTGCCCAAGCTCGCCGAGCTTGCCAAGGGCGATATCCCGTTTGCGGTCGGCGCGATGGTACTGCTGATGATCGTCACAGTCGCCTATCTGCCGATTGTGCTTCCATTTCTGCTTCCGGGAGTCACGGTCAAGCCGATGCAGATCGCGCAGTCCCTGGTTCTCTTGATGCTGCTTCCGCTCGGCATCGGGCTAGTCCTGAAGGCTCGCCTGGAAGCAATCGCTGACGTCGTCAAGCCTACGCTCGTATGGTTTTCCAATATCAGTCTGATTCTATTGATCGGGTTGATTACCGCTGCAAATATCGACAAGGTTCTGCAGGTTTTCGGAACGCGCGGCATTCTGGCCGGAGTTCTGTTCATTGCATTCGGTTTTTGTGTGGGGTGGCTGCTGGGCGGGGCCAACAATGACACCAGGAACGTGCTGGCCCTTGGTACTGCCCAGCGCAATATCGCAGCTGCCCTTGTCGTCGCAAGCCAGAGCTTCAGCGATCCGAAAGTGGTCGTGATGGTCATTGTCGTCGCGATCGTGGGATTGGTTACGATTATGCCGTTTGCTCGCATGCTGGCGAAGAGCGGCGGCGCCGATTGTGATCCGAATTCATCCGAATAAGCCAGTGAGATGAAATTCGGTTCCGGGCCACCCATCTAATACGACGACGCGAAGTGAGTTCGAAGCGAAGTCTCTTTAGGTTAACGTTTGCTGTGCATTCGGGCATAGTCATCGCATTAAAGACCTCCGTGTATTGTACCTGAGGACAATGGACATAAGGGCAATAGAGGGGACAGCAGACCTTGTCGTATGAATAAGGTCTGTGCAGCGACGTCGATCATGATGGCACCTGGATACACCGTCTCGCAGTTTGATTCAGGCAAGATCATGCCGCTTCGCTTGGATGAGTTGAAGAGTTGGTAATCATCGAAGAAATCAATAGGAGATAGAAGTCGCTGTCGCCCATGGCTTCCAATGATCGTTTGCGGAGAATGGGCGATGTTTCTATAACTTCGGAGCGGCGTACGACCCCCGAAAGGAAAGGTAGAAGATGGCCAATCTCGTTGCAATTTCTTTCACCGAACCCGGCAAAGCGTTTGAGCTGCGTGCAAGACTCGTCGAACTGCAGAAGGAGTACCTCATAGAAATGGCGGATATCGTCGTGGTTACCCGCGACGAAAGTGGAAAGGTCCAGCTTCACCAGGCCGCCAACCTGACGGCTGCCGGCGCGTTTGGTGGCGGATTCTGGGGGATGCTGATCGGAATGATGTTCCTAAATCCGCTCGTCGGCCTTGCCGTCGGAGCGGGTGCGGGGGCCCTCTCGGGATACCTGTCCGATCTCGGGATCAATGACAATTTCATGAAGAAGATAGGGGCCGAGTTGAAGCCCGGCGGCGCCGCGGTCTTTGTGCTGGTGCGCAAGGCAACAGGTGACAAGGTTTTGGACCGATTGAAAGACTTTGCCGGCACTGGCATAATTTTGCAAACGTCAATGTCGAAAGACAACGAAGACGAATTGCGCAAAGTGTTTGAAAAATCGGGATTGAGTACGGCCTAAGCAGGTCTAACGATACATCTTCAGTTACGTAGAGCACGGATTCCGGCATTCTGATAGGATGGCTACGCGCGTCGTGGCTTTTGTTAAGGAGGCATCCGTGCGGTGGGTTCATTTGACCGTCATCTTAGTGTTCGCAGCGGCCGTAATTATTTTTGCGACCCAGAATCTCCAGCCTGTCACTGTATCCTTCATGGGGTTTAGTGCTAACACCCGGCTCGCAATTCTCGTCGCGATCATATACGTGCTGGGCACTGTTACCGGCGGCAGCCTGTGGGCGCTTCTGCGGCGATCTGTTGAGGCTGCGAGAGGACGCACGACGGCCTGATCTTGACGCCCGGTCCGATCAATGACTGGAGCGGCAAAATTTGTGACGATTGAGGGGCTGCGCAAGGGATTCCCGGCGCTTTCGAGCCGCATGACATCCGACGGGACCTTCGTGAGGAGCAAATCGAGGGATTGCGGATGGAGAGTAGACCGGTGACTGAAAACAGCAGCAGAGGTCAAGGGGGATCGAACGCGGCCTTCTTCGATTTGGCGATACAGCTCGGTCTGATTGCTTTGCTGGCGTATTGGGTCCTGCTCATCGTTCGCCCATTGCTCGCCATCATGATCTGGAGCATCGTGTTGGCGGTTGCGCTCTACCCGGTGTTCGACTGGTTGGCGACGATGTTGCGAGGGCGGCGACGGCTCGCCGCGATCCTTTTGACCTTTGTCTGCCTGTTGATCGTGATTGGACCTATGGCCTGGGTCGGCCTGAACTTGATCGATAGCGTCCAGGATTTGTCGCGTCACCTGGAGCACGAGGACCTGCCATTTCCTACGCCGCCTGTGGCAATCAAGAATTGGCCACTGATCGGTGAGCAACTCTTCGAACTATGGGAACTCGCTTCGACCAATTTCAAGGCAGCCTTCACCAAGATCTCTCCTCAACTCAGGCCTCTCGGCGGCAGCCTGATCGGATTTGCCGGGACGGCGGGCGTAGGTATCCTCACGTTCATGGTATCGTTGGCGATTGCGGGTTTTTTGTTCGCGCCGGGACCGGTGCTGGTTGATGCACTGAAGAAAGCTTCAAGCCGAGTGGCTGGAGCACGCGGCAATGAATTTGTCGACCTTGCCGGCTCTACCATCCGGAAAGTCGCGCGTGGCGTCATCGGAATTGCTATTTTGCAAGCGGGGCTCGCGGGCATCGGGATGTCGGTTGCGCATATTCCGCTGGCCAGCCTTCTCACCTTCCTCGCTCTGGTTCTGGGTATTGTTCAGATCGGTCCTTCGATCGTCCTTATCCCGGTAATCATCTGGAGCTGGACCGCAATGGAGACCAAATGGGCGCTGCTCTTTACGGCATATATGATACCCGTCGGCATCGTCGACAATATTTTGCGCCCCATCATCATGGGGCGAGGTCTCGCGAGCCCTATGCCGGTCGTCTTCGCTGGTTTGATTGGCGGCGTGCTTGTTCATGGAATGATTGGCATTTTTATTGGCCCGATCATTTTGTCGGTCGCATGGGTTTTGTTGGTCGCGTGGATCGGGGGACTTGAACAGGACGCCGGACCCACGATCGCTCCCGCTGAATCGCCTTCGCGGTCGAGAGAAGACATAGGTCGATCGTCATTGTGATTAGGGTACTGGCACGCGGGGTGACTCTCAAATACAGCAGGCCGATCTCGCGTAGTGTGCCAAACATCGGTTGTGAAAGCGGTCGCCAAGCGAGAGCTACTTGCTGCTGTTCTCAAGTAGGCGATCAAGTGTGACGGCCCGGTCAAGCCCTCCGACCTTTTCGGCGAGGCCATCGGCACGAAGCAGGTCGCGCACCCGTCCACGCGCTCCGACGATGCGCAGGGCGATGCTGCTAGGAGCAAGTTGTGCATGGAGCTGATGCAGCATGCGTGAGCCGGCGAGATCGACATAAGGTGATGCCGAGAGGTCGCAGACGACCATTCGGATATCGCTTGATCTCGCAAGACGATTCAGTACCGTGTCAAGAACGGACTCGGCATTCACGTAAAGCAGTGAAGCTTCGGGACGGAACGCGACCACGTCGCGCAACGGTTCGTTATCGGAATGACGCGCCAGGTCTGAATAGCTGTTTGTTCCGGGAACGCGCCCCAGGAATGCCACATGCGGCACGGATGCGCGTGCCAGCAGCATCAAGATGGTCGACAAGGCGGCGAGTAGTATTCCCTGCAGGATTCCGAGCAGCAGCACGGCCAACAGTGCGATCCCGGCAGCATAAAAGTCGATTCGACTGACGCGCCACATCCGAATAAGCGCTGGAAAATCGACCAAGCCATACACCGCCGTCAGAACGACCGCTGCCAGGACAGCCTTTGGCAGGTGTGCCAGCACGCCGGTGAGAAATAGGAGGCAAAGCGCCAGCGTGATGGATGCGACGACGAGCGCAATGGGCGTTCGAGCGCCCGCCATATCGTTGACCGCCGATTGCGAGAGGCCGCCTGCCACCGGATAACCCTGACCCAACGCCGCGGCCAGATTGGCGGCGCCAATCCCGAGGAATTCCTGCCGAGCATCGAGACTATAACCATGCTTCGCAGCGAAGGCGCGTGCGGCAGAAACGCCTTCGACATAGGCCAGCAGCAGACATCCAATGGCGAGCGGTATGATGCCTTCGACGTCTCGCAGCCGTAGCGACGGGCCATCAAGAGTTGGCAGGCCCGCCGGCACTTCGCCCGTCGTCGGCACTCCGAGGCCAGCTAAGCCGAACACCGACACCGCCACGATCGAGAGAGCGACGACCACGAGCCCGACCGGTTTTCCCTTGAGGTAGCGCTCGCCGGCGAGAAGCGCCGCAATGGCGATGGCACCGAGAGCGAGCACCAGGATTTGGGTCTCTCCGAGCTTGCCGGCAAACAGCAGTGCCCGTTCGAAGAAGTTGTGTCCGCCGCCATTAATGCCGAACAGGCTCGGCAGCTGAGTCATCATGATCGTCAGGCCGGCGCCGGCCTTGAATCCCACCAGGATGCTGTCACTGATCAGGCGAACAAGCACACTGAGTTGACACAGCCACGAGATCGCGCACAGCAGAGCCACCGTGAAGGCCGCAAGACTGGCGATCTGGATGTAGCGCTGTGCATCTCCTTCGGCCATCGCCGCGACGCTGCCGGCGATCATCAATGAGATGGCAGATGTCGGCCCAACGGCCAATTGCCGCGATGATCCAAGCAGCGCATAGCCGAGCCCGCCAAGAAGATAGCCGTATATCCCGACTTGCGGGGGCAGGCCCGCCAAGCTGGCGTAAGCGAGTGATACCGGGATTGCGTAGGCGGCCAGCGTCACGCCCGCGATAATGTCGCCGGGCAGCCAGGCCGCACGGTATTCCGCCAACCAGCGTGCCGGCGGAAAGTAATTCAGCCAGGCCGATCGACCCGGTCCACCAGTGTCGCCTGATCCATCACTGCTCCGGGGCGGGTCTTGATGAGGGGTTGTCGCGTCATGGTTCATGGCAAAGCCCGATGATGATGTTGCATCTCAGATGTCCGCTCGGTCGCGATGTGACAATCCTTCTGTCCCGGGCTCGCGCGGCGAGCGGAGATTGTCGATGAGGATCTGGCTGCTGAGCAGCAGCACCCACAACGGAAATACAAAAAAGCTCCAATTCCAATATTGGCTTCCGAACAGGAGAAACAGTGCCAATCCGAATCCGAGGAACGCTATGTAACGCGGCACGAGCTGAGTCTTGAGGGCAACTGTCGACGTCGACATCATGAAGACTGCCGCCATCTTGATGGCGTAAACGTTCATCAGACTGAAGGCCAGAGTCCATACAAAGACAAATGTATCCGGATCAACGGGTAGCTCGGGTCGGGAGGTGAAGGCGATAATGATGCCCCCTACCACGGCTGCGGCAGAGAACAGCATGGCGAGAAACAGGAGGCCGCTTCCGACGAATACCGTCGAAAACAATCGGTCTTCGCGCTCCCTCAACCTGTCCCGCAGCACGCCGATGAACCACAGGAATGCAACGCCGCAGAACGGGATCAGGTCTAATGCTATGCCGAGGGTCCTGGCATTGCCGCGAAGCCACAGGCGCGGCGCAAGCGGTTCAGCGGGAACTGAAGCTTGCAGAAGGCCGAATGTAGTTATCAGCAGAAGCGCGAACACAATGCCGGCCACTGCCGCGGCCTTCGGTGTACGCAGTCCGGTCTTGGTCAGGTTTCCTTCGTAGGCCATTGCGCCCTTGATAATCCGTGAAGTAAATGTACCAAAGCTGTTGGGGAGGACCATCAAGCCCTCATGCAAGGAACAAGAACCGCAGGTGTGCGGCGCCATGGCATTCCCGCCGCTGCGACCGCAAGAGATGGGTGAGTGTCGGTCGCAGCCGACACTCACCCAACAAGGCACTCACACAACAAAAGTAAGTCCTACAATAATCGGTCCGAGCACCGTCAACACGACGTTGGCGATAGCGTACGGCACGGCCACGCCGAGAACCGGGGTCTGACTCTCTGCGACTTCGCACGATCCCATCACGGCGGCATCGACAGTCATTGCGCCAGCGAGAGCGCCGCAGACGATCACCGGGTTCATGCCTAAAACGCGATGCGCAAACAGGGTGCCGATAACCAACGGCGTCAAGGTAACGGCCATACCGATTGCGAGTAACAGTAGCCCATGCGCTTGGATCGCAGCCAAAGCGGCTGGTCCACTTGCGAGACCGATGGAGGCGATAAATGCGCCGAGTCCGAGATCGGACAGGGATTGTTGCGCCGCTGGCGGGAATGCTCCCATTGTGGGGCGCCGCGAGCGAAACCAGCCGCTGATCAGTCCGGCGACCAATGCGCCACCGCCGCCGCCAAGGGTAAGGGGGACGGGGCCTACCGTAAAACTGAGCAATCCGACCAACAATCCAACCGCCAGACCACCGGCGAGATATGCAATGTCGGTCCGGTCGTTGGAACGGAAGGGCTGCCCAACCTTCGGAAGGAGTCGATTCAGATCCTGTTTGAGGGCGACAAGCGTCATGACGTCGCCCACATAAATGCGGGTGCCGGGTGCAATCGGGACTTCCTGGCCGTGACGGGCCAATTGGCGCAAGAATACGCCGCGCGCCTTCTCTCCGAAGCGGTTGACGATATCCTCCAATGTCCGGCCGTGCAGGTCGCGCGCGGTTACAAACACCTCGACGACCTCTCCGGGGACGGAACGCATGACGTGTTCGCCTTCAATCTCCGTGCCGATCATCGGAGCCGCTGCAACAATTACTGCCGACGGCCCGGCGAGCAGGATCTCATCGCCTGCCTGTAGGCGCGTATCAGGGCGAGACTCCACATCTTGGGCTTGTCGGAGAATGCGCTCAACGACAGCGCGCCGGCCGATCTGGGCCTCAATTTCGCTCACCGTGCGGCCGGCAGCCCCGGTAACTTGGTAAGCGCGCACTTGAAATTTTCTGTAGAGAAGGTTGCTTGGTTTGGCCGGGCCGCCGCCCGACAACGCAGCTTCAAGTTTTTTGGCTTCCTCTTTGAGGTTAACGCCCATCAATAGCGGCGCGACGAACGGCACAAAGATCAAAACCAGGATATAGCCGCAGATATAGGTAACCGCATATCCGGCTGCGATGTTCGCCTGCTCCTGTTTCAGCACATCGGCTGCCAACCCGAGCTGCTCCATTGCACCCGCCGCGGTGCCCATCATCGATGTTTGTGTCAGACTGCCGGCCCCAATACCGGCGGCGGTGCCTGGTCCGAGTTGCAGCGTGTAGGCAAAGATGAGAATCACTGCGAGCCCGCATGCCCCCATCAGCAGGGCCAGCATGACCTGTGCGAGCGTCTGGAGGCTCAGCGAGGCAAAAAACTCCGGGCCGGAGCGATAGCCGATTGTAAATACGAAAAGGCCGAAGAAGATCGACTTGAGCACGGACGGGATAACGATTGTTCCAAACT
>Ga0209488_10000957_pt1 | contig 24495 bp, 26 predicted proteins | sample Rivendell_Oct201_8_FD_188349 | JGI IMG/M metagenome (GOLD analysis project Ga0209488, IMG submission 188349) | Vadose zone soil microbial communities from the Eel River Critical Zone Observatory, Northern California, USA -... | ecosystem: Environmental > Terrestrial > Soil > Vadose zone >...
ACGTTAACGGTGTCAATGAAGATCCGGGACCCAGGCGTAACAGGTACTTAAGATATTAAGCGTTCGGAGAGTCAAAGCGGGGGAAATTGGCGCGGAGGGGGATCGTAAAGGCGGAACGTACTGTACCGCAGATTAGAGCGTACCGTGCGTGACACCTCAGGGGTCTACGAGACATGGGCCCGGGTGACCCTCGAAAAGAAGGCAGATTTCCTGCTGTCATGTTAGTGATAGAACTTTGATTCAAAATCAAAACACAAGGGCTCACTGTAATAACAAAGGAAGTTAGAAACCAACACTTCACAATGAACGCCGAGTAAACTTTTCTGGAAACGCGGTCGTCTCGTATCTAGCTCGGAAAGGCCACTTCTTCGGGCAGTTGCGGTACCTGGTTGGACACTGACTGGCAGGGGGAAAGATAAATCGCAACGTAGCACACCTTACACGGTTACTAGTGCACACAGGCTCCAGCTCAGATTGGAGGCATAAGTCTTATTTCGAGGGTCCTGGCTGCAGTGAGCATCTCAATAATACCAACAACGCAATCCTCGCAATTCCGAGTCTGACCGTTTTTTGTTTTTGATATCTACTGGATTCGTCAACGTATGAGCGATGATCAATCAACACCGCTTAAGGGGGAAAGGCCTCAGCTAAGTTTGGGGACAAGCTACGTAGAAGCATGCCCAAGTTACCACCCGACGTGAGCCACAACTATGAATAGAATAGTCATAAGAATACAACTGGATGATTTACTCTCATAACATCAAAGACTACTAGTAGCCCGGCCTTGTCCACGACTCACACGCAAGTAACGGGACGTAGACTCTAATATATCCAACTTAGGATAAACGGTCCTCTCGGCGGAGATGTGATGGAGGGTGAGGCACTGCCAACTACCAGATGATTCTCCTATTTCTTGGACAGAAGCTGTACCATCTGATGGTCACCGTTCTCATTCGTGTGACAGACCGGCCAGGCCATTTGGTCTGAGTCAAAGTATGCGCTATCTTGGATGGTCTGCGTGACCACTTCTGGGGATGCTGTTCCCATGGCACAACTTCCATAGACGGCCAGTCGCAAGGCCAAAAACAGCGGCGAAAGCGATTTTTGATATAAGACACTGGGACTTCATCAAATGGCATACTGTATGATGGGGTCGGGTCTCCTTGCCAACAATTTTGGCGGATCTGACATACGCAAGCACTAATTTAGTGCCCCTGATCATGTCAAGATAACTCGGTCGGGAATCAAATAGTGCGAGGAACTGATACGTCGCACAAGAAAGCTCGTTCGAGAACTGTTACGCGACGTTACGCGAAAGCTAAATTCAACAAGACAAGCCGAGGGTGGATCATGTTAACAAAAGTATGGTCTCATCTCTACTTCAGAGATAGCTAATCGGGAGGATTCCTACACCGGAAACGGAACTCAAGGAGATACCTACACTCGTTAAGAGCACGACGAAATGGTCCATTCACCCATGTAAATCGAGAATTCCTTGACACTGAGAAGCATGACCTTCTCGAGAGGAAAGGAGAATCGACACACGTACAACAAACAGTGAGACAAGGGAGCACATTAGAAGAGTAACAGATTTAAGCATAGTGAGACTAATGTTTTGTTCCCGTTGCCTTCACAACCGAAATGACGATAATGAGGATGATGACGAGGATGGCAACTCCAATGATAAGGCGCATCTAAGTGAAGATATAGTGAGTAGGTGCGACCGCGAACAAGAGCAGCTACATTACTTTCATATCTTTCCACCTTCAAGAGTTCAGTAGACACAGACATAAGTACGTGTTAGACACTATAAACTTGCATTTAATGCTTACCACATATTCTGTGAGATTCATTTAGTTCCAGTACACTATGAAACAGAAAAGACCAAACGCACCTTCCGGACCCGATTTGCGTTGCGCCTGAAGCCTTGAGCGGATACGGCAAGATTGTCTAGAAAAGACGTGAGCGTCTACATCAGGCTCGATATAAAATCGCCCCATAACAGCACCAACAACACTCGCGTGGGTAAAATCATGAGAAACACTAACCTGTCTTGTCTTGCAAAGAGTCAAGTCGCTCTTGACGCTCTACAACCTTGGTAATGTTGTCTCGCATGATGTTGACGGTGTCATCAATTTGAGCTTGAATAGCAGCGGTCTTGGGGTTCGGCCCCGAGCTTCCGTCGGGAGCAGAGGGATTGGCTGACGAGCCACCACGAGGAAGGTATGGGTCATAAGGTTCGGACCTAGTAGGCAGCAAAGATGTAGTAGTGGGGGAGGTGAGACTTTGAAGGACTGGTGATGATGCGTAAGCTTACATGACGTCGTTGTACGGCTCTTAAGGATAGGAGGGAGGATCAGGAGGCAACTCGATAAGAGGTGTTAAAAATTTGGGATGACAGTGGCCCTGGGCTCGCCGTGGACTGTGTCAATGGATGTGAGGTTGGTAGGTAGCAGGACGAATGCTGAGTGTGCTCCTGGTTGAGGCGCGCACCGCCGCAACACAAAACACGGGAACACAGACCGGCCTCGGCCGGCAGAAACTCCGTCAGCCGGTTCCATCCGCCCTCTGTCGGTAGAGCCGAGCTCGCTACCGACTGGACTATTCTCAATATGGATGGCGCGTAAATCGGACTCATAACTAGGACATAATGACACCCTCTGTTAAAAGCACACGCCAGTGTACATGTGCTGTACAACAAAGTGAGACTATATAACAGATTAACGGCCTCCCCGACCTCCCTTCGCCTGCTGCTTAGAGATATTCTTAAGATTCGCTGCGGGAACAGCGGGACGTTGTGCCTGTGGTCATATGAGATCAGCATTGTACATCGTGAAAGGTAGACAGGCGAACCTTGGGCTTTTTCGCCTCTTTCTCCTTCTTCTCCGCCTTCGCCTTTGAGATAGCGGCGAGCCGTTGTTGTGCCCGGACTTGCGCGCTCTGAGTGCGCTTGGCGACGATGGCGGCGAGGTCCGCGCCAACAATTCCACGTTGGTGTTTTACAGTCCTACGCGATCGTTTCTTTGCTGTATCTTCTGTGATACCTTTCTTGTGCATGCGACGGTAAGGAACAGTCCATGCAATCTTTCGCGGGTTCTTTCGTTGCGCGAACAACGATTCACTCTTCGACGTGCCAAAGCGAAAGATCTGTAGAAAAGGAAAGGTTCACAAAATCCGTAGACAGCCACGAACGCCTTCCCACTAACTTTGCTGTCGCCACGGACGAACAAGCGACCTTTGCTCGGATATATCTTGTAATTAGAGAATGAGTCGATTTCGAGTTTCTAAAAACAACCGTCAGGGGGACAAAGGTCACCTGGTATCATGCACGCACCATCTGAGGGGTGAAGCCAGGCCCAAGGAAACCATCAGTTATCGGTTCTTAACATATTGTCATCCAAAGGCGGTGCGCAACATCCATCCACAAAAGCCAGGAAATGGCGAAATATCCATGATGGAGCAGAGAAAGGATACGCCCTGTTTGACGTTTTGACGATAAATAGGCGGCTCACCTTGAGGAATTAGAGGCCCGTTGAGGGATGTGTCGACTGCCTTGACTTTGGATTGAGTTGGGCGTGAAGATCGGATGTCTCCGGTCGGTGTCCAAATTTGGCACTTTGCTCGCTCAACGACAGTAGAAATTCAGGACAGCATTCACAGAATGTCGGAATGTCTTTATTCGCTTAGAAGGACAGTCTGTTTCGCGTTTTACTGCGCGCGGTTATCTTAATATTTTGAGAGTGTAAGTTTAGACTGTGACTGTGCGGGAATGAAGGATTAGGTGGCGCAACAATGAAGGCGCCTCGCTGGAAATGATGACTGCGCTGGCATTGCTAGCAGCAGGGCACTCGCTATACGCTGTTCACTGTACGGGGTTGAATGGAACGGGACGCGTTGATCATGATGTCATGTCATTCAAGGATGGGAACGAATTACCTTAACGCATTGTACGTACACGAGTTGGACCGAGATACACGCGCGATGAGCGCCCTTACCACACACACTCACATCCTGGTCCAACTTGCTTATCTGACATCCCTATAATTCAAGCTTCCTTCATATACCACGCTCCTTTCTGTTTCTCTGTATGCCATCATGTCCAAGACCTCTCACAAGCACACCCCTTCTGTCGTCCAAAACCATAAGGCTCACCTTGCCACTGCTTACAATGAACTTGGAAAGGAACTCGCTTCCACAAAGGTCAAAGTAGTAGGAAATTACACCCTCGGAAAGGTCATAGGAGAAGGTAACTCTCCTCTCCTCTTTCTTTTGCACATCGCCTCATGTTCCCCAGGGGCTTATGGGAAAGTGCGCTTGGGCACGCATCGACTCACATCTACTCGCGTTGCTGTCAAACAAATACCTAAAGCCCTTTCGGCCACCCTCACCCGAGAAATTCATCATCATCGCCAACTCCATCACCCCCACGTTACCCAGTTGTATGAAGTGATTGCTACCGAAAATTCTATATGGCTGGTCACGGAATTATGTTCCGGAGGCGAATTATTCGACTACCTTACGGAAAAGGGCAGGTTATCAGAAGAGGAAACCCGTCATATATTCGGCCAGATATGCTTGGCAGTAAACTATTTGCACGACAAAGGCATCGTACACCGTGACCTCAAGCTCGAGAACGTTTTGCTTGATGAACGCTGTCGGGTCAAGCTCGGTGACTTTGGTTTCACTCGCGAGTTTGAACGGGGTACATACTTGGAGACATATTGCGGTACGACTGGTTATGCTGCTCCGGAAATGCTGGAGGGGAAGAAGTACCTTGGACCAGGTAATTCATTTATTCCTCTGCTGTTTGACGATGCTCACTTCTCCCAGAGGTGGATGTGTGGTCTCTTGGCGTCATCCTCTACTGCCTTTTAACTGGGGGATTACCTTTTGACGATGATAATGAGTCGGTTATGAGGGAGATGGTTATCAAAGCCGAGTTTGAAGATCCTGAGTGGCTTTCTGATGGTTCGTTTACATTCCTTCCTGCATAACCGCCCTCTGACCTTCTACCAGATGTACGTGACCTGGTCCGCAAAATATTGCAAAAGGATCCTGTCAAGCGCATTACAATCCCCCAGATACTTGCCCACCCGTGGTTCACATCTCCACCATTGTCCGTTCCTGGAAGGACCACCTCCTCCAGCACTGCGGTTGTCATCCCGCAGTCAATTCAAGCTCAACCCTCCGCTGCAGCCTCCGAGTCATCCGCGACTTCGGAATCTTCATTTCGCTCGGCATCATCAGAGATTGACAAGTCTTCTGCAACTACGCCGGACGATATTTGTCATGAATTCGTACCTGAAAATCCGCAAATACATCGTCACCCGAGTCAGTCTACCATACGTAAGGCAGCCAAGAGTGAAGGGAAGAAGCAATCACGTCCCGAGACAGTAATGGAAGAGGAGTTTCCGCATTCGGTATCTCAACCGGCATCCGCCCCTCAGTCTCCCAAGATCAAAGAACCGCCTGCATTTCCTATACGCACACCTGTGCGGACTAAGCGACGTTCTGTATCTTCGAACCTTTCCGATCCATCATCTCCTGCAGTCGAACAATCTCTACCTGCATTTCCTCCAGATTTTGTATCGCTTTTGAAGAGCCCAGCACCGATCATTTTTGGGACAAAATTCGAGCGCGAGCTACTCAATAGTTTGAGTACCCTCAGCTTCGACACCGGCCAAATTGTGCATTCCGTCTTAAGCGATGCATGCGACTCCGCTAGCGCCATCTGGTGGATGCTAATACGACGCGCCGAACGCAAAGCAATGGAAGAGGGGGGGCACCGCTCGCAAGATCGTGATGCACGGGAAATGGATGCGGAGGCACGCGGGAGTGTGGAGGGGAAACGCCCCGCCAGCAGCGGGACAGCTGACACTAAGACGCCCTCCACTGTCCGTGGTGATGCACCACCTTTGCTTTCTGCTCACTCCGCGCCAGAGCTTGCCTTCATCCCTCCGACGCCCACGTCCACGGCTCATTCACGCACCTCTGTGAAGACTCCTCCCCGCGCCATTTCTCCGAGCCACGCTCTCTTATCACCCACCTCTTCCGCTACAGATTCACAACCTAGGTCCCACCCGTCAACACCCAGTGGAAATGTTAAGGACAAGGAAGTCTCGAAAGGGAAGCGCGAGGGGAAGATGCGTTCCGGTAGTGTCAGCATCATGCAACGGGCCACGACAGCTCTTGAGGCTGCGGGATTAGTTCGGAAGAGGTCCGCGGAGGCCGTAAAAGATGACAAGTCGAGGGAGAGAGAGGGAGAGAAACGCAGTGGCACGAGCGACGAACCTCGACAGTCCCATGGCTCAGGGAAATTGGTCAAGTCGCCTCCCCCACGGGACACCCCGGTACCCAGTACACCGACCCCAGATCAAGAGGTAGTAGCAAACCCCGCAGCTCCAAGTTCTCCTTGGGTTCTGGCGAGGTTGAGCAGCTCCTCTCCTCCGGAAACTTCGCCTACACCATCACCCGGAGATACTCTTACATCTTTGCCTCAGATTTCTCCCAAGGAAGGGGGCCAACATCGAAACCGTGCGAGTTTGCTCTCTGCATTCCGAATGTGGTTCAAAGAAGACCGAAGGCGCAAACGCAAGTCCACTGCGAATGGAACGACGAATGCACCTTTCACACATGGGGTAGACCCGCGCGCTCCATCAACATCTGGCGCCGGACGCAACTCGGTTAAAGCGAAACGAAGGACCAGTGGCGGGGGTGGAACATCACGCAAAGGCCATCGTGCAAAGGGTCACTCTATATCATCTCTCAGGTCCAGTAGTGTCAATTCTCGGCGTTCGTCTAGCGCATCCATGGCGCAACCTACAATGGACTCACCACAGTTTCCTTTGGAGCATGTGGTCGCGATGACAAGACAACGAAGCGATCCGTCCCGTCGCTCCTTTGGCAGCAGGACTCCGAACTCGGAGCGTGGGGACCCCAATTCATCTCGCCCGTCGTCAGTGCTTAGCTTTACTGTGGGGAAACGAAGACATCGTAAATCACCTTCTGTAAGTTCAGGGGGTTCCCTTCAGCTTGCACGCGCCACCTCTCCGTACCATCATCGAAGGGCGGGTTCTGGATCCTCCACGCGGGTGGTGCGCTCACCCGTTCAGACCACGCCGCGAGCGCTGCACCTGCGTTCGAACTCTGCTACATCTTCTATCCATTCTTTACCTTCCTCGAAACATGGTTCGTTCTACGAGCAATCGGAAAACGAAGCGCAACGGACCGGTTCCCCTTTCCGCCCTCACTCGCGTAGCACAATAGATGAGACACCGCGGCGGGGTCAAGTCCACGGCAACAGCACGTTTGTTGCGCAGAAGCGTCAAACACCCTTCCAGCCTCCCTTGTTAACGGGTTCTAATAGCACATCAAGCCGCTCAAGCTGGAAGAAGTCGTGGGGCCTCGAGCCACCCGGTTGGCAGACACGGACGGCCCGCCTTCCCATTGAGGTATTGTCGATATCTCCTGCCGCTGACGCTACGGCACTACGTGATGTATTTACTGGGCGGCCATCACTCAGCCCTGAAGACGACGATGAGTGGGTGGATGTGGACGACGAACCTGGGTACATGGGTGGAGTTGGCCAGACTCCCACTACTACGGCAACGATATTCAACACCAGCAGCGGACCGTCACCACTGGCAATCGACACGACATTCGGCGGCTATTTTGTAGAAAGTCCTGTCATGTTCAGTGGTCCGCCTCGCGTGCCTAATTCCGCGCGCACACAAAAAGGCAAACGCGCTGGCAAGGTTTCATCCAATCGTACGAAACCTGGCACCCCGCCAATCGGACGACACTCCCCTCTTCCTAGTGAAATCAGTCTAGACGGGGTGCCTGAAGCTCGTGGCGGGCGAAGACAATTGCCGAATACTCGACCAGGACCTGCATTCAGGCATGCGATTCAGGAAGAGGACGAGGACGAAGGAGAAGATTAATCACCACGATACTTTTTTCTGTTCTACACACATTCATAAATGACCCTATGCTCCATCCCTAGATGATCCACGTTCCTGGCATGGTATTTTGTCTTTCTTGGTTTGCATACTACTCAGCTGGAAACCCTTTACCTCATCTTTTCTACTACCTCGTTGATTGATCACGCTCTCGTTTCTGTGCTAGTTTATTTACGTTCCCTTGACTGGGTACTAACGCGATGGCCATGTATAGTATTTATGCGGACACTGTACACCTACAACTACTAGACATTCGCGCGTGACGGGGACACGCGTGACTGACGCGTTTGTCACATGCTTCCTGGACGCGACGAATGACATACCTTCTTTCCTCTAGTACACTGTCTGGGGATGGCAAACCGATCAAACACGAGATACCGTGCATCGTTTCGTGGATCCAGGGGTAGCAGCTCATTTAGGGGACTTCGGGGTCGTGGTCGAGGCGGTTCGAGCGCCGCGCGGTCAGACGCGACACCTAAACCTAAACAAGATGACGAAGGCACGCGGCTTGCGGAAAGATTTGAGCAAGTACAGCTATATGATGACATTGATGACAAGCTTGGATTCGCCCGAATCCAAGAGGGGTCCAAGAGGGAGGGTTGGCTAGTGAACATGCATCCAGTTGAGTGAAGCCTTTTGATTCATGGCACATTGTTGCAAACGCGCAGGCCGGCCTCAGTGCCCATGCGGCATGGGTTCTTTCATTGAAACACGACTCCTTGTCCATGCTTCTGTCGCGCCGTGACGTACTAACAGACCTCTATTAGACGATCGTGAAAGACCCCGACTGGCCTGGTGGCAGAGCCGCAGTCGATTATTATTTCATCCAAGAGGATGGCGGGATGTTCAAGAGTACGATGAATTATGAACCATACTTTTGCATCTCATGCGTAGTACGTCCGCCTTTGACATACTGTTTCCCGCTCTTTTGCGAGCTCACCCCACAGCTCGGGATGGAGACAATTGTCGAGGAATGGCTCATCAAGAAATACGAAGGCGTCATTTATCGTATTGTTCGCGAGAGGAAAGAGGATCTCAAGATGCCTAACCACCTCCTCGGACATCGACGCCTCTTCCTTCAACTGTGCTTCCGTAACGTCACGGACCTCTTGACTGTTCGCCGTGATATCATGCCCCTTGCCTTGGCCAACGGTGCAAAACGTAGTGCCATCGATGCATATGCTGAAGTCGTCAATGCGACTGAAAGCTCCCACATGGACATGGACAGCCCATGGGGTGCCGAATCGGGCCCATCTAACGCACGGGATAAGGACCCCCGAGATGCCATTATTGACATCCGCGAGTTCGATGTGCCTTACTATCTTCGCGTCGCGATGGACAACGAGATTCGCGTCGGGCTGTGGTACACGGTCACGTTTAATGCGGGCCAGCCCACCCTCACTCAGCTTACGGAGCGAGTCAAGCGCCCCGATCCAGTGGTCATGGCATTCGACATCGAAACAACAAAGGCGCCATTGAAATTCCCGGATCAGGCCATAGACCAGGTCATGATGATTTCATACATGGTTGACGGACATGGCTATCTCATCACGAACCGCGAGATTGTGAGCGAGGATATCGAAGACTTTGAATACACGCCGAAGGAAGGTTATGAGGGACCCTTTGTTGTGTTCAATGAGCCGGACGAGGTCAGCTCGGCTTGCAAGAGGGGTCACCAACATGAGCTCACTATTCTTTTTCAGGCATCCACGATACGGCGCTTCTTTCAACACATTCGGGACGTTAAGCCCACCGTCATGGCCACGTTCAACGGCGACTTTTTTGATTTTCCTTTTCTGTGCACTCGCGCAAAGGCGCATGATATCGACATGTTTCTCGAGACGGGCTTTACCCAAGACTCGGAAGACGAATTCAAGAGCCGATGCTGCGTGCACATGGACTGTTTCCGTTGGGTGAAACGTGATTCCTACTTACCACAAGGTAGCCAGGGCTTGAAGGCCGTCACCGTAGCGAAACTCGGTTATAACCCCATCGAGCTCGATCCTGAGCTCATGACACCGTGCGGTCTTCATTGCATGTATTGCACTCATACTGAGAAGAAAACCTGAACAGGTATGCCATGGAGCAGCCACAAACGCTGGCGCAGTACTCCGTTTCAGATGCCGTTGCAACATATTATTTATACATGAAATATGTTCACCCTTTTATCTTTTCACTTTGTACCATCATCCCACTGTGTCCCGACGAGGTCCTTAGAAAAGGTAGTGGAACGTTGTGCGAGACTCTCCTGATGGTGCGGCGGTCATGTCGAGTCATTCTGATGTCACTATTGTTAACATCGTATATAGGTGGAGGCGTTCCGTGGACACATTATTATGCCAAATCGGCACGAGGAAGAGTATGGCAACATGTACGAGGGCCACCTTCTGGCGTCTGAGACATATGTCGGTGGTCATGTCGAGGCCCTCGAAGCGGGCGTATTCCGTAGCGACATCGAGGCCCATTTCAAGATCGTCCCTTCTGCAGCGCAAAAGGTATTTCTTCATCTTCTGTGGCGAAAGCTTGCTGACATTCAGCTTAGTTGATTGACGAGCTTGACGCGGCGTTAACCTTCTGTATCGCGGAAGAGTTCAAAATTTCTATCGAGGATGTCACCAACTACGATGCCGTGAAGGCGGAGATACAAGCCGCTCTTGAGCTGTTGCGAGATAACCCCCTGCGGACAGATAAACCTCTAATCTATCACTTGGATGTCGCCGCAATGTACCCAAACATCATGTTGTCGAATCGCCTTCAACCAGATTCCGTAGTGGACGAGTCGGTCTGTGCCGTCTGCGACTTTAACCGACCGGGAAAGACCTGTGATCGACGGTTAACGTGGGCCTGGAGGGGGGAATTCTTCCCTGCCCGACGCGACGAATACAACATGATACGACATGCTCTTAACCAGGAGACGTTTCCCCCGAAACGCCCAGGAGGTCCTTCAAGACGGTTCGCAGACTTGGCTCCGGCAGAGCAGACAGCCCTCACTCACAAACGACTCGGTGATTATTCGCGGAAAGTATACAAGAAGATGAAGGACACCAAGATCGAGAACCGCGAGACGATCATCTGTCAACGCGAAAATCCCTTCTACGTCGATACCGTACGCCGGTTCCGGGATCGCCGTTACGAGTACAAAGGTCTTCTTAAAACGTGGAAAAAGAACCTTGACACGACCTTAGCCGAAGCGAGGCCACTTGCCGAAGTCGACGAAGCGAGGAAGCTGGTCGTCGTTTATGACTCGCTGCAGCTGGCCCACAAGTGTATTCTCAACTCTTTCTATGGCTACGTGATGCGCAAGGGCGCGCGCTGGCATTCGATGGAGATGGCAGGGGTAACCTGCTTGACAGGCGCAACAATCATCCAAATGGCTCGACAGCTTGTGGAACAGATCGGCCGACCTTTGGAACTCGACACAGATGGGATCTGGTGCATGCTTCCTGGCGTGTTCCCCGAGGACTTCAAGTTCGAACTGAAAAACGGAAAATCGATTCCGTTCACCTACCCATGTATAATGCTGAATCATCTCGTCTATGACAAGTTCACGAATCATCAGTACCATGACTTGGACCCTGAGACTGGAGACTACAAGGTGCATAGCGAAAACTCCATCTTCTTCGAGTTGGATGGTCCCTACAAGGCAATGATTCTTCCTTCGTCCAAGGAGGAGGACAAGTTGTTGAAGAAGCGCTACGCCGTCTTCAATGACGATGGGTCATTGGCAGAATTGAAAGGATTTGAGGTGAAACGCCGGGGGGAACTTCAGCTAATCAAGATCTTCCAATCTCAAATCTTCGATAAATTCCTTCTCGGAACGACGACAGAAGAATGTTATGCAGCAGTCGCAGAAGTCGCAGACCGTTGGCTTGACGTTCTATTTAGCAAGGCAGCAGACCTTTCTGACGAGGAACTTGTCGAGCTCATCGCCGAAAACCGGAGCATGTCGAAAACCTTGGCAGAATACGCTGGGCAGAAGTCGACTTCAATCAGCACTGCCAGGCGGCTTGCTGAATTCCTAGGAGACCAGATGGTGAAAGACAAAGGTCTAGCTTGCAAATTCGTCATTTCTGCGCAGCCAGCTGGCGCTCCTGTTACTGAGCGTGCTGTTCCTGTGGCCATCTTCTCAGCGGAAGAGAGCGTGAAACGAACTTACCTGCGGAAATGGCTAAGGAACAACGGCCTCACCAACTTCGATCTGCGGTCTATCCTCGATTGGGAGTATTATATTGAGCGGTTAGGATCCGTCATTCAGAAGCTCATCACTATCCCCGCCGCTATGCAGAAGGTCGCAAACCCTGTTCCCCGTATTCATCATCCAGATTGGTTGCATAAGCGAGTTGCCGCTCTTGATGACAAGTTTCATCAGCACAAGGTGACTGACTTCTTTAATCCAGTCGCGCTTGGAGAGGAGCCTACCCAGCCAGCAGACATTGAAGACATCGGAGACCCAGACAGGTCCACTTCTAGCCGTCGTATCGCAGTGGTCAACCGCAAGCCACGGAAAAAATTAGCGCAAACAAGTGAAAAGGCAGATGACATTTTCAGCAAGCCGTTACCAGATCCTTCTCGGAGCTACTCGGCGTGGATTAAGGCCATGCGAGCTCGTTGGAAGCAACGACGTAGCATGCGCGCCGTGAATGCGGATTCGACGACAGTCCCATCCATGTTCCGTGGAGTGACAAGACCCAAGGCTATGTCTCGCTGGGATATCATACAGCTGCGTCCTACACGGTCACCCGGGCGGTATGACCTGTGGCTCAACGTCGATGGGGATCTTGTTTCAATACCACTCCGCATTCCACGCGAGTTCTACCTCCATCTCCGGGTGGACCTGCCAGACGGGCTCTTCCGATCAGACCTATACACGTGGGAGAAAGTGACGCGAAGCTTACCTCGTAACATGCCCTGCACAAACCTTTACAAAATCACCGCCCGCGAGGACGTATATGAAGAAAATCAGGAGCACTTCGTAGACCTCACAAATCACCCGAATATCGATGGGATATTCGAGCTGCAGGTAACGAACGAATCTAGGCATGAACCTCGATACTGTTGCTCATCGCAGTGACAGGTACCCTTGGCCATTCGCGGCATTCTGAAGCTCGGAAAGACGTGCACACCGGCTGATGGAACCACGCTCAACCGGGCTGGAATCACAGGTCTTGAGATCAGCCAGTTAGAAGTGGGGAGCCCCTCGCCACGTTCACGATACCTGGACGAGGGCAAAGCAGGAAAATACCTCTTCCTTTACCATGCCTGCTCGGCCAATGCCCCTATCCACGTGTTCGCCCTCTTCTTACCGACTGGTAACGTGAGATTGCATCTCGTGGACCCTGCAACCCGGCGACAGCCGATCGTTCGACTTCGGGAAGTTTACAGTGATCTGCGGCAACAACAACACGCGAAGCATGGAGGATGCATCTCGATAGATTATCATGAATCACGCGAATTCAGTTCGACATACCATTCAAGCGACTCGGCTGCCCTGAAAGCTATTTCACGAGAACTTGGCCTGCTCGAGAACCAATCCTTTACGATTATTATTTCTTCCATGAAGGACCAAGCGTACTTCAACCGTTCAGTACCCAGGCTTGCTCGATTCCCAGTCCTCTCCATGTCCAGGGCAAAAGCCCCACACAGCCTAGACGTCTTCCCGTGGCAGACAAATGTCGCGCAGAAAATGTGCCAACGCTACCTTTCCCTTGGTCCATGGATAGACCGCATGACAGCACTTGCCGAATATTACGACGTGCCCATCGGCCACATCGACGGAGACCAACCACTACTCCTCTCGGACGTTGTCTTCGCCAGGCGCCTCGTCAGCCAAGATATGGTTTTGTGGTGGTCGCCCAGTGGTCGACCAGACCTTGGCGGCCTGGAGGACGATACGCGCCTAACTGAGGAGTTACCCAACACTGAATTTATCACCCCCGGTTGCTATTCTAATGTCTGCCTCGAGGTGACAGTGCGTAACTTGTCCGTAAATTCTGTGCTCCACGCCATGGTGGTCAACGAACTAGAGGGCAGCGGGGGGACGACAGCGTTCGACTCGGTATCACGTACAATCGAGCAGCTTGCCGACGGAGAAGCGCAGCGTGACCTCACACTTGGAGAAACCAATGTGTCTCCACATACTTTTGGGATCATCAAGTCCATGGTCAGGGCGTGGTTGTTGGACAAGGTCCGGTATGGCTTTGAAAGTCCAGCGACCCTAGCGATCGATCACTTTTGGAGGTGGATCAGCTCGAAGGCTTCTCATATGTACGACCCCAGCATCCATCGGTTCGTGCACAGCCTCATGCGGAAGACATTCATCCAGCTCCTCGCTGAGTTCAAGCGTCTTGGTTCCCAAGTAATATATGCGGACTTCAGCCGACTGTTGCTTGTTACCTCAAAACCTCCGGGAACCGCTCATGCCTATGCAACGTATATCACAACTGCGGTGACATCGAACGAACTATTCCAGCATATATACCTGAACACGGAGCGTTTCTATGACTTTTTATTGTTCATGGATCAAGCAAATGCGGGTGGTATTGTATGCGAAGATCCGCTCTCAGTCGACCCACCAGAGGAGCTCGTCGTTGAGATGCGTTGGAATATCGAACTCTTCCTACCTCCTGCAATCCAAGGCGAGTTCTCCGATCTCGTCCGTTATTTCCTCCTCGAGATGTACAAAGCCGCTCAAAAGGATGGCCAACGTGCACCATTACGCGTTCTCCCTAACGGAGCTCCAGACGCGACACAACGTGATGCCAACAAACTCCGCGAACGCGACGCGGTCCGGGACTTCATCTCGCGACGTCTGACCCGGAGGCTCTTCCGCGCGATCGAGAACGTCCAGACGCGCGTGCGTACCGCAACGGGCGACGCCGACGCCGAGCGCGCGCTCTCGTTCCCCCTGCTCCCCGGCTCGCACCTCACCCTGACCGATCCAGCTGCAGAACTGACAAAGTTCGCCTGCGCCGTGTTCGCGCTTGCCACGCCCTTCTCGAACGAGATCGGCGTCCTCGCCCGTAACGCCCTCGAGCTCGTCGGCGTCAAAGCTTTCGGTGAGGACGCCGCGTTTCGCAACCCCTGCGCGCCCCTGCGCCTTACCAGCGTGCCCTGTCGCCACTGCGACGCGTTGAGGGATTTTGATTTTTGCCGGGACTCGGATTTGCTCCCTCGTCCTTCTGGTGGTGGTGGTGGTGGTGGCGGTGGCGGCGAGGGCAGTGCACAAGCGAGTTCACGCACTCGTCCGCGGTGGGCGTGCACACGGTGTGGTGCCGAGCACGATCGCGCGGCGGTCGAGTTTGAGCTCATCGAACGCGTGCACGCGCTCGAGCGCGCCGCGGCGCAGCAGGATCTGCGTTGCGCACGCTGCAGGCAGGTACGCGCCGACCATGTGGCGCGGATACATGATTGTGGAGGGTCATTCAACAACACCGTGAACCGGACGGATGTGCGTCGGACGCTCCGCACCATGGTGAACGTTGCCATCGTACATGACCTCAACCGATTGCGGGTGCGTGCTTTTTTTAGTATTCACGTTTTTGTAATCGTTCTCATTGTAAATTTGTTGATCGATATGTGCGCCCGTTCTCTTGCAGGAAACCGCCCATGCCATGTTGGAAAACTCATAAAGGATATTATTGATGACGCCTCTAACTGGACATTTGATCCAATCCACCATTCATCCGTCCCATCTGATTAGAACCTTCTCTTAACTCTGTTGTACATCTACTTCCCAATCGCTACATATCCACACTTTACTAATTCATCCTCAATTGGGTTAAGCTTTCTGAGTTATGGTGAATGAGCGCCAACACGCTCCATGAGTTTTGGCGTAGCCGTCGGCTTATCGTTCTCGTCTTTCATTTCAGACTCGACTCTCACGTCTTGAGACACTTTCAGAAAGGCTCGCTAGCGCTCCCTTCTCAATATGGCTCATGTAGACTTCCTGTATCCCTGAAATGATCATCAATACTGTCATCACCGTGAAGCGCCGAGTTATCAGGCGCTCGTTAGGAACATCTGATGAACGCAAATATAAGCGTGTAATTTAGGTGTACGAGATTACGCTGAACGGGTCGACCGATTGATAATCCGGACTCAGTTGAGATATTGAGATACAATTAGCTATGCCCGGTCGTAACTCATGACCAAATTAATGTGAGGAGAGCGCGATCGTACAAGTCCCGCGTACAAAAACCACCCACGTACATCTCTGCTGCGTTCAGTCTCAAAGCGTTGCGCATTAATATATACGAAAACGAATGCCGTATCCAAGTCAAAAAAATGGCGTCCAAAACGGTTGAAACAGCGGAGTGCGTTCACCAGGGAGCGCACCGGCATGCATGGGGAGTTGAACACCGACGGGGGCTGTGCGATCAGAGACTCTGGATTTGTACAATGAGGAATTGCTTCTCGTCCTGAGTGTTTCAGTGCGAATGATACATCAAAAATTTGCGAAGGGGTTAAAAAGGGGAGATTGCTCACCGTAAACTGTTCGTCTGTCGGAAATAGATAGGAACGTGTCACCACGAGTGGTGTGAACAGCACTGCAAGGGGACTCACCATCTTTGTCGTTATGGAAATCCTTAAGGAAAATAAGTAACTTCTCCTTATTCCGTCGGAGGATGGCTTCTATCTGAGGTGGCTTCTTGGGATTTGCGACAAATACCTTGAAGACGTGGAATGCCTCAAATTGAATGTTCTTGCTCTTATCGCGGAGGAGGTTCATCATCATCTTGAGGTTGGCATCGTTCGCAATATAGCGTGTCATGACGTTGAAATTGGCACGATCGAGAAGTATCTCGCCAAGCAGTTTAAGCGACTGCCGCTTCGTTACGTAGTTGGTCGACAATATGAGGGTAGTGAACGAGTTGAAGAATCGGTCGTAGTTCTTGTCCAGGTACTCTGCGACCATTGGTTTATGCCGTGTGAGGGTTTCCTTTAAACTTGTATATGCGTCCGTGGAGATGCCAAATGTTGTTGTCTCGATGTAATGCGGGTATTTGTAGAACCTAAACAAAGACGCCACAGTGGACAGTGAGCACAAGGGACGAACTCGGGCGAAAAAAAACGTACTGCTCGGAATACAGGAGAATTTTGCATAGTGGTTCGTGGCGAAGCATCTCGCGCAGGATCATGCCAGTGTTGAGCGCGATCTCTTCATTCTCATATCCGGCCAAGGCAGCGAAGAGAACCTCTCGCTTGCCCGAGATGTATTCGACCGTTGGCCAGCGCGCGCCTATCTGCCTCCGGAGAAGATTGTTAAAGATCTGCACGACGTCCTTCCTGGCCTCAAAGTCAAAGCGCGCGATGTGGACGACGAGCAGTTGGAGTAAATCCGTGCTGTAAGTCTCCTGTGCGAGTTGCGCGAAAAGTTCCGGCACGGGCTCTGAATGGGAAAGAGGGGAGGCAAATGTCATCAGCCCGACGTAGTCGGAGGGTAAGGACACGAATAGGGAGGCGCACCACCATCGCCATAGAGCATGCCCTTGATCTGCTGCAGATATTTGCTGACCTCTTCGCCAGCCTTTGGGAGGATGGCACCCACACAGATTAGATTGGGTTCGAAACAGAACCGCGATAAAGCATTACCTTTCTCCTTGGCTCACCTGGCGGGGCAGATTCGAGCCTGAGGATGTTGTCGCGCAGGCCGCGTACGAGGTCGGTGGGAGTGCGCTGTCTTGTCTTGAAAAAGTTCATGGCGTGGCTGCGGGAGTATAGCAGAAGGGTAGTGCGCACGAGAGCGTAGGAGTCAAGAAGGAGAGAAGGGGGATGGGTGGTTGTGGGTGAGGGACATGAACAGTACAGGTTGGGTTCTTGACCAGAATGCCGGCATCAGCCTGATTTGTATCCAGTTATTCTCTCTCTCCTCTCAAATAATATTTTTCTTTCACTGGCCGTACTGGCGCTTGGAAACTCCACAGCCGGCACGGCGAGAGCCAAGCCATCACTCTCTGAGGATAGTAGGCTAATGTTCTGGTGCGATGAGACGGCTCAAGATGGCTTGATCCGTCTTGGTTGGTCTGACTGTTCAGGCTGACGCGCCACCTCCATCCGTCGAGTATCCTAGTCACCGTCGTCTCACTAACACAGCTCCAAAAAATTGGTGAGCTCTTATGTAAATTCCGGGTAAGGCAAGGCAGTGTTGTGCTGTGTGCATGCGCGTTACGTTGGCCGTTGCGGTCACCGGGGAGCGAGCCACTCAGCGTCTTGCACGTTCCAGGGTTATCGGTTGGTTGTCCGTGTCCATTTGTCCTGTGCTATAACAACACTTTCAACCTCAACTTCTATACCCCTTCGCCGTATCGAGAAAAATATGCCTTTCACGCCCGACCAAGATCTTGAACTTCTCTTCCCCGAAGAGTTGGTCCCTCAACATATCAAGGACCAGTTGCCATCAGACCTCCACGTGTGTCCTCCTCCTTCTCCTTCTCCTTCCCCTTCAGCTCTTTTTTCTGACTCAAACACCCGCTCTTCCACCGCAGATTCGCCCATTGGCTTCGACGGACTACGAGCGCGGGCACCTCGCCGTGCTCTCCGTACTCACACAAGCGCCCGATGTGGGCGCAGAGGCGTGGGCGGCTCAGTTCCACTCGATGCGCAACAGCGAGCCAACGGCGTACTACATCCTCGTCGTCGTCTCGCGTGAGACAGACCAGATTGTCGGCACCGGCGGCATTTTCATCGAGCAGAAATTTTTGCGCGGGCTCGGCCGCGTCGGCCACATCGAGGACATCGCCGTTGCCCGTGAGATGCAGGGCAAGAAGCTCGGCCTTCGCATCATCCAGGCCCTCACCCACGTCTCAGAGACCGTGGGCTGCTACAAGACCATCCTCAACTGCAACGAGAACAACATCCGTTCGTCTCCGTCTCGTCAGTGAAAGCCATCTCGCTGACCTTTTTTTTTTCTTGTTCTTCAGCGTTTTATGAAAAGTGTGGCTATGAGAGACGGGAGGTCGAGATGGTAATTGTTGTGTGTGCGATGTTCGCGTATTACCCAACTGACTGTTTGATAGGTCAAGTACGCCAACGCCGCCGCCATCGGGCGTGCCCGTACCCCAAGGCTCTGACGCCCAACGCCCTGCCACTCTAATTCCGAACATTTGTAGTAAAGGTAAAGGACTTTTGAAGACTTAGATATCCCACAACGGACTCGTTAGCCTCAATGCCGGGTTGTCTTATCTATTAAGCGTCCCAGGTGTTGAGATCGCGACCCAATTCAAGGGGTGCTGCATGGTACAACAGCTCGGACTATCGTACACTGCAACTCACAATAAATGTACTACTATCATGAAAACGCGTGGATAGCCACGCAGGACTGCCAGAGAAGCCGAATAAAAAATATAAAAAGGCAAAAGAAGGAAACCTGTCAAGGGTAGAGACGTCATGTATCCTCGTCTTCTTCTTTCAGCGCATCTTCTTCCAAGCCGCCATACCGCCCTTGCGAGAGCGGTGGCTTCCAATCTCCGCTCGGCCGGGGACGGAAGCTCTCTCTGCGCGCGCGCTTCGCCTTAAGGGCGATCGTCTGCGGATTTCTTAATGACGACGTGGACCCAGAGCTGACACTGCGCGCGTGGTACGAGCCCGTCGTTGCTGCTCTTAGCGCCATCGGTTCCCTCGAAGGTGGGCGCCCAATCCCGAGCGCGGCCTGCTGCCGTCGCGTCGGCATGGTGGTGGCGGACACCGCGCGTGTCACGTGCAGGACGGGCACGCCGCCATTAACAGTTGTTGCGGTAGCGGTGGCGCGCACAGGTACGGGCATCGCGATCCTGCTCGGTGGTGGTGGGTGGTTGTGGCCAGCGCCTGCGCTGGCCCCGCTCGCGGAACGCGGCACGAATCCGGGCACCTGTGGCGCCACATTGGTCTCCACAAGCCGCCGCCTCTTGCTAGGCACTGACTGCGAGCGTCCCGCACCCAAGCCCATGCTGGACGCTGGCCGCACAGCCGGCGTGACCGTGCCTTTTCCAGGGGCCGAGTTGGGCGTGGTCGTCCGCGGCGGCACGGATCCCGCACGTCCCTTCGTGCTTCCTCCTCGGTTTTCCTTGTCGCTCGCGCCTGTCGCGCTGAGCAGAATTTGCAGCATACTTTCGCCGTGCACGAGGAAAGGGCGGCCTGCTTCCGCTTCCCACGCAGGTATAGATGTGAGGAGGTCTTTTTCGAGCTAAGATCTCCGTTAGCAACGACTGCTTGTCGATAACAAATGTTCACCCACCCTCGGCTTCTCTTTCTTGACACGTTTGCGCATCTTTTCTTCGCGCAAGAGTCGCCCTGGATCTCGCGGACCCCGCCCAAGGAGACGACTCTGGTCCGACGCGGCATTGGCAAGCTCTTTCTCCTCTTCGCAAATGTCGAAATACTTGCGTACGCTCGGGAGGAGATAACCCTTTGTCCGCCGCTCTTCTTTGAGCCGCTTAATCTCATCCTCGTGAAGGACTAGCAGTTCTTCCGTGTGCTCATCTGAGAAGCAAAAGCCACAAGAGTTCTTCATATGAATTGAATTCGAACTGGGATAACTCACCATCGAAATAAGGCGTGAAGTCACCAAGCTCTTCCTCGCCAATGAGGAGCTCGTCCCTCAACTTGGCGATCTCTCCGCGCGCGTTCTCTACAAACGCGCTCATGCGTTCGCGCTTCAGTTCGAGCATGCGCTCGAGCTCGGCCTCGTACTCGCGGATCGTTTCTTCAGTGCTGCCCCGATGCGCGTCGACAAATCCGTCCATTGCTGCATCCGGGACACCCAGACGGCGCCACAACCCCTCGAGCTGGTCGTACATGGCTTGGATATGTGCTTCGCGGCGGCGTTGCAGGTCTTCAAGGGCGCTTCGAGCTGACTCTGCCCAGGCGAGTAGACCGGGCGTGGGCTCAACGTCTTCGAGTCCGGCACAGCGCCCCGCGAGGGGCTCGTCATCTGCTCCGTCGAGTTGTGCGACGAAGCGCACGAAGATACGCTGGTATGCAATCTCATTCTCGGATGAATCGAGTGTGGAGGTGGGGAATAGTGCTGGAGGTTTGGGTCGCAAGTTTGGTGTTGGCGTTTGTGCGAAAGGGTCTGAGGGTGATGCAACGCGAAACCCCATTGCAGAAGGCGGGCGAGAAACAGACGGTAAGCCGAGAGAATTTGATGACGACGAGGATGATGAAGGAAGGTCGTCGAGGGACGGTGGTACGATGCCTAGCTCAGTATGGAGCCAGTCAATCTGGACAAATATAGTCGATAGGTGATTGAGACGTTTGGACTACCGAGTGTGAATAAACGTAGCGGAAAGCAAGAACACAGTGAGCCTTACTATTTCTCCCTTCCCTCGCACAAGCTCTTTTTCTAGTCTTGAGAACCGCTCTGGGCTTACATCCTGGTAGGGCACACCAGAATTGGAACTGACTGAGCGACCAAGGACATCTTCGGGGAAAAATCCTTCTCCGACGATGCGTGACATCGAAACAAGGCGGGTGGTGAGAGCGATCAGTTGCTCAAGCTTAGTGTGGTAGTGCTGTCTCTCGATGTCAGCCAACGTCGTGGTACCAGCAAGTGCTGCTTACCTGCCGTAGCTTCTCCTGAAGTTCAGCAAGTTGATCGTATCTTCTGGGGAGTACGAGCTCCCTTCGTAGTTCGGTGGCGGTAAATTCCCAGCCCTTTGCAGAAGGACCAAGGGCAACGGTATAGCTATGACATTCCGATTCGAGAGTCTCGCAACGCTCCTCCAACTCATGCACTTGCTTCCGTCTTGAGCTAATCTGATCCTCTACACAACGTGTAAGAGCCTTTTGTAACGAAGATAGCTCATCTGCGAGGGCGGTAGGAGGAAGGCCGAGTTGGGCATGGAGGGTTGGGAGAAGCTGCGTCTGTGTTTGTAGGTGGGTATGTAGAGAGTTAAGAAGAGAGGTAATCGTAGGCTGCGACGCCATGTCCGCCTGGGGATCCTGCAACATCAGGCCGAGGTTTCGCTACGATGTTCCCTTGTCGTTCGCCGATGCCGATGACGCGAACCCAAAACGCGTCCAATTCAACATCACGTGATGGCGCTACATATCAAAAACTGGCTTGCAATGCCTCCCGCTCTGCAATACTTCCTCGCGCCTCCCACTTTTGAACGCGTTCCAGCTCGTCCGCCTGAAGATCTTCCTGTTCTGCAGGCAGACCCCAACCACCTCCGCCAGGTGTCTCAATCCGCAGGCGGTCCCCTTTTCCGATGCGGATCGTAGCTTTCCCACCGATGTTGATCTCCCGTGCTTTCGGTGAATCGCCCTCTGGCGCGTCTCCATCCTCTTCACGTCCTTGTTTGATCCAAATGTTGCGTCCAAGTCCCCCTGGCGTGCCACCTTCGAGACCGTACGGCGCTCGCGACCGCCTCTATCATTCAGGGTTACATTGTGCCATGTAGACATGAACCAGCCACATACCTCAGAGAGAATAGACACCTGCAACGGTTCCAAGAATTCGAGCTCCCGGATCACACCCCCTCCCCCGGAGAACTTCCCAGCCCCACCAGAGCCTTGGCGCAATCCAAAGGTATGCACCAACACCGGGTATCGCCTCTCAAGTATCTCCACATCGCCGATGCGTGTGTTTGTTATGTGCGTGTGGACCCCCGACGTTCCGTGCCAATTTGGGCCTGCTCCTGAACCTCCCGCGATCGTCTACGCGGCCAGTCAACACCTGCACAGCAAAGAAAAAGTACGCAGAGATGCACCTCGTAATACCCCCACCCAGCGACAGCACGACCATCAGCATCTTTACCACCTGCGCCGAAAGTCAGATTGTTTGTGCACCCTTGACTGGCGGCGCAGGCGTGGAATGCTCGTAGCACGACATCTACGATGCGTTGTGATGTAAGTACATTGCCTCCACAGACTGCCGCAGTACGTGAGGGCGACAAAAGGCTGCCCCTCGGGATCCGAACTGCAAAAAATACTGAATAAGGATAGCAATGCAATAAGAGAAGCACCCACCGTCAAGAGGGACCAGGCAGCCAGCATTCAGAGGGATGTCAAGGTCCAGCATCGAACGCATACAATATATTACCGATGAGTGGACGACTGAAATAGGCGCGTTGAGGTTTCCGCGGACTTCGCACCCGGTGCCCTCAAAGTCGAATACAGCGGAGCCATCGTCCTCGTTTATCTCGACCCGGAGACAAATCTGTCGACAAATGAGAATGTATGCCGCTAAAATATAAGGGAGAACATGCGGGTGTGCCATCGTCCAAATGTTCAGTCGCGCTCAAGGTGTTGGTACCCAATTTTTTGGCTACATCGCGCAGAAGGTTGCGCACCGCGCTCTCTGCATTGTTTCGGATATGATACATGTATTCTTGAACTATTTTCAGGCCATAATCTTCTACGACTAAGACAAGGGATTAATGGGTTAATCGCCAAGGTCCCGGCTGCGGTAAAGAAAGGCGTACTCTGACGAATCAATTGAATGCCTTTGTGGTTGGCAGCAATTTGCTAGAAACACGATCAAATTCTCTAAATTCCAAAAGGGCGCCCTTTGGCTCACAGCTTTAAGATCACTCTCGACGTCTCTGATATTCCGACAACCAGAGCTTCCAGGGTATTTTGCAGGTTTGTCGATCATGTATTCGTATAATCCCTTGCTATCGAATACGCCTTCCTCAACGAGCTTGAAACTGACGATCTCAGCACCCTCCTCGAAGATGTTCACAGAGGTTGGGGGCATGGATCCAGGTAAGATACCACCGATGTCCGCATGATGCCCACGCGATGCGGTGAAAAAGATGATTTCCTTGGACCCCGGATGAAAAACAGGGCTGATGACTGTGATGTCCGGGAGATGCCTACAGCAAGGAAAAATGTGATCAACGGACAGGAGAGAAAAATCGAAAGGACTTGCGATCCTCCTGCATGGGGTGAATTGGTCATTAGAACATCCCCTTCCTTCAGATCATCTCCGTGTAATTTCATTTGATACTTGACGGCGCTACCGACTTCAATTGGTACCAGATCAGCGCGAGAAGCGCATCAGACGCACAAGCTCATGGATCCCAAATGGATTGGAATGAAGGGTGCATTGGCAACTAAATCGCCGTCCGGAGCAAACAAAGCGCACGAGAAATCCAAGCGTTCTTTGATATTCGTACTGATAGAAGTCTGCTGTAGTGAGCGCCCCATGGCCTCTGCAACGCTCATAAAGCGATTTGCAAAAAGGGTGAGCAAGATTGGATCTGGACCCTCAGAGCCTGACGTTGTAGTTACGGACATCGTGGTCTAGAAGTAAGTGCAGGATGAGAGCGATCCAGGGAACCGAGACTACGGCCCGGGTAATAGACTGAAAAGCCGTACACAGCAAGAAAAAAACTTTGACCGCTGCCTGTCGCGATTCAACGAGAAAGTCGGACCTTATGAGGGTCCTGAATTGACGTGGGAAATTAGCAGCTCAGCGCTGACTCGGAACTTGAACTCAACTGAACTCTTGAAGTTAACGTTCCCTTAGCTACCACTGTGGCTCTCTACTACTACTAGTGGATGGTCCGGAACTTGTTTGTTGTCCGCGTTTTTCTTTCTTTATCTTTATCTTCCC